>MDTD01051927.1_pt1 | contig 59891 bp, 57 predicted proteins | sample 811221 | NCBI WGS metagenome assembly MDTD01 (sample SAMN05326646, study PRJNA326480) | marine metagenome | isolation source: seawater | place: Pacific Ocean: South West | collected 2011
CCGTTTGTCTCTGGCGACCATGCGCAATATCCGTCAGAACCTGTTTTTCGCCTTCGTTTACAACTCCGCCGGTGTTCCGATAGCGGCAGGGGTTTTGTATCCGTTTTTCGGCATACTGCTGTCGCCGATCTTTGCAGCGGCCGCCATGTCGCTGTCCTCGGTCAGCGTGATTGTGAATGCGCTGCGTTTGAGGGTTATCAAACTTCGAACCTGAAGGCCTGAGTTCAAACAATGAGAGGAGCGCTACTCTTTTGTTGTGACCCGGAGTAGTCACCCCAGAATACTTCAGGCGGGCGACCAGCCTGACCATTTGGGATAATGGCGGGCTACCTTTTTCTCCAGCTGCTTCCACGGGATCAGTTTGTCCATCCGCTCCAGAAAAATCTCGCGATGGGCTTTGCGCTTTTTAATTTGGTACTTGGCTTCGGAGAAGGTGACCGTGATCCACGGTGGGAACGATCCTAAGCGTGCGGTTGTTGACGGCCGTATTATCGCTGATTTCGACGACTTATTCAGAGTCTCCTTAATTCCTGGCAAATATCAAAAGAATTATTTTTTGTATTTCAGGGTGGTTTCAGAAATTAATGTTCAAATGTAATCACAAACCAGCCAGGAGATTTAACTATGAAAAAATCGATTTTGTTTTTGGCAGCCTTTTCTGTTTCAACATTTGTAGTTGCCAGTAACATTTCGTCCGGCGACGAAATGCAGCCCAACTACATTCATATGAATAATGAACAGGTCTCTAAGAACTTTCTTAAAAATAAAAAGATGCAGCGCCTTCACAGGCAGATGACGCGTGAAGCAATGTCTGAAAGTGGCATGGAGGCTCGCCTGAAAATGATGACCGAAGAGGGTCGCGCTTATCACGAAGCTCTGGAACGACGCGAGAAAAAAACCGCAGGGTAATCCCCGCGGCAAAGTTAACTCGTGGAGACGCGTGTTCTGGCTGACAAGTGAAAAGCGGCCAGACTTCAGCAAACATAGTAAAACACACAAACCTGAAACTAAGCTGAACAAATTAAATCGGCGTCTTAAATCAGGTAAAGGAGTTTAATATGAAAAAGGTCATTTTTGCAGTGATACTCACAACTCTGTTCTCGACAGTGGTCAATGCCAATTCTGGTTTGGCGGATCGGATAAACGAGGCTAGAAGCTTTCCGGACAAAGAGATACAGACTCCTAACGCCAAAACCCTTTGCATGCAGCATAAAAAGTTGCATGAAAAAATGAGACGGAATGGGATGGAGGAACAGCCTTATGACAAGATCGGGAGGGGAGATGCCCAAAATGACATTTTCAAACCTGATTCGAGATAATAGTCGAAGCAGGTTGCGATAATTAAACGGCGGGGCGGGGGCCGTTGCCGGTACCCCCGTCCCTCTAGCTCGTTTTTCCGAAGTACTACGGTTATTATCTGAACTCAGGCCTAGTGCAGTTTCAGGCGTGGGTGCATGGCACGGCTGATTTTATCCATCAGCCAGATTACGCCGGTGCGGATCACCCCGTGCAGCGCCACCTGGTGCATCCGGTACAGCGACACGTAGAACAGCCGGGCCACCTTGCCTTCAATGTACATGCTGCGGCCGGACAGATTGCCCATCAGGTTGCCCACTGCGGTGTAGCGGCTGAAGTTGATCAGCGAACCGTGGTCGTTGTAGACGAACGGTACGTCCGGTTTACCTTCCAGCCGGTGGCTCAGGGTTTTGAACAGGGTGTCCGCCTGCTGGTGCGCGGCCTGGGCGCGGGGCGGCACCGGCCGCTCGGAACCCGGTTGTGGGCAGGCGGCGCAGTCGCCGAAGGCGAAGATGTCGACATCCTGGGTGGTTTGCAGGGTCTGCTCCACCACCAGCTGGTTGCTCCGGTTCACCTCCAGGCCGTCGAGACTGGCCAGGAACGACGGCGCCTTGATGCCGGCGGCCCAGATGGTCATTTCCGACGGCAGCTCGGAACCGTCCTTGAGGATGACTCGGTCGGCGCGGACCTCGCTCACCGGCTGGCCGGTCAGCACCCGGACCTGCTGGCGTTCCAATTCCCGGGTGGCGGCGGCGGACAGGCGGCCGGGCAACGCCGGCAGGATGCGCTCGGCGGCCTCCACCAGGGTGATGGACACATCCGACGCCTTGAGATGGTTCATGCCATACACCGGCAACTCCCGGGACGCCAGGCGCAGCTCTGCCGCCAGCTCGACACCGGTGGCGCCGGCACCGATGATGGTGATGTCCAGGCGGTGGTCGCGGCCCTGGGTCGCCTCGTGGTTCTTGCGCAGGAAGGCGTTCAACAGCAGGTTGTGGAAACGCCGGGCCTGTTTCAGGCTGTCCAGGAACAGGCAGTGTTCCTGGGCACCCGGCGTGCCGAAATCGTTGGCGGTGCTGCCCACGGCAATCACCAGGGTGTCGTAGCCGATGTGCCGCTCCGGTACCACCTCCCGGCCCTCCTCGTCCTGAATGGGGGCGATGACCACCCGTTTCCGCTGGCGATCGAGGCCACTCATCCGGCCCAGCTGGAACTCATAGTGGTGCTTGCGGGCGTGGGCCCGGTAGTTGATTTCGTTGGCGCTGGCGTCCAGCGATCCGGACGCCACCTCGTGCAGCAGCGGTTTCCAGACGTGGGTCAGGCCCGCGTCCACCAGAGTGATGCGGGCCTTGCCCTTGCGGCCGAGGCTGTTGCCCAGGCGGGTGACCAGTTCCAGGCCTCCGGCGCCGCCGCCGACCACGACGATATGATGCAGGTTTTCCATAGTTGTCCGACCCTGAAGTGAAGAAAGCCAAACACTCTTCGGTTTGCCAGAATGCTTGGCTGTCCTCACTGACGAGGGCGAGCTGAAAGGTAGGGAGCTAATGCTGCAAATACTAACGCGGAGAAGGCCGGGAGCACAATTGAACCTGGGGCCGGGTCCCCAGGGCCCGGCGCTCTCCTCCCTTTGGCCGGGGCGGCATCCGGCGCCCGTCTCTGCTATGGTGCATCGCCGGGCCCGGCCATTGTGACCCAAGCGGGCCGGGCGGTGGCGATGACGACTGCGAACGAGCGGGAGGTACGATGAAACTGGCGGTGTATTGTGGGTCCCGGGAAGGAAACGATCCGGTGTTTGCCGACGCTACCCGGGCGTTGGGGCGGTACCTGGCCGCCGAGGGCGTGGACGTGGTGTTCGGCGGTGGTCACGTCGGCCTGATGGGCATTCTTGCCGATGCGGTGCTGGCCGGCGGCGGCCGGGTGTACGGGGTGATTCCGGAGGCCCTGCGTGACCGGGAACTGGCCCACTCGCAGCTGACCGAGTTGCACGTGGTGGCGGACATGCACCAGCGCAAGGCTCGCATGGCCGAGTTGGCGGACGGCTTCCTGGCGCTGCCCGGTGGCATCGGCACGCTGGAGGAACTGTTTGAGGCCTGGACCTGGGGCCAGCTCGGCTTTCACCGCAAGCCGTGTGGTGTCTACGACGTCAACGGCTTTTACGAACCGCTGTTTGCCATGGCCCGGACCATGCAGCGCTACGGCTTCCTGGCCCAGGAATATCTGGACATGGTGATTCGCGTGCGCACGCCGGAGGCGGTGGTCCGCCAGTTCCGGCAGTACACGCCACCCCGGGAGAAGTGGCGCTGAGCCGTGTTACTCCTGCCGTGCCTTGCGCAGGGCTTCCAGTTTCTCGTGCAGCAGGTTTTCCAGCTTGATCAGCTGCTCACGGGTCTTTTCGTTCGGCCGGTTGGTGTACAGATCAATGTAGGTCTGGGTGACCTCGTTCAGGATCGGGTGCAGTTTCTTGTATTGCTCGTCCGGCATGCGTGACTCCTCTGGGTTGGCGGTTATCCTTTACTATGGTGTATCCGGTGCCAGGATCAAGGGCTTTCCTCCGGGGAGTTGACCCGGGTCAGCCGGTTCCGGCCCGACTGGATCAGGCCCGGCCCGTTGCGCGGGCCGGCATTCGACCATCGACAGGAGGTGTTTCCGTGAAACTGCGTGTACATGGTATCGACGACGGACAACCGATTCCGGAGACGTTCGCGTTTGGGGTCTATAACGAACAGGATCACATGAGCTTTGGTCCCAACCGGAATCCGGAGCTGACCTGGGAGGACGCGCCGGAGGGCACCCGGAGCTTCGTGGTCCTGATGTTCGACCCGGACGTGCCGAGCGTGGCGGACGATGTCAACCAGGAAGGGCGGGTTGTGCCCCGGGACCTGCCCCGGGTGGATTTCTTCCACTGGGTGCTGGTGGATATCCCGGCGTCGGTCAACCGCATTCCCGAGGGCGAGGACAGCGACGGTGTCCGGCCGAAGGGCAAGGCGCCGGGCCCCGGTCCGATCGGCGTGCGCGGGGTCAACAACTACACTCAGTTCCTGGCCGGCAATCCGGACATGGCCGGTACCTACGCCGGTTACGACGGACCCTGTCCGCCCTGGAACGACGAGCGCCTGCATCACTACCACTTCGAAGTCCATGCGCTGGACGTGGACAGCCTGGGCCTGTCCGGTGAGTTTGACGGCCACGATGTGCGCGAGGCCATGAAGGGGCACGTGCTGGCCAGCGCCCGGGTAACCGGTACCTACACCCTGAATCCGGACCTGCGCTGACGCTTCCGGCCCCGCCGCCGGGGCCGCTTCACCAAACTGTCGCATCCGTGTCACGGGGCTGTCACCGGGGCTTGCCAAGGTGAACACCCAGAACCCGACCGCGGTCCCCGAGACGATGGGAGGCGCCCATGCGACAGTTCCGCAGCGTTTTCATTTCCGATGTGCACCTGGGAACGGCCGACTGCCAGGCCGACTATCTGCTGGATTTCCTGGCCAGTGTGCGATGTGACACCCTGTATCTGGTCGGCGACATCATCGACCTGATCGCCATGCAGCGGCGCGCGCACTTCCCGGACAGTCACCGGGCGGTGATTCACCGGCTGCTGGACCTGGCGGCGCAGGGAACCCGGGTGATCTACGTGCCGGGCAATCATGATGAATTTTTCCGGCGTTTCTGTGGCCAGACCTTCGCCGGCATCGAACTGCGGGAGAAAGCCGTCCACACCACCGCCGACGGCCGTCAGTTTTTGGTCTGTCACGGAGACCAGTTCGATCAGGTGGTGCGCTGCAGCCCGCTGTTGCTGCTGGTGGGTGACCGCGCCCATGGCCTGCTGTTGCGCCTGAACCGTTGGTTCAACGCGCTGCGTCGGCTGCAGGGCAAGCCCTACTGGTCGCTGGCGGCGTGGATCAAGAGCCGCATCGGCCGGGCGCGGACGTTCATCCGCCGGTTCGAGCTGGCGGCGCTGACGGTGGCCGAGAAAGGGCACTACGACGGTTTCATCTGCGGCCACATCCATTCCGCCGGCTTCCTGCGCAGCGAGGACGGCCTGTACTGCAACGACGGTGACTGGGTCGAGCACTGCACCGCCCTGGTGGAACGGCACGACGGCCGCCTGGAGCTGCTGCACTGGTCGGAATCGCCGGTGACCCTGGCGGAGGAGCCCGCCGCTCCGAATCCAGAAGTGTGCGGCGATGCCCGGCCGGTGCTGGATGTGCTGCCGGCCGCCTTCGTGGAGCAGCTGAACCGTTCCGTCGGCCGCTAGCGGGGGGTTACGGCGGGTCCTCGGCCCGGGCCAGGGCCTCCGCCACGCGCTCGTCGATGCGCCGGACCAGCGCTTCCCGGGCCCGGTTGTCGGAGTGGCCCCGCATCAACGCGGTGGTGGCCCGGAGGTTGCCGAGAAAGGTCCGGCAGTGGCCGCAGATGGCTAGGTGCGTCCATACCGACAGCCGTTGCCGCCAGTCCAGCTCCCCGTCCAGATAGTCGCTGGCCACCCGCACCAGATCCCGGCACTTTAGCATTCGCCCGTCTCCTGAAACGTTTCCACCATGAGAAAGATTTTCTGTCGTGCCCGGTGCAACAGCACCCGAAGGTTGGACGCGCTGACCCCGAGAATGTTACAGACCTCGTCCGATCTGCGCTGGTGGGCCTCGTAGAGCATCAGGGCCGAACGCTGGGTTTCTCGCGGAAGGCGGATTCGTCCCGCGCCCTGAGCCCTCGGATCAGTTGTACTTCCTGATTATCGGTCACCTGTGTATCCACAGCGGTTGCTTCCTGTTATCAAAGGATAGTTCACCCCGTCGCGAAACCCGTGCCGGGTTTGAGGGGTGATCGCGGGTTTGGTTCACTCGTGTAACAATCGGCGCGGCTGCGTGTTTGAAGGGAAACGTTCCGGTACTGGAGACCATCATGAACAACGGAAAGCGGGTGCTGATTGCCCTGATTGTGCTGGCGGTGGCCAGTTTCTGGCTGCTGGGGGGCGACCAGTGGCTGACCCTGGAGGCGCTGAAACAGAACCGTCAGGCGCTGACGTTTTGGATCGGCGAACACCGGACCCTGGCGTTGCTGGCCTACACCCTGACCTATGTCCTGGTCACGTCGCTGTCGCTGCCGGGCGCCGCGGTGCTGACCCTGGCCGGGGGCGCCCTGTTCGGCAACCTGCTGGGCTTGCTGGCGGTGTCCCTGGCGTCTACCGTCGGTGCCTGCGTCGCCTTCCTGGTGGCGCGGTTCCTGCTCCGGGACACGCTGCGGGCCCGTTACCGGGACACCGTGGCCCGTATCGACCGGGGCATCGAGCGCGATGGTGCCTTCTACCTGGCCACCCTGCGCCTGGTGCCGGTGTTTCCGTTCTTCCTGGTCAACCTGGTGATGGGGCTCACCGGCATGCGGTTGTGGACCTATGCCTGGGTCAGCTGGCTGGCGATGCTGCCCGGGACCTTCGTGTACGTCAACGCCGGCACCCAGCTGGGCCAGGTCGAGGCCCCGGGGGACATCGTCTCGGGCGGGCTGCTGCTGTCGTTCGCCCTGCTCGGTCTGTTCCCACTCCTGGCCAGGGCCCTGGTGGCCTGGCTGCGCCGACGCCGGGTCTACGCCGGCTGGCGTCGACCCAGGGTGTTTGACTACAACCTGATCGTCATCGGCGCCGGCTCGGCGGGTCTGGTATCGGCGTACATCGCCGCCGCCGTCAAGGCGAAGGTGGCGCTGATCGAACGCCATCGCATGGGCGGCGACTGCCTGAACACCGGCTGCGTGCCGTCCAAGGCCCTGATTCGCAGCGCCCGGGTCGCCGATACCCTGCGCCACGCGGATCGTTACGGCCTGGCGTCGGTGCCGGTACAGGGCTCGTTCCGCACCGTCATGGAGCGGGTGCAGGCGGTGATCCGCCAGGTGGAGCCACACGACTCGCCGGAGCGTTACCGGGCCCTCGGTGTGGACTGCCTGGCCGGCGAGGCGTCTTTCGTGACACCCTGGGAAGTGGAGGTGCGGGCGGCGGATGGCAGCTGCCGGCGCCTGACGGCCCGCAGCATCATCCTGGCCACCGGCGGCCGGCCGGCGATGCCGCCGATCCCCGGCTTGGCGGACATGGCGCCGCTGACCTCGGATACGGTGTGGTCCCTGCGCGAGCCGCCGGGGCGTCTGCTGGTGCTGGGCGGCGGCCCGATCGGCTGCGAGCTGGCCCAGGCGTTTGCCCGCCTGGGCAGCCAGGTGATCCAGGTGGAACGGGCCGATCGCCTGCTGTCCCGGGAGGACTCCGACGTGTCGACGCTGGTCATGCACCAATTCCAGGCCGACGGCATCGACCTTCGCCTGAACTGCACGGCCACGGAGTTCCGGCTCGAACAGGGCGAGAAGGTGGCCTACTGTGAACAGGACGGGCAGTGTCTGCGTATTCCATTCGATGAGGTGCTGGTGGCGCTGGGACGGGTGGGCAACACCCAGGGGCTGGCGCTGGAGCGGATCGGTCTGGAGCCCCGGGCCAACGGCACCCTGCCGGTGAACGAGGATCTGAGCCTACGCTACCCCCATGTGTTTGCCTGCGGCGATGTCGCCGGGCCTTATCAGTTTACCCACGCCGCCGCCCATCAAGCCTGGTACGCGGCGGTAAACGGCCTGTTCGGCCAGTTCCGGCGGTTTCGGGTGGACTACCGGGTGATGCCCTGGGTTACCTTCACCAGTCCGGAGGTGGCGCGGGTGGGGCTGAGCGAGGAGGAGGCCCGGGCCCGGGGCGTGCCCTACGAGGTGACCCGCTACGACCTGGACGACCTGGACCGGGCCATTGCCGACGGCGAGGCGCGAGGGTTCGTCAAGGTGCTCACCGTGCCGGGCCGGGACCGGATCCTGGGGGCGGTGGTGGTGGGTGCCCAGGCCGGGGCCATCCTGGCCGAGTTTACCCTGGCGATGACGCACGGCCTGGGCCTGAACCGGCTGCTGGCCACCATTCACCCCTACCCGACCTGGGGCGAGGCCGCCAAGTACGCCGCCGGGGAGTGGAAACGGGCGCACGCGCCCCAGCGGCTGCTGCGCTGGCTGGAACGGTTTCATGGCTGGCGCCGGGGCGGCCCCGCCCATCCGGGGTCGGAATGAACGGTCGCGGCCACTGTAACATTGCCGCGAGGACCGTGTCCCTGTTGTCACAGGCAACAATAAACGAGGAGAGACCATGTCCCTGATTGAAACCCGCAAGACCGGCGGCCGCATTGCCGCCGTCGAAGTGCTGGAGCCCCGGGCCCGGGACAGCTGGACCCACACCCGCGACGGCGAGCCCCGGGGTTACATCGACAGCGACCGGCTCAAAGAGCTCTGGATCCACACCGGCACCGCCTGCAACCTGGCCTGCCCGTTCTGTCTGGAGGGCTCGAAACCGGGAGACCGACGCATTGAAGGCATGACCCTGGCGGACGCCCGGCCCCGGCTGGACGAAGCCCTGGCTCTGGGGGTCGAGCAGTTTTCCTTCACCGGTGGCGAGCCGTTCGTGATCCGCGACTTCGTCAACCTGCTCGCGTACGCCAGCGAGCACCGGCCCTGCTTCGTGCTCACCAATGCCACCGAACCGCTGTTGCGGCGCCGGCATCAGGTGGCGCCCCTGGTCCGGCAGCCGCATCCGATTCACTTCCGGGTCAGCCTGGACCACCCGGACCCGGCCCGGCACGACGCCGGTCGTGGCGAGGGCAGTTTCGCCCGGGCGATGGAAGGCATTGCCTGGCTGGTGGCCCAGGGGTTCCGGGTGTCCATCGCCCGGCAGTCGGACCCGGGCGAGGACGCGGCGGCGGTGGAAGCGGCCTTCCGCGCCCGGTTCCGTGCCCACGGCATACCCGAATCGCTGGCGTTTACCGCCTTTCCCGACCTGGGGGTGCCGGGCTCGGAGGACGGCAGTCCGGAAATCACCGAGACCTGCATGGAAAAATATCCGACCCGGGAAAGCCGGGCCCACTTCATGTGCACCTACACCCGTATGCTGGTGAAAACACAGGGGCGGGTCCGGGTGTATGCCTGCACCCTGGTGGACGACGACCCCCAGTACGACCTGGGCGGGACCCTGGCGGAAAGCCTGGAACAGCGCATCATGCTGCGCCACCACCGGTGTTTTGCCTGCTACCGGTTCGGCGCCAGCTGCTCGGCACCGGCGTGACCGGGGCCGGCGGACAACACAGAGACAAGGTGGACAACGACGATGACAACAATCGAGGCAATGGTGTTCTGGGGCTTCCTGCTGGTGTACGGGGTGGTGATGTACGCCTTGTCGCCCCGCAGCCGCACGGCGGAGTCCTTCTATCGGGGCGCGGACGACCAGGGTAACCCGGTCGGGCAATGGTCGCTGACGGCGAGCCTCTTCATCAGCTGGATCTTCGCCAAGTCGGTGACCAACGCCGCCAACCTGGGAGCCGCCTATGGCGTGGTTGGCGGGCTGGCCTACGCCAGCTACTGGCTGTCGATTCCGGTGGCGGGCTACATCATCTACCTGATCCGGACCCAGACCGGTGCCCGCAGCCTGCAGGATTTCCTCACGTCCCGGTTCGGTCGCCTGGCGGCGCTGGCGTTCGCCGCGGCGGTGCTGATCCGGCTGTACAACGAAGTGTGGAGCAACACCGCAGTGGTCGGCGGCTACTTCGGCCGGCCCGGCGAGTGGCCCTACTACACCGCAGCCATGTTGTTCACCCTGTTTACCCTCGCCTACAGTCTCAAAGGTGGCCTGCGCTCCTCGATTTTCACCGATGTGATTCAGGCGGTGGTGTTCGTGTTCTTCGTGGGCGCGGTGCTGTTCCTGATCCTGCCGGCCAACGGTCCCGGCGCGCTGCTTGGCAGCGGTGAGTTCCGCCTGGAGGCGGGGTTCGATCTGCTGCTGGTGGCGTTGCTGCAGCTGTTCAGTTACCCCTTCCATGACCCGGTGCTGACCGACCGGGGCTTCGTCAACAAGGAAAAGACCATGCTCAAGAGCTTCGTGGTGGCGGGTCTGCTGGGGTTCGTGGCAGTGTTCATCTTCAGTCTGGTGGGCGTGCATGCCCGGCTCAACGGCATTGACGCCATGGGCAACGCGCCCGCCGCCGTGGGCCAGTCGCTGGGGCTGGCGGCGCTGTTCTTCATGAGCGTGGTGATGATGACCTCGGCCGGTTCCACCCTAGACTCCACCTTCACTTCGCTGGCCAAGTCGCTGGCGGTGGACTTGCCCCGGCTGGCCTCGCGGGCGCGGGAGCGGTTGCCCAGCCTGCGCCTGGGTGCGGTGGTGATGGTGGTATTTGCCCTGCTCGGCAATCTGCCGATGTTCGCCGGCACCGACATCCTCAAGGCCACCACCATCTCCGGCACCATGGTGATGGGGCTGGCGCCGGTGTTCCTGTTTTACAGTGTCACCCGCTGGTCGCCCTGGAGCTTCCATCTCAGTTTCTGGTCCGGCCTGACCCTGGGCGTGCTGCTGGCGGTCGGCCTGATTCCGGCCAGCTGGGCCATCGGCGACGGCAAGTACGGGCTGCTGCTGGGGGTGAACGCCTGGGGCTTCCTGATCTGCACGGCCGGCTTTTTCCTGCCGCTGCTTCTGCGGCGCCTGGCTGGCCGTTCCCTGGCCGCGGGTGAGGCCTGACCGTGGCGGGGGACGCAGGCCGAGCCTGCCCGCTGGCGTACCGGTACCGCCCCGAGACCCTGTGCCGGTCGCCGGAGCCGGCCGCCGCCGAGGTGCTGTATGTGATCGGCGGCTTGTACGGCAACCTCGAGGCACTGGACGAGATCGAGCGCATGGCCGCGGCCGAGCGGCGGGCCGGGCGTCGGGTGCGCCTGTTGTTTAATGGCGATTTCAACTGGTTCAACGCCAGTGATGCCCTGTTCCGCGCGGTGAACGAGCGGGTGCTGGCGCACACCGCCAGCCTGGGCAATGTCGAGTACGAACTGGCCCGGCCCTCGCCGGGTGCCGGTTGCGGCTGCGCCTACCCCGACTTTGTCGACGCCGGCGTGGTGGCGCGTTCGAACCGGATCATGGCGCGGTTGCAGGCGGTGGCGGCCCGGCACCCGGACTTGGCTCAGGCCCTGTCGGGGTTGCCCCGCTTCCGGTGTCTAATGTTTGGTGGCCTAAAGATTTTGTTGTTGCACGGTGACCCGGAGTCCCTGGCGGGCTGGGGCCTGGCCCGGGAGGCGTTTCTGGCGGGCAACGGGGTGCAGGTGGCGGACTGGTTCCGTGCCACCGGTGCCGATGCCATGGTGTGCACTCACACCTGCCTGCCGGTGCTCTGGTCCGGCCCGGTGGCCGGGGGTGAGCGGGTGGTGGTCAACAACGGCTCGGCGGGCATGGGCAACCTGAGCAACGACCCGCGCGGCCTTCTGGTGCGCATGGCCGCCGGCGAGGCCGGGGCCCCGGAGGCGCTGGCGGGCGTGTCCTGTCGTGGCGTCCGGTTTGACCTGGTGCCGGTGGCCTATGATCTGCCGGCGTGGCTGTCTCGCTTTGACGCGCTGTGGCCGTCCGGCTCGGAGGCCGAACGCTCCTACCGCCCGCGGCTGCTGACCGGCACCGCCCTGACGCCGGAACAGCTGGTCTTTCCTGCCAAAGTTTCATGGGATTGTCATTCGCGCTAAACGCCGTCCGGTCTAAGCTGTTCAGGCGTGGCTGGTGCGGCACGGGGGTGTGCGGTTCCGGTTGAAATATATTTTGTGGTCTATATAATTTAGCACTAAATTTTTACCGGACCGATCGCATCATGACCGTCGAAGGATCGAATACCACCGCCATCACCCTGCGCCAACCCACCAAGGATGATGGCTTCAGACTCCACCAGCTGGTGGCCGAGTGCCCGCCGCTGGACCCCAACTCGATCTACTGCAACCTCCTGCAATGCAGCCATTTTGCCGATACCGCCGTGGCGGCGGAGAAGGATGGCGAGCTGGTGGGCTTCATTTCCGGATACCGTCTTCCCAAACAACCGGAGACCTTGTTCGTCTGGCAAGTAGCGGTGCATGAAAAAGGGCGTGGCCAGGGGCTGGCCAAGCGCATGCTGAAGGAGATCGTGGGCCGTGAGTCGTGCCGGGAGGTGACCCATCTGGAAACCACGATTACCGGGGACAACGCCGCCTCCTGGGCGCTGTTCCGCTCGTTTGCCCGGGATCTCGGCGCCGAGCTGAGTTATCACGAGCACTTTGAGAGGGCGCGCCACTTCGGCGGCCAGCACGATTCCGAATTCCTGCTGCGCATCGGTCCGTTCACGAAACCGATGTGAGCCTGGAGTTCACGACGCATGGTGCCACGGACCCGACCATGCCAACGCACAGAGCCGGCGGGCCACCGAGGTGGGCCCGCCACCCGGCTTGCAACACTGCGCAATCAACCTCGAACCTGACATGCTAAGAGGCAAGACCATGGACATTTTCAAATCGACCGAATCCGAAGTCCGCGTGTACAGCCGCGCCTTCCCGGTCATCTTCAACCGTGCCAAGAACGCCCACCTGTACACCGAGGACGGCAAGGAATACCTGGACTTTCTGGCGGGTGCCGGGTCCCTGAACTACGGCCACAACAACGACACCCTCAAGCGAGCGCTGCTCGAGTACATTGAGGCCGATGGCGTAAGCCAGGGGCTGGACCTGTTCACCACCGCCAAGCACGACTTCATGGAGGCCTACAAGACCTACATCCTGGAGCCGCGGGGGCTGGACTACAAGATGCAGTTCACCGGTCCCACCGGCACCAACTGCGTCGAGGCGGCGCTGAAACTGGCCCGCAAGGTGAAGGGTCGGACCGGCATCATCTCCTTCACCAATGGTTTCCACGGCGTCACCATGGGGGCGGTCGCGGCCACCGGTAACCAGCACCACCGCGGTGGTGTGGGCGTCCCGCTCAGCGGCGTCGATTTCATGTTCTACGACGGCTACCTGGGCGACGACGTCGATACCCTGGCGATCATGGACAAGGTGCTGTCGGACAACTCCTCCGGCATCGAGCTGCCGGCGGCGGTGATCGTCGAGGCGGTACAGGGCGAAGGGGGGCTGAACGCCGCCCGCGCCGAGTGGCTCAAGGGCCTGGAACAGCTGTGCCGTAAGCACGACATCCTGCTGATCGTGGACGACATCCAGGCCGGTAATGGCCGCACCGGTGAGTTCTTCAGCTTCGAGTTCGCCGGGATCAAGCCGGACATCGTCACTGTCTCCAAATCCCTGAGCGGATACGGCCTGCCGATGGCCCTGGTGCTGTTCAAACCGGAGTTGGACGTGTGGGACCCGGGCGAGCACAACGGCACCTTCCGCGGCAACAACATGGCCTTCATTACCGCCCGCGCGGCCATCGAGCACTACTGGAAGGACGACGCCTTCGCCAATGAGGTCAAGGCCAAGTCCAAGGTTCTGGGCGATGCCCTGCAGGCGATCTGCGACAAGTACCCGGGCCAGTTCAGGCTGAAGGGGCGGGGCATGATGCGTGGTATCGAGGCGCGCAACCCGGACTTGACCGGTCCGATCACCCGGCGGGCCTTCGAGCACGGCCTGATCATCGAGACCAGTGGTCCCAACGATGAAGTGATCAAGTGTCTGATGCCGCTGACCACCAGCGAGGACGACCTGAAAAAAGGCGTGTCCCTGCTGGCGCGGAGTGTCGACGAGATCCTGCAGGAAGGTGTGAGCGAGGCGTCGTAAGGCGCCCCGGTTCCGGCCAACGTCCCACTCTTGCACGATAGCGAAGGCAAACTTATGACCAGAGCACAACACACCGTCGAGAAAATCGGCGGTACCTCCATGAGCGACTATGAGGCCGTTCGCGACAACATCATCCTCGGCAAGCGCAGAAAGAGCGACCTGTACCAGCGGATCTTCGTGGTGTCGGCCTACGGCGGCGTCACCAACGAGCTGCTGGAACACAAGAAGACCGGCGAGCCCGGGGTTTATGCCCTGTTCGCCGACGCCGACTCCGACTGGGCCTGGGGCGACGACCTCACCAAGTTGATCAAGCTGCTGACCGACATCAACGGCAAGCTGTTCCGGGACCCGATGCTCAAGCAGCAGGCCGACCAGTTCATCACCGACCGCATCGAGGGGGTGCGTGGTTGCCTGATCGACCTGCAGCGGTTGTGCTCTTACGGTCAATTTCAGCTGGAGGAGCATCTGCTGACGGTGCGCGAGATGCTGGCCGGTATCGGCGAGGCGCACAGCGCCTTCAATACCGCCCTCAAGTTGCAGCAGGAGGGCATCAACGCCCGCTTCGTGGACCTCACCGGCTGGCGCGACAACGAGCTGCTGCCGCTGGACGACAAGATTCGCCAGGCGTTCGACGCCATTGATCTGAGCCGCGAGCTGCCCATTGTCACCGGTTACGCCCAGTGCAAGGAAGGGCTGATGCGCACCTTCGACCGCGGCTACAGTGAAATGACCTTCAGCCGGGTGGCGGTGATCACCAACGCCCGCGAGGCGATCATCCACAAGGAATACCACCTCAGCTCCGCCGACCCGAAGATTGTCGGCGAGGATAAGGTGGTGCCGCTGGGGCGCACCAATTACGACGTGGCGGATCAGCTGGCCAACCTGGGCATGGAAGCGATCCACCCCCGTGCCGGCAAGGGACTGCGCCAGAACGAGATTCCGCTGCGGGTGATGAACACCTTCGAGCCGGAACACACCGGTACCCTGATCACCAGCGATTACGTCAGCGAGAAGCCGCAGGTGGAAATCATCGCCGGCGCCAAGGGCGTGTTTGCCGTCGAGGTGTTCGATCAGGACATGCTGGGCGAGCCGGGTTCGGATCGCAAGATCCTGGACATCCTGAACCGTTTCAAGGTCCGCTTCATCTCCAAGGACACCAACGCCAACACCATCACCCACTACGTGGACAGCACGCTCAAGCACGTCAAGCGGGTGGTCAAGGCGCTTCAGGAGGCGTTTCCCAACGCCGAGATCAACACCCGCAAGGTGGCGCTGGTGTCGGCCATTGGCAGCGACATGAAAGTGCCGGGTATTCTGTCGCGTTCGGTCAAATCACTGGCGGACGCCGGCATCAGCGTCCTGGCCATCCATCAGTGCATGCGCCAAGTGGACATCCAGTTCGTGATGGACGAGGACCATTTCGAGAAGGCCATCGTGGCACTGCACGGTGCCTTGATCGAACCCCACAACCACGAGTACGCCATCGTCGCCGCGTCCACAGCGTAAGCCCGGGGGCACCGGGGCGGTGACCGGCCGGTCGCCGCCTCAGCGCGCCAGCCCCACCAGCCCCTGGCAGATCACGACGGCCAGCGTCAGCCCCAGGCGCAGCCGGAGATACCAGGCCGGCCAGTAGTCGCGCAGCCCGCGCGCATCCACCAGATAGAGTGCCAGAAACCCAAGGCCGTACAGCAGCGCCCGGGCAGGGCCGTCCAGCAGCAGGCCGAGACCGGCGAGGAGGAAAAACGCCTGGCTCAGCAGCAGCATCACCATCGGCGACAGTGGATAGCTGCGCTCTTCCAGCTGCATGGCCAGCGGCCAGTAGGCACCCGCCATAAACGCCAGGATGCCGGCGCTGTACAGATAGAATCCGGCGCGTATGGCGGGGCCCGGGTCCGGCGCCAGGAGCAGCAGGGTGGTCCCGGCCAGAAACGGAACCAGCCCGGCCAGCCCCACCAGGGCGACCAGTCTTGCCACGGAAATCACGGTGTCTGCCTCTGTGGTTGCGTTACCGCTAAGGTACGCACGCCCCCGGGCAAGGGATCATTGCCCCAACTGCCGGCATTCGTGGTGCTGGGGGCAGTCCAGCAGATGATCGTTGACCAGCCCGCAGGCCTGCATGAACGCATACACGATGGTGGGCCCGACGAAGGTGAAGCCCCGCTGCCTGAGGGCCTTGGACATGGCCTCGGACACCGGGCTGGTGGCTGGAACCTCGGCCAGGGTGCGCCACTGGTTCTGGACCGGCCGGCCGTCCACGAACGACCAGAGAAAATCGGCGAAGCCCTCGCCCCGCTCCCGCAGTGCCAGGTAGGCTCGGGCGTTGCGAATGATCGACTGTACCTTGAGCCGGTTGCGGACGATGCCCGGGTTGGCCAGCAGTTGCGCCACCTTGGCGTCGTCGTAGCGGGCGATGGCCTCCGGGTCGAAGTGGTCGTAGGCGGCCCGGTAGCTGTCGTGCTTGCGCAGGATGGTGATCCAGCTCAGGCCGGCCTGCTGGCCGTCCAGGCACAGCTTCTCGAACAGCGCCTGGTCGTCGTATTCCGGTCGTCCCCAGACGGTGTCGTGGTAGTGCACGTACAGCGGATCGGTGCCGCACCACGGGCAGCGGGTGTGGGTGGTCATGGGCGACTCCCGGTCACGGTTGCAGGCGCTGGATGTGCCAGCCGTCGTCGGTTCTCAGGTATTCGAAGCGATCGTGCAGACGGCTGGGCCGGCCCTGCCAGAATTCGACGCGTTCGGGCACCACCCGGTAGCCGCCCCAGAAGCTGGGCAAGGGCACCTCGCCGCCGGCAAACTTGCGCTTCATCTCCGCTACCTTCTGCTCCAGCAACCCCCGGGAGGTGATGGCGCGGCTCTGCTCCGACACCCAGGCGCCGATCTGGCTGCCCCGGGGGCGGGACGCGAAATAGCGCAGGGACTCGGCCTTGCTCACCTTCTCCACCGGCCCCTGGATGCGCACCTGGCGGTTCAGTCCAAGCCAGGGGAACAGCAGGGCGGCGCGGGGGTTGTCCTCGAGTTCCCGGGCCTTGCGGCTGCCGTAGTTGGTGTAGAACACGAACCCCCGGGCATCGAAGTACTTCAGCAGCACCGTGCGCAGATCGGGCATGCCGTCCGCGCCGGCGGTGGCCAGGGACATGGCGTTGGGTTCCAGGATGCCGGCGGTGCGGGCGTCCTCGAACCAGCGCTCGAACTGGCGGATCGGGTCATCGTCCAGGTCGTCCCGGTCCAGACCCTCGCTTTCAAACTCCCGACGCATGTCGCCGATGTCCATTCCCGTCTCCTTACCTCTTGAAGAATCACAGCCGGATGAGGCCATCGAGGATAACGGGTTCCATCGGAGCTGTCAGGGGCTTTGGGCTGACAAAGCCGAGCCGCGCCGATTATGCTAGATGGAGGTGGAGCCCGCCGGGCTCCGGTCGCCCGTCCATCGTCCCGTCATCAAGGAGCCTGCCGTGGCCGCTCGCCGTTCAAGCCGACCCGTTGCCCGAAACCTGGCCATTGCCGTGCTGGTCCTGATTCTGGTCTACGCCGTTGCCGGTTTCCTGGTCCTGCCCTGGTGGCTGCAGCGGGCCTTGCCGGACCAAGTGCGTCAGCAGCTCGGCTGGCAGCTCGAATTGGCGGACGTGCGTGCCAACCCCTTTGCCCTGACCCTGGAGGTGGCGGGCCTGAGTGCCGCCGATGCCGACGGCGAGCCGGTGCTGTCACTCCAGCAGTTGCGGGTGAACCTTGGCTTCTGGCCCCTGCTCGGGGGGACGGTGGCGATGCAGGAGGTGTTGCTGCGGGAGCCCTACCTGCGTCTGGATGTGCTGGCGGACGGAGGCATCAATCTGGCGCGCGACTGGCAGCGCCAGCATCCGCCCACCGAACCGGCGGCCGAGCCGGAGCCGACCGGGCTGCCGCGGATACTGCTGGAACAGGCGGCGATCGAGGGTGGCGAACTGATGGTGCGTGATTTCAGCCAGGCCCGGCCGGAAACCTTCCGGATCCAGCCCCTGGACCTGTCGCTGCAGGATTTCGCCACTTGGCCCCGGGGCGAGGACGGCAACTACTATCTGCTGGCGGCGGCGGGCAGCCAGACCCTGGAGTGGCATGGCAGCCTCAGCCTGGAACCGCTGTATTCCCACGGCCGGTTGCGGCTGGCGGACATCCGCTCACAGACCCTGGCGCATTTCCTGTCCGCCCATATTCCCTACGAACTCCGGGACGGCCGCGTGACGGTGAGCACGGATTACGAATGGCAGATGGACGGCGGCCTGCACTTGGTCACTCGCAACGGCGAGGTGTCCGTGGCCGGGCTGGCCCTGGCCGTGTCCGGAGCTCAGGAGACGCCGGGGCTGACGGTCGCGGACCTGACCCTGGACGGCATCGAATTTGATCTGGCTGGGCGCTCGCTGCGCCTGGGGACCCTCAGCCTGAGCCAGCCGGAGCTTCAGGTGAGTCGCCTGCCCGACGGCCGGATCGACTGGCTGGCGGCGCTGCCGGCGTCCGACTCGACGGCGCCAGCGGCCACCGGGACGGCGGCGGATGCCCCGCCTTTCCGCTGGTCGCTCGACGGGGTGCAGGTGGACGCCGGCCGGTTGGACTGGCGTGACCAGATGCCGGGATCGGAAGCGACGCTGGCCCTGGCGCACCTGAACCTGTCCCTCGGAGGCCTTGATGACCGCCTCGAGGAGCCGGTGCCCTATCAGCTGGATGCCGACCTGACCGACGGGGGACGGCTGGCACTGCGGGGCCAGTTCACGCCGCGCCCCTTCAACCTGGAAACCTCGGTCTCCGGTTCCGGCATCGAGCTGGCCGCGTTCCAGCCTTACCTCAGCCAGGGCGCCAATCTGGCCATTGCCGGCGGCACCCTGGCGTTTGACGGTGATCTGGACCTGGACGCCCAGCAGTCGCCCCTGACCGGCACCTTCAACGGCACCGCCGAAGTTCAGGCGCTGCGGCTGACCCTGCCGGACGGCGGCGACCGCCTGCTGGCCTGGCAGACCCTGCGCCTGGCGCCCATCGAGTACAACGTTCACCCGGCCCGGCTGGAGATCGGCCGGGTCACCCTGGTGGCGCCCGAAGCCAATTTGGTGCGGGACACCGACGGCCTCTACAACGTCGCGCGGGTGCCGGTGGCCGGCGAGGCCGATACCGGGGGCTCCGACCGCGCCGCCGCGGATACCGGTGACGCCGGTGCGACGGCGAACCCGGCGCTGATCTTCCGGATCGGGGAACTGCAGGTGGAAAACGGCCGCGTGGATTACACCGACCGGACCCTGGCGCCGGCCTTCACCACCACCCTCGATGCGCTCAACGGTGCCGTGGTCGGTCTCAGCAACATTCCGCCCCAACAGGGGCAGGTGGCCTTGACCGGCCGGGTCGGTGGCGTCGGCGAGCTCACCTTCAACGGCACCCTCGGCGCCCTCGGCAGTGACGACCACACCCAGCTCAAACTTCGGCTTTCGGACCTGTCACTGCCGGTGCTGTCCCCCTATTTTGGTCGTTACCTCGGTTACAGTGTGGACAGTGGCAAGCTTGATCTGGCCCTGGATTACGACCTCGCCGGCACCCGCATTGACGCCAGCAACCAAGTGTTGATGGATCGTCTCGAGCTGGGCTCGGCGGTGGCCAGCGACGAGGCCCTGAAGGCGCCGGTGAAGCTGGGCCTGGCGCTGCTCACCGACAGCGATGGCGTCATCGACGTGAATCTGCCGGTCAGCGGCGACCTATCGGACCCGAGCTTCCAGGTCGGCCAGGTGGTGATGCGGGCTTTCGTCAATTTGCTGGTCAAGGCGGCGGCCTCGCCGTTCAGCATGCTGGGCTCCATTGTTGAGATGACTGGACTGACCGGCGAGGACCTGGGCCAGGTCCGCTTCCGTCCCGGCAGCGTAGCGCTGGCGGACGGCGAGGCGGCCAAGCTTGCGGCACTGGCGGAGGCGCTGCGGGAGCGGCCGGAGCTGCTGCTGAATGTGCGGGGGGCCGTTGCGCCGGAGGCCGATGGCCTGGCGCTGTTGCGCGAGTCGCTGGCCGTGGCGGGGCAGCCGGTGTCGGACGCGGCCTGGGCCCAGGCCCGTGACGCCTACCTCGCCGGTGCGCGTTCACTGCCGCCGGAAGCCCTGAACAACCTGGCTCAGGCCCGCGGCTTGGCGATACAGCGGCTGCTGACTGAAAGCCACGGGGTGCCGGCTCAGCAGGTGTTCCTGCGTGACCCGTCCCGGCAGGCGGAGGGGGGCCCCGCCGGCAATGTCATTGTGCCGTTTGCCCTGGACGCCCGCTGACCGGGACGGTCGCCGAGGCCGGAAAGGTGGTCTCGAAGGTATCCGGCAGCTGCAGCCCCCAGTGCTCGACCCAGGCCAGGTAACGACCGTCGGCCACCAGCGGGGTCAGCATCTGCAGGATGTCCCGGGTGGTCACCGGCCCGGCGGGGTTGGCGATGACGCTGAGCCGGTAGATCTGGTCCGGTTGCTCGCGTATCAGGAACCGGTCCCGGTCCTCCGGGTGTTGCGCCAAGTGGGTCATCAGGTAGGCGTGGTTGATCAGGCCGATCTCCGCCACCGAGGGGCGGTCCGCCTTGATCAGTTGCAGGGTCCGGTGATTGCTGTCGGAAAATTCGATGTGGAACCGTTGTTGGAGCTTGACCGGATCGGTCTCGAAGTCGGCGAAGGCGTAGTGGTAGCCGGCGCGGGCCACGATTCGGCGCTGGTCCAGGTGATGAAAGAACGACTGGTCGCGGCCGGGCTTGGCCAGGGCGATGAACAGGTCCTCGTCCTGCAGCAGCGGCGGGCTGATCAGCGCCGGCTTGTCCCGCCACTGCCAGTCCGCACTTTCAAAAAAGATGACGTCGTAGAGGCGGGCATCGAAATCCAGATAGCGGCGCTTGGGCGAGGTGTGCACGATCCGGAACCGGTACTGCGGGTTGAGGGTCGCCAGCGCGGCCAGGACATCCGCCAACAGACCTTCCAGCCGGTGGTCCTGGTTCACCTTGGCGATCGGGGGAAAGTGATAGACGCCGACCCGGATCTCGCGTTCGGCGGCGTTGGCCGGGAGCGTCGCCAGGGTGAGCAGGAAGGCGAGCACCATGGCGGTGACGGGGCGGATCGGGGCCACAAGACATCCTTTTGTGTTTCACGGGTCCTGTAAGGAAAGTTAGCATGACTTTCCGGCGCCGGGGCGGATGACATCAAGAAAAATACAGAGGGCGACCTATGTCCAAGCGGATAAGCCACTTTTTTGCCTACGTATCGCGGCTGCGCTGGATTCGGCGCTGGGGGCTGATGCGCAATGCCATCGAGGAAAACGTCGCCACCCATTCCTGGGAAGTGGCGACTCTGGCCCATGCCCTGGCGTTGATCCGCAACCAGCGCTTCGGGGGCCGGGTGTCGGCGGACCGGATCGCGGCGGTGGCCCTCTACCACGACGCCACCGAAGTGATCACCGGCGACCTGCCGACACCGGTGAAATACCACTCTCGGGTGATGCGGGAGGCGTTCGGCGATATCGAGCACAAGGCGGAGAAGGAATTGCTGGCGCTGTTGCCGGAGGAACTGCGCGAGCCGTTCGCGCCCTACCTGTGCGCGTCCGCCCTGGCGCCGGAGGAGCGGGAACTGATCAAGGCCGCCGATCGGCTCTCCGCCTGGCTCAAGTGCCAGGCGGAGCTGGCCGCGGGCAACCGCGAATTCGCACCGGCCGCAGAGCAGATTCGCCAGCGCCTGGAACAGGAGGGCTTGCCCGAGGTGCGTTACTTCTTGGAGGTATTCGCGCCCAGTTACGAACAACCGTTGGACAACCTGCTGTCGCCGGGCAACGACTGACCGCGCTGCCCGCCGGCGCCGGCTGCCGGTGCCATAGGCGCCGGTGGGCGAGCCGCCTACAGTGAGGGTTCTTCCCCGCGTCGTCGCCGGGGGAAACCACCACACGAGGCTTGCCACATGAAGGAACTGAACAAGAAAGTTGCCGTGATCACCGGCGCCGGCTCCGGCATCGGCCGCGCTCTGGCCAAGTCGCTGGCCGCTCGGGGCTGCCGGCTGGCGCTGTCCGACATCAACGACGCCGGCCTGGCCGAAACCGCGGCACAGCTGGAAGGGGCCGAGGTCCGTACCTACCGGCTCGATGTCTCGGATCGGGACGCCCTCTACGCCCACGCCGAGCAGGTGGCGAAGGCGTTCGGTCAGGTCAACCTGGTGATCAACAACGCCGGCGTGGCCCTGTCTGCATCGGTGCGGGAGATGACCGACGAGGATTTCCGCTGGGTGATGGACATCGACTTCTGGGGCGTGGCCCACGGTACCCGGGCCTTCCTGCCGCACCTGATTGCCTCCGGCGACGGCCATGTGGTGAACCTGTCCAGTGTCTTCGGCCTGATCGGTGTGCCCAAGCAGAGCGCGTACAACGCCGCCAAGTTCGCGGTCCGGGGCTTCACCGAGTCGCTGCGCCAGGAAATGCAGCTGGAGGGCCTGCCGGTGGCGGTGTCCTGTGTGCATCCCGGCGGCATCCGCACCAACATCGCCCGGGCCGCGCGGATGGGCAAGTCCGAGAACGCCGAGGCGCAGCGCCGGGGCTTCGACAAGCTGGCGATGACCACGCCGGAAAAGGCTGCGGAGATCATTGTCCGGGGTATTCTGCGGGACGAGGCCCGCATCCTGGTCGGCCCGGATGCCTGGGGGATCGATGCCCTGAACCGGCTTTTGGGGTCCGCCTATCAGCCGCTGGTGGCGCGGTTCTCCCGTAAAAACCTCTACGTCTGAGCGCCGCTGCCCCGCTGTCGCCGCATCCGGGGCCTTGCCGGGTGCGGCCCCTGCCTCGCCGGTCGCCGACCACCATGACGAACCGATTCTGAACGGTTGAAAAGCACCGATGTTATCGGTAAAGTCGCAAATTGTTACCGGTAACAATTCCGGACAAAACCGAACAGGCGCTTGCCCGCCAGGTGCCGTCATATAAGAACAAGACAGGACACGTCTTATGAAAACCGTTCAGAAACTGCTCGTGGTTGCCCTGTCCGGGCTGTTCTCCCTGTCCGCGCTGGCCGCGGAATTTACCTTCAAGATGCAGTCGTCCGATCCCTCGGGGGACCGTAACTTCCAGATTCAGCAGCAGTGGGCCGACCGGGTCGAGGCCATGTCGGGCGGCCGTCTGGCCATCCAGCTGTTGCCGGTGGGCAGCGTGGTCAAGCACACCGAGACGCTGGACGCCATTCGCATGGGGATTCTGGACGGTCACATCACGGCGACCGGGTACTTTTCCGGCAAGGACCCCGCGTTTGGCCTGATTGGCAACACCGTGGGTGCCTGGTCCGACACCTCCCAGCTGCTGCAGTACATGAACTACGGCGGCGGTAATGAGCTGATGACAGCCTTGTACGCGCCTTACGGCGTCCGCTTCATCGGCGCGTCCACCACCGGTGTCGAGTCGCTGGTGTCCAAGGTGCCGCTGGACGGGGTGGACGATCTCAAGGGCCTGAAGCTGCGCGCGCCGGAAGGGCTGGTGCAGAAGGTGTTCGCGGCCGCCGGCGCGGCGCCGGTCAACCTGCCCGGCTCCGAGGTGTTCACGGCGCTGAGCAAGGGCGTGATCGACGCCGCCGACTACACCGTGTTCTCCACCAACCAGAAGGCCGGGATGAACGACATCGCGCCGCACCCGGTGCAGCCGGGCTTCCATTCGCTGCCGTTGATCGATGTTTCGGTCAGCCAGAAGAAATGGGACCGGCTGCCGGAGGACCTGCAACAGATCCTGATCGTGTCGGTGCGCGACTTTGCCCGTGACATCACCACCCAGCTGCGCATCGCCGATCAGCAGGCGGTCCGGGAAGCCCGCCGGAACCCCGCCATCACCCTCCATGATTGGTCGGCGGAGGAGCGCAGAAAATTTCGCGAGATCGCCAAGGGTCAGTGGGCCGAAATGGCCCAGGCGTCCGACAACGCGATGAAGGTGTACCGCTCCATCACCGCCTATCTGGAAGACAACGGCCTGCTGTGAGCCGGCCCTAGCCTCTCGCGGGGCCCTGGCCCCGCGCTGTTCCGGGAAGATGTTCCATGAAACCTGCACACGCCCCCCGTCAGGTCCCGGCCGGTACGCCCCGAGCGCGTACCCGCCTGGACCGCTGGATCCTGCGCATCGGCGATCTGCTGAGCCTGCTGTTCGTGTTCACCGTGGCGATCTCCTTCTTCGAGGTGTTGATGCGCTACCTGTTCAACGCCCCGACCATTTGGGTTCACGAGACCGCCGCCTTTATCGGCGGCAGCCTGTTCATCGTCGGCGGGGCCTATGCCCTGGCCAACAATCGCCACGTGCGCGTGGTGCTGGTGTACGACCAGGTCTCGGCGAGGACGCGGGCCTGGCTGGACCTGTTCCATTCCTTGGCCGGCCTGCTGTTTGCCGGCCTGCTGGCCTGGGGCGCCTGGACCATGGTAAGCAACGCTTGGCTGGCGCCTTGGGGCGAGCTGCACCTGGAAACCTCCGGGTCGGCCTGGAATCCCCCGTTTCCGGCACTGCTCAAGGCCGTCATTCTGCTGGTGGTGTGCCTGATGTTCGTGCAGTGCCTGCTGCATGCCCTGGTGGACCTGCGCTCGCTGCGCCGGCCGGGTGACGGGGAGGTGGCCGATGTTTGACCTGTCCGCTGTGGGGATTGCCTGGGGCAGTCTGCTGATGCTGGTGCTGCTGATCGGTCTGTTGCTGACCGGCATGCAGCTGGCGTTCGTCACCGGCCTGGTGGCGTTGTTATTCACCATGGGCTGGTTCGGTGTGGACGCGATGCCGCTGATCACCAGCCGCATGTACAGTTTTGCCAGCGGCTATGTGTTCCTGGCGGTGCCGATGTTCGTGATGATGGCGGCGCTGCTGGACCGCTCCGGCATTGCCCGGGATCTGTTCGATGCGATGCGTCGCGTAGCGCGCCGCCTGCGCGGCGGTGTGGCGGTGCAGACCCTGGTGGTGGCGGTGATCCTGGCCTCCATGTCCGGCGTGATCGGCGGCGAGACGGTACTGTTGGGTATCCTCGCGCTGCCGCAGATGCTGCGCTTGGGCTATGACCGGCGCCTGGCCATCGGCACCACCTGCGCCGGTGGGGCACTGGGCACCATGATGCCACCGAGCATCGTGCTGATCATCTACGGCATGACGGCCAGCGTGTCGATCGGCGACCTGTTCAAGGCGGCTTTCCTGCCGGCGGCCATTTTGGCGGCCCTGTACATGGCGTACGTGCTGGTGCGCTGCCATCTGAACCCGGCGTTGGCACCCCTACCCTCCGATGACGAGCTGGCCGGGGACGACGGACGCCGGATCCGCTACGGTCGGGCGCTGGCGTTCCCGGCGCTGACCGTGGCCATGGTGCTCGGCAGCATCTACACCGGCGTCGCCTCGGTCACCGAAGCCTCGGCGCTCGGCGTCGTCGGCATCATGATCAGCGCCCTGGTGCGGGGCGAACTGAACTGGGCGATGATTCGGGACAGCGCCCGGGCCACCCTGCAGACCTGCGGCATGATCATCTGGATTGGCCTGGGGGCCAGTGCCCTGGTCGGCGTTTACAACCTGATGGGCGGCATCGACTTTGTCGAGTCGGTGATCCTGTCGCTCAGCAACGGCCACGCCATGGTCACCGTGCTCATCATGATGGTGATCCTGCTGGTGCTGGGTATGTTTCTGGACTGGGTCGGCGTGGCGTTGCTGACGATGCCGATCTTCGTGCCGATCATCAACAACCTCGGGCTGGATCCGGTGTGGTTCGGCGTGGTGTTTTGCCTGAACATGCAGGTGTCCTTTCTGTCGCCGCCGTTCGGGCCCGCCGCTTTCTATCTCAAGTCGGTGGCACCGGCCGACATCAGCCTCGGGGAGATCTTCCGCTCGCTGGTTCCGTTTATCCTGCTGCAGATCCTGGCCCTGGCGCTGGTGCTCGGCTTTCCCCAACTGGCGTTGTGGTGGCGGTAGACGATGGCCAGGACGCAACGTTTCGTGGTGATGGGCGTGTCCGGGTGCGGCAAGTCGCTGATTGGCGCGCGCCTGGCCGAATCCCTGGGGCTGCCGTTCTTCGACGGCGACGATTTTCACCCGCCGGAAAACGTCGACAAGATGCGCCGGGGCATTCCCCTGAACGACGCCGACCGGCAGGACTGGCTGGCGGCCCTGAACCGGTTGTTGTGCCAGCACCCGGGTGCGGTGCTGGCCTGCTCCAGCCTGAAGCCGCAGTACCGGGAACGGCTGCGCGCCGGCAACGACGCGGTGTTTATCTACCTGAAGGGAGACTTCGACACCATCTGGCGGCGCCACTGCCAGCGCCAGGGCCACTACTTCAACGGCCGGACGATGCTGGAGAGCCAGTTTCGCGAGCTGGTCGAGCCTTCGCCCGAGGAGGCCGTGCATGTGCCCGTCGACCAGCCGCCGGAGGCGGTGCTGCGGCAGGTGCTGGCGGCGATTGGCGCCGGGGCCGGCTGAGGCCGCCGGCGAGTTGGGTTCCGGCCCGGTGCGGGGTAGTATGTTACGGGTAACCGGGCAGGCGCGAGAACCAGCATGACAGAGAGGAAGAAACGACCCACGCTTCAGGACGTGGCGGACCGGGTTGGGGTGACGAAGATGACCGTCAGCCGGTACCTGAAGAAGCCCGAGCAGGTATCGGCACCGTTGCGCGCCCGGATCCAGCAGGCACTCGACGCGCTCGGCTACATTCCCAACAAGGTGCCGGACATCCTCTCCAGCTCGCGCAGTCAGGCCATCGGCCTGCTGGTGCCGTCACTGACCAATCAGGTATTCGCCGAGCTGATCCGGGGCGTGGAGTCGGTGACCGAACCGGCCGGCTACCAGACCATGCTGGCCCACTATGGCTACAGTCCGCAAGCGGAGGAAGCGCGCATCGCCACGCTGCTGGGCTACAGCGTCGACGGCCTGATCCTGTCCGAAAGTGTTCATACCGAGCGGGTGCGGCGGATGATCGAGACCGCCGGAGTGCCGGTGGTCGAGGTGATGGATTCGGTGTCTCCGGCGATCGAACAGGCCATTGGCTTCGACAACGAGGCCGCCTCCTTCGCCATGACCGAGCGGATGATTGAGCGCGGTCATCGCCGCATCGTCTACTTTGCCGCCCGCATGGACGCGCGTACCCGGCTCAAGATTCACGGTTACGAACGGGCCATGCGTGCCCATGGCCTGGAGCCCCGGAGCCTGCGTACCGAGCGGGCGTCGTCGTTTACCCGCGGTGCCCTGCTGCTGGGCCAGGCGCTGGAGCGCTGGCCGGAGCTGGATGGCGTGTTCTGCACCAACGATGACCTGGCCATCGGCGCGCTGTTCGAGTGCCAGCGACGGGGGATCGCGGTGCCGGATCGGATCGGCATCGCCGGTTTCCATGGGCACGACATTGCCGCCGTGGTGGTGCCCCGCCTGGCCACCGTGATCACCCCGCGCGAGGAGATGGGACGGCGGGCCGCCGACAGCTTGCTGCGCCGGCTGCGGGGCGAGCCGGCCGGGCCGCCGGTGGTGACCCTGCCGTTTCGCATCGATGAGGGGGGCAGCCTCAGGCCGGCGTCATGAGCCGGTGCGGTCGCCCATGTAGGCGTCCAGGTCCGGAACGCGGCGTTGGTAGCGGCTGTCGATCAGCGGGCTGTCGAGCAGGAAATCCGCCGTGGCCTCGTTGCAGGCCACCGGAATGTTCCAGACCGCGGCGATGCGCAGCAGGGCCTTGATGTCCGGGTCGTGGGGCTGGGCGTTGAGCGGGTCCCAGAAGAAGATCAACAGATCCATGGCGCCCTCGGCGATGCGCGCGCCCAGCTGCTGGTCGCCGCCCATCGGGCCGCTGAGCAGGCACTGGACGGGCAGTTCGAGGTGACGTTGCAGCAGGTGTCCGGTGGTGCCGGTGGCGTGCAGTCGGTGCGCGCTCAGGCGCTCGCGGTGGCGCTGTGCCCAGGCCAGCAGCGTGGGTTTGCAGTGGTCATGGGCGACCAGCGCGATGCGCTTGGTGGCGGGCATGGGCAGGGTAAGGGTCATGGGCGCTCTCCTGTTTTTTGGTAAGTTTACGAAAAAAATGGACAGAACGCGCCTCCGGCTGGCAACCGTGATGGATTGCGGTATGCTTGCCGGAGTCATTCCCGAGGTCAGGACCGCCGACGCCCATGTGTGAACTGCTGGCGATGAGCGCCAATACCCCCACCGATCTGTGCTTCAGTTTCACCGGCCTGACCCGCCGGGGCGGTGTTACCGGCCCGCACAAAGATGGCTGGGGCGTGGCCTTTTATGAGGGCAAGGGCGTCCGGGCCTTCCACGACGCCGATGCCAGCGCCCGCTCCCGCATCGCCGAAGTGGTGCAGACTCATCCGATCAAGAGCGAGGTGGCGGTCTGCCACATCCGCCAGGCCAATGTCGGCGACATCTGCCTGGCCAACACCCACCCCTTCATCCGCGAGCTCTGGGGCCGCTACTGGGTGTTCGCCCACAACGGCCAGCTCCGGCGTTTCCGCTGCCCCGAGGGTTTCTATGAGCCGGTGGGCGACACCGACAGCGAAGCGCTGTTCTGTGACCTGCTCAACCATCTGCGCCGGCATTGTCACCGGGACAGTCCCCGGGACGAGGTGCTGGCATGGCTGGTGCGGCTGTCCGCCGCCTACGCCAGCGAGGGGGTGTTCAATCTGCTGCTGAGTAATGGTGACTGGTTGTTCAGCTACTGCTCCACGAAGATGACCAGCATCACCCGGCGGGCCCCGTTTGGGCCGGCCCGGCTGAAGGATGCGGACCTGACCGTGGACTTCGCCGCCGAGACCACCCCGGACGACGTGGTCAGCATCATCGCCACCGAACCCCTGACCACGGACGAGACCTGGGACCCGTACCAGCCCGGGGAGTGGCGGTTGTGGCGCAAGGGCGAGGGGATCCGGTCGGGCCAGGGCCCGGTCCGACCGGACTGAGGTAGGGTTACTGCAGGGTCCGGCGGTTGCCGTTGCGGTACTCCGGCGCGATGTGGGTCTGGATGTCCGCCTTGAAGCGGGCGATCAGGTCGCGGTTGTCTTTATCCCAGGGGTGATAGCCGGGCTTGAAGTAGGCCACCCAGGTGGGGATCAGGCTGGAAAAGGCGCCGTTGCGCCCCCACATGCGCCACAGTCCGCGTCCGGCGTCCCGCAGCGAGAAGTTGCGACGGTCGCGCAGCATCATTCGGCCCGAGAACCAGGTGGTGACCACGCCCAGCATCGCCGTGCTGATCACCAGGTAGGCGGTGCGTTCGGCGTAGGTGCCGCCGACGTGGCGGAACACGTCGAAGGCCACCGCCTTGTGCTCGGTTTCCTCGATGGCGTGCCAGACCCACAGCGGTCGCATGCTCTCATGCATGTCCTCGCGGATGTCGTCCCGCTCCAGCAACATGTCCGCCATCATCGCGGTGATGTGTTCCAGCGCGCAGGTAATGGCCAGCTGGTGCCGTTTGGGCAGCCGCCGCACGGTATCGAGCAGCACCTTCAAATCCCGTTCCATGTCGTCGATGGGCATACCCAGTGCCCGGACATGGGCGTTCATGGCGTCATGCTCCAGGGAGTGCATGGCCTCCTGGCCGATGAAACCGCGGATGTCCTCCTTGAGTTTGGGGTCGTCGATCCGGTCGCGGAACGCCCGAACCGAGTCCACAAAAAACTGCTCGCCCTCCGGGAACAGCACCGACAGGGCATTCATGGTGTGGCTGATCAGGTAGTTGTCGGCCACCCAGTAGCGGGGCACGTCCGCACCGAAGGTGAAGCCCATGCGCTGGGGTTTGATCGCGACCGTGTCCGGAGTCCGGGACCCGGGCCTGCGGCCGGTGGATGAGGGGGTGGTTGAGGTTGGCATACTCTTGCTCCTTTGCGACAGACACGGGGCCTGATGTCATGATTCCAGTCTGTGGCAGGCGCGCGGCCGGGGGAAGGCGAGAAAGGGACGGCGGTCGTTCAGGATGGGCCAGGGCCGCATTGGCTGGGCTGACGGTGCCGGGGTGGCCCCGGGCCCCACTGCCGGCGACCGTGGCATCTGCTAGAGTCGGGACTGAACGGGTTACCCGGCTTCATGATCCAGGCATCGGGATGCAGCTATGGCCACGACCGGCTCAGACAACGAACGGCAGATGCTGGGAATTTTCCTGGTTCCCGGGGTCTATCTGCGGGTGATGGGCGAGACCGTCCGTCGGCTCGGCCACGACGACCGCCCCCTGTACCAGGGGCTGGCATTCGGCGCCGAGGATCTCAAGGCGGACGATAGCCGGGTGTTCGTCACCGACGCCATGATCATGGCACAACGGGCCCGGGCCATCGCCGGCGCCCAGGGCCTCAGTTTCGCCCTGGCCCGGGAGCTGCGGCTGACCATTCACGGTACCCTCGGTTTCGCCGCGCTCACCAGTCCCACCTTCGAGGGCGCATTGGACTCGGTCCGGCGCTACCTTCGGTTGCGGGCCCCCTTCCTGACCATGAACCGGACCCTGGCCGGTGATCAGGTCCTGGTGCAGCTGTGCACCGAATTCGAGGTGCCGGATCTCTACGATTTCCTGGCCGAGACGGTCAGTGCCACCTTGATTCTGCTGACCGAGCAGCTGCTCGACCGGGACGACGCCCGGGCCCGCGGCTTTGCCCTCGAGGACGGCAAACTGCCCGGTGTCTCGGTGCACCTGAGCGCCCCCGAGCCGCCCTACTACCGCGACTTTGCCGACCAGCTGCCGGTGCGCTTCCGCTATGGTCAGTCGGAGGAAATACTGATGTTCCCCCGTCCGCTGCTGGCGGTGCGCATGCGCTTGGCGGATGCCGAGGCCTCGGCGATGGCGCGCGAGCAGTGCGAGTTCGAGTTGCAGAAGGCGCTCCGGGAGCAGGGCGACACCGCCCTGGCCGTGCGTAACGTGCTGCGCACCATGCCTGCGCCGTTGCCGTCGCTGGAGGCCATGGCGGTGCGTTTCTGCGTGTCCTCCCGGACCCTGAAACGGCGGCTGGCGGAGCGGGAAACCAGTTACCGGGAAATCGTCGAGGCGGTGCTCAAGGACCGCGCCATCCAGCTGCTGCGGTACACCAACCAGTCGGTGAGTGAGATCGCCTATGAACTCGGCTACGCCGACCTCTCCAATTTCAGCCGGGCGTTCCGCAAATGGACCGGCAAGTCCGCCAGCGAATTCCGCGAGGGCGGGCCCGACCCGGCACCGGAACTCGGGCCGTGACTCCGGGGTTGTCAAATCCCCGGAGCAGGCCCATATACGTGAGTAGATCCGCACATCCAAGGAGCCACCATGACGCAACGACCGGACACCCACAGCAAACTCTTCGGCTACCTGCTCTGGCTGTTTGGCTTTCTCGGCTCGCACCGGTTTTACTACGGCAAGCCGGTGACCGGCACCCTCTGGTTCTTCACCTTTGGCCTGTTTCTGATCGGCTGGATCGTCGACCTGTTCCTGATCCCGTCCATGGACCGGGAGGCCGACCTGCGTTTCCGGGACGGTGACATCAGCTACAACGTGTCCTGGCTGCTGCTGACCTTCCTGGGCGTGTTCGGGGTTCACCGGATGTACATGGGCAAGTGGATCACCGGGGTGATTTACCTGCTCACCGGCGGTCTGTTCCTGATCGGTATCCTGTACGATTTCTGGACCTTGAACGATCAGATCTCGATCCGCAACTCCGAGCCGCGCCGATTCGGCTGAACGCCTGCAGCGCTTCAGGCCACCCGGTCGCTCGCCACTGCTATCGCCAGCCGCACTTGGCCGCCCTCCAGCCGCACCGGGTAGGTCGGTACCTGCACCGACGGATCCTCCAAGCAGTGGCCGTCGCGCAGGCTGAAGTGCTGTTTGTACAGCGGCGAGGCCACCACCGGTTCACCGTTCAGATCGCCGGTGATGCCCCGGGCCAGGACGTTGGCGCCGGTGAACGGGTCGGTGTGCTGTATGGCAAACAGCGCCGGCAGCCGGTGCGGCAGGTAGAACACCGCCACCGGGCCGGCCTCGGTCCAGACCGCGATGCCGGAATCCGGGACCAGATCCTCGACGGTGCAAACGGCTTCCCAGGTTGTGCGTGCTGTCATGGTTGTCTCCTGTCTGTTTCGTTGCTCGTTTTGCCGGTGAATACGCTGATTCAGGCGCTTTCCAGCGCCGGGCGGCGCTGACCCCGTTCGGTGGTCCACTGCTGCACCGGATCTTTCTTGTCCGGTGCGTTGACGAACTCCCGGAACCGCTTGCGCTTGTCCGGGTCTTCGACGGCGGTTTTCCACTCACACTGGTAGGTGCTGACGATGTCCTCCATGTGCTGCTCCAGCTCGGCGCCAAGGCCCAGGCTGTCCTCCAACACCACCGCTTTGAGGTAGTCCAGCCCGCCCTCCAGGTTTTCCAGCCAGACGCTGGTGCGTTGCAGCCGGTCGGCGGTGCGCACGTAGAACATCAGCAGCCGGTCGATGGTGCGGATCAGTTCGTCGTCGGACAGGTCGGTGGCGAACAGGTCGGCGTGGCGCGGGCGCATGCCGCCGTTGCCGCAGACGTACAGATTCCAGCCGTTCTCGGTGGCGATCACGCCGATGTCCTTGCTCTGGGCTTCGGCACACTCCCGGGTGCAGCCGGATACCGCCATCTTGATTTTGTGCGGTGCGCGCAGGCCCTTGTAGCGGTTCTCCAGGGTGATCGCCAGGCCCACCGAATCCTGCACGCCGTAGCGGCACCAGGTGTTGCCGACGCAGGACTTCACGGTGCGTAGGGATTTGCCGTAGGCGTGGCCGGTTTCAAAACCGGCGGCGATCAGCTTTTCCCAGATCTCCGGCAGTTCGTTCAAGGTGGCGCCGAACAGGTCCACCCGCTGGCCGCCGGTGATTTTGGTGTACAGGTCGTATTCCCGGGCGATTTCGCCCAGGGCGATCAGCTTGTCCGGGGTGATCTCGCCGCCGGGCACCCGGGGCACGATGCTGTAGGTGCCGTTCTTCTGCATGTTGGCCATGAAGGTGTCATTGGTGTCCTGTAACGGCACGTGGTCGGTGGCCAGGATGTGCTCGTTCCAGCAGCTGGCCAGAATCGAGCCGACCGCCGGTTTGCAGATGTCGCAGCCGTGGCCTTTGCCGTACTGGTTGATCAGTGTGCGGAAGGTGCGGATGCCGTTGACCTTGACCAGATGGAACAGCTCCTGCCGGCTGTAGGGGAAGTGTTCGCACAGGTCCTTGCTGACCGCCACGCCGCGTTTTTCCAGCTCGCTGTCCACCACGCTCTTGAGCAACGCCGCGCAGCCGCCGCAACCGGTGCTGGCCCGGGTCTGGGCTTTGATGCCGGCCAGGTCGGTACAGCCGTCGTCGATCACGCCACAGATCTCGCCCTTGGTGACGTTGTGGCAGGAGCAGATGGCCGCGGTCTCCGGTAGCGCGTCGGCGCCCAGGACCGGGGCACCGCCCTGGCTTTCGGGCAGAATCAGCGCCTCCGGGGTGTCCGGCAGGTCGATACCGTTGAGGGCGTACTGCAGCAGGGTGTCGTAACGGCTGTTGTCACCCACCAGGATGGCGCCCAGCAGCTTTTTGCCATCCGGGCTGACCACCATGCGTCGGTAATGGCCGCGTTGCTCATCCACGAAGCGGATACTTCGGGCGCCGGGGCTCTGGCCATGGGCGTCGCCAATGGAGCCGACATCCACCCCCAGCAGTTTCAGTTTGGTGCTCATGTCGGCGCCGGTGAAGGCGGCATCGGCATCGCCGTTCAGGGCGGCCGACAGGGTGCGGGCCATGGTGTAACCCGGTGCCACCAGGCCGAAGATTTTCTGGTTCCAGAGCGCGCACTCGCCGATGGCGTGAATGTGCGGGTCCGAGGTGGTGCAGCGGTTGTCGATCACGATACCGCCGCGTTCGCCGATCGCCAGCCCGCACTGACGGGCCAGGGTGTCCTGGGGCCGGATGCCGGCGGAGAATACGATCAGGTCGGTGTCCAGTTCGGTTTCATCGCTGAAGGTCATCTTCAGGCGCGCATCGTCGCCGTCGACAATGGCGGTGGTGGCTTTTTCGGTGTGCACGCGCACGCCCAGGTCTTCGATCTTTTGGCGCAACAGGGCGCCACCGTCGGCATCCAGCTGCACCGGCATCAGCCGGGGCGCAAACTCCACCACGTGGGCTTCCAGGCCCAGGCTCTTGAGGGCGTTAGCGGCCTCCAGCCCAAGCAGGCCACCACCGACCACCACGCCGATGCGGGCCTGCTCCGCGTCGGCCCGGATCGCATCCAGGTCCGCCAGGGTCCGGTATACGAAACAGTGAGGGTTGTCGTTACCGGCGATGGGCGGCACAAACGGATACGACCCGGTGGCCAGCACCAGCTCGTCATAGTGGTAGCTGCCTTTGGTCGTCTGTACGGCGCGCCGGTCCCGGTCGATGGCGGTGACCGGTTCGTGCAGATGCAGATCGATCTCGTGCTCGGCGTACCAGTCGGCGGTTGCCATGGCCAGGTCGGCGTGGCTGGCGCCGGTGAAGTATTCGGACAGATGCACCCGGTCGTACGCGATCTGCTTTTCTTCGCCGAACACCCGCACGGTGTAGGCCTGCGCCGCCGGGCTGGCGACGAACTGCTCCAGGAAGTGGTGGCCCACCATGCCGTTACCGATCACGATCAGGGTTTTCTTGCTCATGGTCATGTCCTCGTTCTGTGGCGCGCCGGCGATCAGGCGGCCGCCTCGCAATAGAGTTTTCCGAAGGGCAGCTGGGCCCGGATGTGGGCGATGCTGTCACCCTGTTCGATGCGTTCCTGGTACCAGGGGCCGTCACGGGTATCACCGACCAGGATGGCACCGACCAGACGCTGGTCCCGTACCAGCAGGTGGCGGTAGTGGCCGGTCTCCAGGTCGCGCCAGATCAGCGAGTCGGTATCCTGATCCGGTTGGTTTTCGCCGCAGGCAAAGATCGCCAGACCGCTGATTTTCAGCCGGGTTGCCAATGCGCCGGTCTGCCAGTCATCGCCGCTGCCGGTGTCACTCAGTGTTTGGGCGAGCGCGCGCGCCTGGTGGTATCCGGGCTCCACCAGGCCGTAGGTCTGGTCGCCAAACTGGCAACACTCGCCCAGGGCGTAAATCTGTGGGTCGCTGGTTCGCAGCCGGGCGTCGACTTGAACGCCCCGGTCGCAGGCAAGGCCGGCGGCTTGTGCCAGTTCGTGGTTCGGGGTGATGCCGGTGGCGATCACCACCAGATCGGTGCTGATCAGGGTCTCGTCGGTCAGCTGCACCGCCCGGACGCGGTCGCGGCCAAGAAAGCGAATCGGCGTGGTGCCGGTGCGAACGGTCAGACCACGTGTGCGCAGGGCGTCGGCCAGAATCTGGCCACCGGTCTCGTCCAACTGGCGGTTCAGCAGATGGGAGCTGCGATGCAGTACGGTCACATCCAGGCCGCGCTGGCGCAGGCCTTCGGCCGCCTCCAGGCCGAGGAACCCGCCGCCGACCACCACGGCGCGGTGACAGTGCCGGCTGTGTTCGATCAGGGCCCGGGCGTCCTGCAGATCTCGGAAAGTCATCACGCCGGGCAGGTCTTCGCCGGGCAAGCCGAGCGCGCTGGGCCGGGCACCGGTGGCCAGTACCAGCGTGTGGTAGGGCTGGACGCGCCCGGTGGCCGTGGTCACGGTGCGTTGGGCCCGGTTGATCGCCCATACCGGCTCACTGTGGTGGACGGTGATGCCGTGTGCCTGGAACCAGGACGCCGGTTTTAGTGTCAGCGACGGTTCGTCCGTCTCCCCGGCCAGCAGGGCCGAGAGCTGGATGCGGTTGTAAGCCGGTGCCGGCTCGCCATTGAAGACCACGATGCGCCGGAAGCGGCGTTGGCCTTCGCCGACCAGCGCTTCAAGCAGTCGCTGGGCCACCATGCCGTGGCCACAGATCACCAGGGTGTCTTGTCCGGTCTCGGTCATCGTTAGCTACCCATGAGTCGCTATCACCAACAAAAAAAGCCGGAGCCTCGTGTCCCGTTGGGAGTTGAGGGTCCGGCGCCAATGCCAACAACAATGCTCTGTTCGTCCAGCCAGTCCTTGGCTGGAAGGTCATCCGTGCAATAAAAAATAAGCCATGTTTGTGCCAATTTATAAACTTTATTGAAAAACAAAAAGTTATATTGTTTTTCCCGGGCGGACGTTCTAACAAGGCATCAAAAAATATGCCCCGCGTTGGGGCGCTCTGCACGACATTGGTTCTCGGAGCTGGCGTATAAATTGCTGCTTTTCTGGTATTGTTCCATCAATACGCTTCGGAGTTCGCTATGCCCAGGAAGCGGTCCTCGCTAAGGTCTCAGCTGTCCAACCCTTCGCCGGCGGATTATCTGATCGCCTCGCGCCAGTGCGAGCTGATGCACCTACAGCACTTCCTGGAAACCGGCCGGCTGATCCAGACCATCAGCAATCTGGTCCATGGCCTGCAGCAGGAACGGGGGGCGTCGAACGTGTTTCTTGGCTCCGGTGGCGCCCGTTTTGCCCCGGAACGGGAAGCCATGGTCGAGACCTCGAACCACCTGCGCGCCGAGTTTGCGCAGGCGTTGTCCGAGGTGCACCAGTCGCTGACGGCGCAGCCGGTCAGCAGTCAGCTGATGAATGCCATCGCCTGCGCGTTGCACGATCTGCAGTCGTTGCCGACGCTGCGGGGCCGGATCAGCCGTCGCGTGGTGACGGCGGCGGAGGCCACCGAGGCCTATTCGCGGATGATCCGATACCTGATCGCGGTGGTGTTTGAGGCGGCGGACATGGCTGTGGACCCGTCCCTTGCCGGCCTGCTGGTGGCCATGGTGCATTTGATGAATGGCAAGGAATTTTCCGGCCAGGAGCGGGCGGTGGGCTGCGCCGGTTTTTCCAGTGGCGGTTTCGACAGCGCACTGTCGGAGCGCATGATGCACCTTGTTGAGGCACAGGAGCGGTGCTTTGAGGTGTTTACCCAGTTTGCCGACCCGCAGTCGCGGGCGCTGTGGCACGAGATCCGCGCCCACGAGCGCGAAACCGAAATCGAACAGTTGCGCCGTTTGGGCTGTTCGGTGGGGCGCTTCAAGACCCTGGACCAGGCCCTGGCCGATCGCTGGTTCGTGTTGATGACCGAGCGGATGGATCAGCTGAAAACCCTGGAGGACGCACTGGAGAGCCGGTTTCATGCCCGTTGTGTGGAGCGCTTTGCCGAAGCCCGCAATTCCCTCGCCCACCAGGAAACCCTGATCGCCGAGCTGGACCAACGCGACGGGCCCAGCCCGGCGGTGGTGGTGGTGTGCGATACCGCAACCGGACCGGCCGACACCGTTAGCGGTGAGGGGGTTGGCCCCCAGTTTGGCCGGGCGCTGTTCGATCTGGTGCAGGAGCAGACTCAGCGTCTGCAGCAGATGACCGATGAGCTGCAGCGGGCCAAGGAAGCGCTGGAGGATCGTCGCACTCAGGAGAAAGCGGTGCTCCTGCTGATGCGGCACCGGAACATCGACAACGACGAAGCGCACCGGGTGCTGCGCCGGCTGGCCATGGATCAGGGCAAGAAACTTCCGGATGTGGCCCGGGCCCTGGTTGCCATGGCCGATGTGCTGAAATAACGCCGGCTCAGGCCCGTGCGGCCTGTGCCAGCCTCTCCTCCGTGGTCGCGCTGGCGCCGGTGTCGGCGGTTTTTGGCGCGATCTTCTCCAGCTTGCGCTGTTTCTCATACAGGAACCTGAGCACTTCCTGGCGGTAGTGGACGTAGGTCGGATCGTCGGCCAGGGTGACCCGGTTGCGCGGCCGTGGCAGGTCAATGCGCAGGTCTTCGCCCACGGTGGCGGCCGGGCCGTTGGTCATCATGATGATCCGGTCCGACAGCAGCACCGCTTCGTCGACGTCGTGGGTGATCAAAATCACTGTGTTGTTCAGTTCCTGCTGGATCTCCATCAGTGAGTCCTGCAGATGCGCCCGGGTCAGGGCGTCGAGGGCGCCGAAGGGTTCATCCATCAGCAGCACGCTAGGCTTCATGGCCAGTGCCCGGGCGATACCCACGCGCTGGGCCATGCCTCCAGAAATTTCCCCCGGCCGTTTGCTGGCGGCGTGGGCCATGTTCACCAGCTCCAGGTTGTGGTGGATCCAGTCGCGGCGCTCGCGTTTGTTCATGGTTTTGCGAAACACCTGCTGGACCGCCAGTTCGACGTTTTCATAGACCGTCAGCCAGGGCATCAGGGCGTGGTTCTGGAACACCACCGCCCGCTCCGGCCCCGGCGAGTTGACTTCGTGGCCGTCCAGCACGCAGCCGCCTTTGGTGGCCTGCAACAAGCCGGCGACGATGTTGAGCACGGTGGATTTGCCGCACCCGGAATGGCCGATCAGGGACACGAACTCGCCCTTGCGGATTTTCAGGTTGACGTTGTCGAGGGCGACAAACGGGCCCTTGGCGGTGGCAAACGCCATTTCCACGCCGGTCAGTTCGAGATGTGCTTTGGTCATGGGAGGTGCTCCTTGAGTTATTCGTTCCAGGCGACGTGTTTCTGGATCTGCAGCATGGCCCGGTCGAGCAGAAAGCCGATGAAGCCGATGGTCAGGACCGCCACCATGATCCGGCTCAGGGACTGGCTGCTGCCGTTCTGGAACTCGTCCCAGACAAACTTGCCCAGGCCCGGGCTCTGGGCCAGCATTTCGGCGGCGATCAGCACCATCCAGGCGATGCCAAGAGAGACCCGCAGACCGGTGAAGATCATCGGTACCGCCGATGGCAGCACCACCTTGCGCACGTGGGTCCAGAACGACAGCCGCAGCACCCGGGATACATTCACCAGATCCGGGCTGACGGCCGACACGCCGACGCTGGTGTTGATCAGCGTTGGCCACAGGCTGCACAGGGTGACGGTGATCATCGAGGTCAGAAACGATTTCTCGAACATCGGGTCGTCGCTGACGTAGGTGGCGGAGACCACCATGGTGACCAGGGGCAGCCAGGCCAGCGGCGACACCGGTTTAAACACCTGAATCAGCGGGTTGACGGCGGCCTGGAAGTGGCGGTTGAGCCCGAACACAATGCCCAGGGGCACCGCCAGCACCGTGGCCAACGCGAACCCGGCGAGTACCGTGCCCAGGCTGGTCAGCACCTGATCCAGGAAGGTCGGCGCGCCCGGGTAAGGCCGGATTTTTACCTCGGCGTCCGGGTTCTGGGCCAAAATCCGCTCGTTGCGGGCTTCCTGCATGGCAATGAACTTGTCCGCCCGTTCGCGCTGGCTGACGTGCTCCTGCCACAACTGCCCGCCTTGCTCCCAGACCTGCACCGGGCCGGGAAAACTGCCCAGCGACGTCTGGACCTGAGGCGCCAGCAGGTGCCAGGCACCGAGGAACAGCAGGATGCCCAGGGTTGGCAGCAGCAAGGCCCGGGCGCTGTCGCGCAGGGCAGAGACGCTGACCCGGTCGGCCAGGCGCTGAAGCCAGGCCGGCCGCGCCGGGGTGGTCTGGGGCGATGAAGTCAGTGTGGTCATGGTGTTCTCCTGTCGGGCGCCGGTTACGGCGTCTCCTGGCCTTTCAGGCCGATGGCAAATTGATCGATGTAGGCATTCGGCTGGCGCGGTGTGAAGGCAATGCCATCGATCAGCTCACCCTGGTAGGGCCGGGCAAAGTTGTCGCCGTCAAAGTCCGGGAAGTCGCTGGCCTGCATCAGGCCGTCGTCGATTAGGGACTGGGCGGCTTGGGCGTAAATGTCACCGCGGTAGACCCGGGCTGCGGTCTCGAGGTACCAGTCGTCCGGTTTGGCCTCGGGGATCTGGCCCCAGCGCCGCATCTGGGTCAGGTACCAGATGGCGTCGGACGGATACGGATAGGTGGCGTGGTAGCGGAAGAAAACGTTGAAGTCGGGCACGTCGCGGACATCGCCTTTCTCATATTCGAAGGTTCCGGTCATGGAATTGGCGATCACCTCGGCGTCGGCCCCGACGTAGGTCGGACGGGCCAGGATCTCGACCGCCGCTTCCCGGTTGGCGTTGTTGTTTTCATCCAGCCAGTGAGCCGCGCGAATCAGAGCCCGCAGCAGACGCAGGTGGGTGTTGGGGTACTGCTCGGCCCAGGTCTCGGTGACGCCGAACACCTTCTCCGGATTGTTGGGCCAGATCTCGTAGTCGGTGATCACCGGCACGCCGATGCCTTTAAACACCGCCTGCTGATTCCAGGGCTCGCCGACGCAGTAGCCCTGAATGGTGCCGGCCTCCATGGTGGCCGGCATCTGTGGCGGCGGAGTCACCGACAGATGCACGTCGGCCTTCAGGGTGCCGCTGGTATCGCCGCGTTGGGGCGCGTAATAGCCGGGATTCAGGCCGCCGGCGGCGAGCCAGTAGCGCAGCTCGTAGTTGTGGGTGGAGACCGGGAAAACCATGCCCATGCGAAAGCGCTCGCCCTGTTCGCGGCTGGCGTCGACCACCGGTTTCAGCGCACTGGCACTGATCGGATGCACCGGTTTGTCGCCCTCATGCGGGATGTGGGGCTGCATCTGTTGCCAGACCGCGTTGGACACGGTGATGCCGTTGCCGTTCAGGTCCATGCTGAAAGCGGTAATGATGTTGGCTTGAGTGCCATAGCCGATGGTGGCGCCCAGCGGCTGGCCCGCAAGCATGTGGGCGCCGTCCAGCTCACCGGTGATGACCCGATCCAGCAAAACTTTCCAGTTGGCCTGGGCTTCCAGTTCGACGAACAGCCCTTCGTCCATAAAGAAGCCCTGCTCCCAGGCCACCGCCAGGGGCGCCATGTCGGTCAGTTTGATGAAGCCGAGTTTCAGGTCTGGTTTTTCCGCGGGCCCGATTTCGGCCTGGGCGTTGGACGTGCCGGCCAGCAGGGCCACCGTCACTGCCGTGCCCACCATGACGGTCAGGTATCGGGTCACGTATGTCAGGAAACTTCTCATGGGTCTTGCCTCGCCGTTTTCATGTTCGCAAAAAAAAGCGCCCACTCTCCGAAGGTGGAGAGCAGGCGCCGGTGCCTAGGGGTTGTCGATGTTCACCGGAGTAACTGCATAGCCTGTGCCAGTTTGCGATTTCCATTAAAAACAAGGGGGTTAAAAGGCTGGCCGGCGGCGATGACGCCGATGACGGCGTATTTTGGTGCGTTCGCGGCGGGTTTCGCACCACGGTGAACCCAGCGCCGATGGGCTGGGCTGCGACGTGAGACTGTCCATCGGCCCGGAACCCTTCATCGGCACCGCTCCGCCGGCACCCGCTGCGTTTGGCGGCGCGCTGGCCCTGTTCTTGCAACTACAACAAATGCAAGCAGGAGAGCAGAGAGACTCCAGACAGCATTCATAAGGCGACGATGCCCGCCAACCCGACACCCTGTTCCGGTGATTGGGTCGGCGGGCGTTTTTTTAGGATCAATCAGGAGGAAGGGCGTGACGGTTGACCAGGGGACGAATCCGGTTCGTACAACGTGTCCCTACTGCGGTGTGGGGTGTGGGGTCCTGGCGAGTCCGGGCGAGGTGGCGGGTGATCAGCAGCACCCGGCCAATGGCGGCCGCCTGTGTGTGAAAGGCTCGACGCTGAACGAGACTCTGGTGCCCGGTGGACGCTTGCTGAGCCCGCAGATCGACGGGCGGGATGTTGACTGGCCGGCGGCCATCGATGCAGTCTCCGGGGCGATTCGGCAGGCCGTGGTCGAGCACGGACCTTCGTCGGTTGGGTTTTATCTGTCCGGCCAGTTGCTGACCGAAGACTATTACGTCGCCAACAAACTGGCGAAAGGCTTTGTCGGTACCCCGCACGTCGACACCAACTCCCGGCTGTGCATGTCCTCGGCGGTCGCGGCGCACAAGCGCGCCTTTGGCGAGGACTGTGTCCCCGGGTGTTACCAGGATCTGGAGTTGGCGGATCTGGTGGTGCTCACTGGCAGCAACGCCGCCTGGGCCCATCCGGTGCTGTACCAGCGCATCAAAGCGGCCCAGCGTCCGGGCCGTCGCATTGTGGTTATTGATCCCCGGCAGACGGCTACCACCGAACTGGCGGACCTGCACCTGGCGCTGCGGCCGGGCACCGATGCCATTCTGTTCAACGGCCTGCTGGTGTGGTTGGCGGATCATCAGGCACTGGACCGCGCCTATCTGGCCGAACACTGCACCGGCTTCGACGAGGCCCTGGTCTGCGCCCGGGCCAGCGCGCCCGATCCAGCGACGGTGGCCCGGCACTGTGACCTCAGTGCGGTCGAGGTGGAACGGTTTTATCGGTGGTTTGCCGACACCCCGCGCACGGTCACCGCCTTTTCCCAGGGCATCAATCAGTCCGAAGCCGGCACCGACAAGGGCAATGCCATCATTAACTGTCACCTGGCCACCGGTCGCGTCGGGCGCCCAGGCGCCAGTCCGTTTTCCCTCACCGGCCAGCCCAATGCCATGGGCGGCCGGGAAGTGGGCGGCCTGGCCAACACCCTGGCGGCCCATATGGACTACGACAGCCCCGGCGCCCGGGAGCGGGTCGCCCAATTCTGGAACGCACCGGCTCTGGCCACCGGACCGGGCCACAAAGCGGTCGATTTGTTCGAGGCGGTGCACCGGGGCGAGATCCGGGTGCTGTGGATTATGGGCACCAATCCGGCCGTCAGCCTACCCCAGCCCCGTCGCGTCCGGGAGGCGCTGGCCCGCTGCCCCACGGTCATCGTGTCCGACTGCGTGGCCCAGACCGACACCGCTGAATTCGCCCGCATCCGTCTGTCGGCGGCGGGCTGGGGCGAAAAAGACGGTACCGTGACCAATTCCGAGCGCCGGATATCTCGCCAACGGGGCTTTTTACCGTTGCCCGGGCAGGCCCGGCCGGACTGGTGGATACTCAGTGCGGTCGGGCGTGCCCTGGGCCATGACGAGGCCTTTGGCTACCAGCACCCGGTGGAGATTTTCCGGGAACACGCGGCGCTGTCCGGGCTCGGCAACGACGGCGCCCGGGTGTTCGATATCCAACCCCTGGCCGGGCTGAGCCGGGAGGACTACGACCGGCTGGAGCCCATCCAGTGGCCGGTGCGTCAGCAGGCGGGCGGCGGCTGGCAGGGCACCGCGCGGCTGTTTGCGAACGGCGGCTTCCCGACTCCGGACCGGCGCGCGCGTTGCCTGCCAGTTGAGCCCCGTCCGGCGGCGCAACAACCGTCGGCGGCGTTTCCGCTGGTGGTCAATACCGGCCGCATCCGCGATCAGTGGCACACCATGACCCGCACCGCTCTGGCCCCGCGGTTGCTGGCCCATCGGCCGGAACCTTACATCGAGGTGCACCCGGTGGATGCCCGTCGCCTGGGCCTGACGGAAGGCGATCTTGGCCGGCTGCTGGGCGCTACCGGGGACCCGTTCACGGGCCGTATTCGGGTAACCCGGAGCCAGAGACCGGGGGAGGTGTTTGTGCCGATCCACTGGAACCGGCAGTTCTCGCCCCAGGCCCTGGCCAGTGACCTGATTCAGCCGCTGACCGATCCACTTTCCGGTCAGCCCGAAAGCAAGCACGGCGCGGCACGGTTGATGAAGCTGCCGGTGCGCTGGCAGGCGCGGCTGATGCGCCGGAACGATCCCGGCCGGGCGTTGGTGCTGCCGGGGGAGTACCAGGCCCGGACACCCCTGACGCAGGCCCAGTCGTGGTGGCTGGCGGGTTTTCAGTCCCACGATTGGGCGCAGCGGGTGGAAGACTTGCTAGGCGGGCCACCGCAACTGGTGATGGTGGATGTGTCCGACGGCCGGTTCCGGGCTGCCCGCCTGGTGCAGGGGCGACTCGAAGGGGTGCTGTTGGTCGAGGCCAATCCCGCGTTGCTGCCGGACCTGGGTTGGCTGGATCGGTGCTTCGCCCAGACCGCACTGGGCGATGCGGAGCGCCGCTCCCTGCTGGCGGGCCGGGCGGTAGATGCCGAAGACACCGGCACGCTGATCTGTACCTGTTTCCAGGTGGGCGACAAACAGATCGCCCGCGCCATTGCCGGCGGCTGCCGGAGCGTCGAAGCCCTGGGCAGTCAGCTCCGGTGTGGCACCAATTGCGGCTCCTGTGTGCCGGAACTGCGGGCGTTGCTGTCGACACAGGTGGCCGACGAGGCGGGCGTGGCCTCGTGAGCCGGTCACGGGCGTTTCTGTAACATCGACAGGGGAACCCGGTAACGGCTGCCTCGATGCGCCCCGGTGCCTTCCACCGTGCAGGTTTTCCGGTTGACCCGGACAATCTGCCCATGCCGGCGTTGGCGGCCATGGCCGAACATCACCGGTTCACCCACCTGCCAGCTCTGGGCCTGCTGACGGTCGTCCGGCAGGAAGAAACGCTCGCTTGGCAGGTGTACGCCCGCGGCTCTCGCCTGCGCTGCCAGATACTGTCGGGTGGCGTCGGCACCGCCGCTGCCATGCAGCTCATCCAGGATGGTGTAAAAGTGCCGGTTATGAACCGAGCCGTAGCGGCGCTGGCCGGCGCTGTGCTGCAACAGGTGGGCAAACTCGTGGCAGCAGGTGTGGGCCAGCAGATTCAGGGTACTGAGTTCGCCGCCAAAGTAGCCGCGGGCCAGAATCTCCCGGGTCGACAGCCAGCCCTGTGCGGTGTCCGGGCCGGTTTTGGCGGCAATCATCCGTTGCCCGTAGTTGATCAGATGACGCCGGCGCTGGCCATCGTAGCGGTGGTAAGTCGCCTGCCCGGAACCCACCCGGCAAACCAGCTCAGCCCCCGGACTGCGTGCCCGCACCCAGTCCGCAGCGGGCTGCCAGAGAATGCGCAGCGTGGCCTCGCACATAAACTGGCCGATCAGATAAGGTGATGGGGAGGCGATGGGCATCAGCAGCAAAGTTGCGTTGAAGGAGGCCCCCTTTTTACCGGATTTCCAGCGTAGATAAAACGTCTTTAAACCATTCGTTTCTTATACTGATGATCAGCCAGGCATGGGGTTGATCGACGAAGGCGATAAAGCCGGTCGTGTATTCGTTGGCGCTCGTTGAAAAACCGAATGCACCGGGTGGGAGCGGAAGCAAAGAGGGATCGGCAGATCCTTGTTGCGCTTCCCATAGCCCGTTTTTTAGTTCTGCCTGCGCGGAATCGAACTTGGGGTTGGTCGCCACCGTGGCCACGGAACCGATCAATTGCCGATCCAGATAGAGCAGAATTTCATTTTCCTGGAGTTCAAGGGTGTCAAACTGATCGGTCGCAAATGAAAGCGTTGCAGACACCGGGGTGTGAAAGTCAATTTTCTGTTCCGGTATGGGGGCGCAGCCTGTTGAGAGTGCCGCCGCTATCAGGATCAACAATGGAAGCAAACGAGCCATAGAAACTTTCCCTGTCGTCATTGCAGAGAGAGCAATATACCATTTCGAAGTTGTGCTGCCCGAAAACGTTGACACATTATATTAATTCTAACGTTTCCATTTAGGAAAGGTGCCCCAGAGTTTCTAAGGACTCGAAGCGACCATTTGCGAAGCTTGTTTGATGGCACAAGTAGATCTTTTGGGTTGGGTACAGCATCAATCCATTTGCTGCAGTCATCGGTCTCTGAGAGGAGCTCTAGAACGCGGAGCACTGTTTCTTCGGTAACTGAGGACTGAGTGATTTTTCGAGCGTAAGACTCCCCATAGAATGCACGAACAATAGCCTTCACGATAGCTACATCGTTGTTAGTAATGGTATCGCTCATTTGTCTTCCCTGATATTGAAAGCTTCATGCCGCTCCTGATCCATCAGAGGCGACATGAAGACAGTTCAGATACCGAATGCGATTACGCCTCGATCGGCGAACGCCAGTCGTCGGAACCGGAGGTACCGGCAACCACGTGCTCCCAGGTGACCTTGCGGTAGGACAGGGATACGGTCACCAGCTGCGTGAAGTCGGCGTTGGCCGCGTCCTGGCAGTGGGGCATGTTGCAGTTGATGTCGATGATGGTGGCGTCTTCGAGGATGGTGGAGAAGAAGTGCTCCTGTTTGCCTTCGACGGAAGTGCGGTACCACTTGAGTTCGACCTTCGGCAGCATCTCACCGGACGCCAGGGCGTTGTACATCAGCGGGGTGGCCTTGTTCAGCGCAGAAGTGAAGCGAAACGGCTTGTGTACCCGCTGGCCGGAGGGCTGGCCGGATTGTGGGTCGGTCGGAACCGTGACCACATGGCTGAATTCCTGGACCAGGATTTCGTCTTCGTGGCCCTCGACGTAGATGTTACCGACCGAATCGGAGGTAAAGGCGCCGGCGGTGATGTTGCCCTGGGTTTGACCTTCGATGCTGATATAACAAGGAGTTGGCATAGTCTGCTCCATGACGTGTTGATGAATGTCTGTCCCTGGATGGATCCGTGGACGAGGAGGCATAGACAAACCCCGTGCCAGGTCTAAAATTTCCTTTTTTATCAAAATGTTAATATTTAAAAAGGGTGGGCTGCCGGTGGCTGCAGGCAGCCCCTTGCTCGGGTGCTGGGCGAGCCGTTGCTGGCGGGCAAAAAATGGCCCGGCTAGACGCGCCCGGCCCAGGTGGCCAGCAGGGCCAGCAGCAACAGTGCCGATATCCCCTGCCAGAACGCCACCGGGTGCCGCGTCATCCAGGGCGGGCGATGGCGCTGTTGCCAGTCCGGCCGTGGCCGACTCAGGTCGAACAGAAACTCCGACAGGGCCGGGTAGCGGCGGTGGGGTTCGATCGCGAGGGCCCGCTTCAGGGCCGGCTCCAGCCACCCGGGCAGGTCCGGCCGGTCGGCCGCCAGGGGCCTCGGTCTGAGCCGTCGCTGCTGGCTCAGGCTGCGGGTTTTTGGGATTTCGGCGCCGTAGGGCAGCTGGCCGGTCAGCATCTGGTAGGCGATCACGGCCAGGGAAAACTGGTCGCTGGCGGCACTGGCGGGCTGGCCGAGAAAGCTTTCCGGCGCGCTGTAGAGCGCCGCTCCCCGGGGCCAGTGCGGGCCCGGGTCGGGGGCCCGTTCCTGCAATCCGGCCACCTGCGTGGCGCCGAAGTCAATCAGGGTAACGGTGCCGTGGTCGTCCACCAGGATGTTGTCGGGCCGGAGGTCGCCATGCGCCATCGCCAGACGGTGGAAGGCCCGGAGTCCGGCGGCGATCTGTTCCAGCAGGGAGCGGACCCGATGCAGGTCCGGGCGCGGCTGATCCAGCAGCCACTGCCGAAGGGTACGGCCCGGATGGTAGGTGAGGGCGAGGTAACGGTACGACCGTGGCCGGTCCACCGCGAACGGCCGCGCCACATGCGGGCTGTGGATGCGCCGGGCGACCCACTCCTCGGCCTGGAATGCGGCCAGCGCGTCGGGCTGTTCGCGCAATTCGGTGGCGGGGCACTTGAGCACCACCTCGGTACCCGAAGCCAGGTCCTGGGCCAGATAGACCCGGCTGCGGCTGCTGGCGTGCAGAGTCCGGAGGATGTGAAAACCATCCACCGTCTGCCCCGGTTGCCACTCCGGGGCGAAGGGCCGGGCTTGCCACGGCTCGCCGAGCTCGTCGTGTTGTCGTGGCTCCGGCAGGGCGTCGATCCGCACCAGCTGGGCCGTCAGGTTATCCGGACTGCCAGCGCTCAGGGCCGCTGTCACCAGGGCCCGGGCGGCGGCCGTCAGATCCTCCGGATACCGTGCCAGAATCGTGGCGATGTCGCGCGGGCGCAGGTGCTCGTAAACGCCATCGCTGGCCAGCAGGAACACGTCCCCCGGGGCGACGCTCAGTTGCCGGTAGTCGATCTCCAGGTGCGGGTCCATGCCCAGGGCCCGGCTCAGGCCGTCGGTGCTGGCGGACAGGGGCAGGCGGTGATCGGTGGTCAACGGCTCCGGCAGCCCTCCGGCCATGCGGTAGATGCGGGTGTCGCCGACATGGAACAGGTGGGCGGTGGCGGACTTGAGTACCAGCGCGCTGAAGGTGCAGAGGTAGCCCCGGTCGAGATCGTAGCGGAACCGGCTCTGGCGGGTGTGAGCGTGCAACCAAGCGTTGAGGGCGCGCAACACCCGCTCGCCGGACTGTTTCACGCCCCAGCTGTCGGGCGTGGAGTAGTAGTCGTCCAGAAAGCCGGCCACGGCGATCTCGGCGGCCACCTGGCTGACGTTGCTGCTGCTGATGCCATCGGCGATGACGGCGACGATGCCCTTGATGGCCCGCGCCGGTAGCGGGGGCACGACAAGGCCGTGCCGGTCCTGGTTCACCGGCTTGCGCCCGGCCTCGGAGTGCTGTCCCGAGGTGACCCGCAGGCCCGGAGCCCCGCCGGACGGGCCGCGCGGGGGCGTGCGGGCCCCCGCGGGTTGGCACGGAACGGGTGCGCTCACGCCCGGCTGGAGGTCAGGGGGGCGCGGTCCAGGCCGGTCGCCACCGGGCGCTTCGGCGCCGTGCGTACATGGGTGACATAGAGGGTCAGGCCGGTGAAGGCGAGGCCGCCCACCAGGTTACCCAGGGCGGTCGGAATCTCGTTCCAGAGGAAGTAGTCGGCGATGGAGAAGCCGCCCCCCATGAGCATGGCGGAGGGGAACAGGAACATGTTCACCACCGAGTGTTCGAAGCCCATGAAGAAAAACAGCATGATCGGCATCCACATGGCCAGGAACTTACCGCTGACGTGGGTGGAAATCATGGCGCCCACCACCCCCATGGATACCATCCAGTTGCACAGCATGCCACGGATGAAAATGGTGACCCACCCGGCCAGCCCGTATTGGGCGTAGCCCAAGGTACGAGCCTCGCCCACGCTGGCGAGCTTAGTACCGATAGGGCCGGGGTCGGTGCTGAAGCCGTAGGTGAAAATGAAGGCCATCAGAAAAGCCACGGTCAGCGCGCCGGCGAAGTTGCCCAGGAAGACCCAGCCCCAGTTGCGCAGCACCGCGGCAACGGTGACGCCGGGGCGCTTGTCGAGCAGCGCCAGGGGCGTGAGCATGAACACCCCGGTGAGCAGGTCGAAGCCCATCAGATAGAGCATGATGAAGCCGACGGGAAACAGCAGCGCACCGATCAGAAAGACGCCGGTCTGGACCGCCACGGTGACCGCGAAGGCTGCGGCCAGGGCCAGGATGGCGCCGGCCATGAACGCACGGATCAGCGTGTCCCGGGTGGACATGTAGATTTTGGATTCGCCCGCATCGACCATTTTGGTCGCGAACTCCGAAGGTACGATGTAAGACATAGCCTTTCCCCCTGTGGCACGTTTCCGGCGTCCTCCTGCGGACGCGGTTGCTGCCATAGTTCACACATAAAAAAACGGCGCCCCCGTTTCCGGCTGGAGCCGATCACGGGAGGACGCCGTCGTCCAAGAAAACCTGTCGCTGTGAGTGGGGCCGGCACTGGCCCCACGGGTTGGCTACAGCAGGGTTTGTGCCAGTTTTTTCTGAAAAGGCCAAATAGCCCGTTTATTCAGTCGGTTAGTTTTATCCGGAGCGCCCAGGGGCGGCGCTTGGCGAGGCTGGCCCCTGCACGCAATAGGTGCACCGGCGGGCGCAGGCGCGACATCTCGGAGCAGGAACGGGTCAGCGCAGGCGGAAGCGCACCGGCAGCGCGAACCGGAAATGTGAGCCGGAAATGTCGTCGGGCACCGCCGGCAGCGGGGCGGCCTGAACCAGCATGTCGAGCGCCGCCTGATCCAGCAGCGGGTGCCCCGAGGATTCCCGAAGCTGGTGCTGAATCAATGTGCCGTCGCGACGGAACTCGAACACGATCACCGGTGTCCCTTCCTGACCCAGGCGCCGGGCCCGTCTCGGGTATTCGTAGTAGCGGGCCAGGTGTTGGCTCAGGCGCGCGATATAGTTGTCCACCGCTTGCGCGGAGCCGGCGGTGTGCAGCGGCACGGCGGCCTGGTTGCGCGCGTCGGCGTTGGCCTCCGCCGGTTGTCCCGGAGTACCGGCCGGCGCCGGCTGAGGTTCCCGGGCGACGGTTTCCTGGGCCGGTTTGGGCTTTGGTTGGGATTTTGGTTTGGGCTCTGGTTTGGGCTCTGGTTTGGGCTCTGGTTTGGGTTCCGGTTTGGGCTCTGGTTTGGGCTCTGGTTTGGGCTCTGGTTTGGGTTCCGGTTTGGGTTCCGGTTCGGGTGCGGCGACCGGCGCCGCCTCCGGGGCCGGCGTGGCGGCCGGCTGCGGCTTGCCGGCCAGGCTGATGCGGATCGCCGGCACGGTATTCACTGCGCCGTCGCCCAGTGGGGTCAGTTCCAGCGGGCGGTCGGGAAGGGACCAGGCCACGACGGCGGCGGTGAACACCAGCGATAACGCCAGGCAGGCGGCCCGGATCCAGCGCCCATTCGGTGTCATGAGGCCGGCTCCGTCAGCAGCAGGATTTCGGTGTAGCCGAGCCGCTCCAGAACCTGGAACAGGTGCTCCAGGTCGCTCATGGTCAGGCTGTCGGCGGCGGCGATCCGCAGGGGATGGTCGTCGGATGGCGCCGGCAGGCGGGCCGCCAGCTGCTGTTCGGTGACCGGCTCGGCGCGAATCCGCCAGCGACCCTCGGCGGTGACCACCAGGTCGGCCTGGGGGGCCTGTTGGTGCGGGCTGCTCTGGCTGCCCGGCAGTTCCGGCAGCGGTTCATCGGCCAGTTGTCCCGCGACGATGAAAAACATCAGCAGCAGGAATACCAGGTTGATCAGTGGCAGCAAGGCATCTTCCATGCGCGCCAGCAGTGACTTGCCCGAGGTGGCGGGCGGGGGGAACAGCGGGTTCATGGTGGTGCGTCAGTGGGTTCGTTGCCAGTGGGTGGTGATGCCGTTGCCGTCCAGCCGGCTGAGCGTTTCGGTAAACGCGGCCAGGGTCGCGCTGTCCTCGGTGGCCAGGTTCACTTCCCGGATGCCGGCTGCGCGCAGCGCGTCGACCAGCTCCGCCTGGGTCAGTATCCGCGCCTGCCAACGAACCGTGCCCTGAGCGGTGACGGTCAGAGTCGGAATGGGATCGCCCTGCTGGCTGCCCTGGGCCCGGGTGTCGTTGGCCAGTTCCAGATAGTCGACGGGCAACAGGCGGCTGGTTAGCATGAAGAACACCAGCAGGATGAACACCACGTCGATCAGGGGCGTGATGCGGATGGGCATCGGCCGGCTGGGACGGGGCTCAACCAGCTGCATGGACCAACCGCTGCTTGTGATCGAGGCTGTAGGCGTGGCCGCTCTCGTCCGTTCCGGGCGCGGCCGCCGTCCGGTCCTGCTGGGCCGCTGCCGGGGCGCTGGCCTCCGGGGGTGCGGCGTGCAGGACCGTTACCAGGGTGCTGTTGACGGTCTGGTGCACGCGGCGCAGGCGAAACTCGATCCAGGCCGCCAGGGCGGCGAAGGGAATGGCAACCACCAGACCGGCGGCGGTGGTGGCCAGTGCTTCGTAGATGCCGCCGCTCAGCTGCGCGGCGTTGGCGCGGCCCTCGGTGGCGGCCATGGCGCTGAAGGCATCCATCATGCCCATGACGGTGCCCAGCAGACCCAGCAGGGGGGCGAGTGCGGCGATCACCTCGATGATCTTGAGGGGAGCCTCAAACGGCTCCAGGGCGTGTTGCGCATCCCGCGCGGCGGTGGCGCGAACCTGCTCGGGGTCGGCCTGGGCCTGGCTGGCGGAGACGGTGTTGGCAACCAGGTGCAGCAACGGGTTCATGCGGGCACGTAGGCCGGCGGCGGCCACCGCCCGGGCCGGGTCCGCCGTTGCCGGGTCGGTCTGCCACTGGCTGACCAGCTGTTTGACCCGCTTGTCCCGGCGGGGCGTGCAGAAGGTGCCGTACAGCATGAGGTAGAAAAAGGTCACGACGCCAAGGACGGCCATGGCCAGCAGCACGACCATCACCGGGCCGCCCATGTCGATCAGCTGGCCGAGGGGGCCGGCGAACAGGGTTGAGTGAACGTTGGACATGGGGATCGCCTCTCGCCAAAGAAAGTAACAGGCAAATGATAATGGTTACTATTTTATTTTCAAGGGCTGGCGCCAATTTAGCCCGATCCGGCCCCCCGGCTTTGCTAGACTGGAGCTGATGACGAGTGGGTTTCTTTTCGGCGTGGCCAGGGGCCTGCCCAGGCGGGTGCCCGATGTTGGACGAATGGAGGGAGCGGCCCTGTTTTGCTGATCGGAAGGTGGTTTGACAGCCTGGTAAACCGGGCGGTGGTGCTGGTACTCGGTGCCGTACTGGGGACGGCCCTGATCCTGTCCGTCGCCGCCTCCCTGCTGAGCCGGGGCGAGCTGGAACTGCAGGCCCGTGATCACGTCAGGACCCTGGCGGAGCTGGTCGCCTCCGGGCTGGACGACAAACTGGGTCGGCGCCTGGCCCTGCTCAGCCACGTTGCCCGCAACCTCACCATGTCGGAAACGGCCTTCCGGGGGCGTGCCCGGGTCCTGCTGCAACAGCAGGTGGCCCTGCAGCATCAGTTCGATGGGGTTTACCTGATCGACGCCGAGGGCGAGGTGCTGGCGGAGTACCCGGACGGCTTCCGGCAAACCGGGCTCAATGTCCGGGCGCGGCCGTATTTCCAGGCTGTGTCACGGGGATTGACGCCGGTGATCAGCGAGCCCTACCGGTCCAATTACCGGGACCTGCCAGCGGTGATGGTCGCCGCGCCGGTGTTCAACCACCAGGGGCGGTTCATCGGTATGATCGGCGGCGCCATCCTGCTGCAGGGGGACAACTTTCTGAATGAGTTTTCCCATGTCCGGGTGGGCGGTTCCGGCTATCTGGTGGTGGCCACCCGCAGCGGCCTGGTGATCGCCAACGGCCGAACCCGGGAGGCCATGGTCCCGGTGCCGGCGGACCATCCGGTGCTGGCGGATGCGTTGTCCGGCTTCGAGGGTACCCGGCACGGCCCCGGCGACGGCGGCCCGCCGAGCATCCTGTCGGTGCAGCAGATGGCCCAGGTGCCCTGGTTCGTGGTGGCGGTCTGGCCGACCCGGGAAGCCTTTGCTCCGATCACCCGCATCGCCGACACCTTCCTGTGGATTCTGCTGGCGGTGCTGGCGGTACTGGTGCCGGTCACGCTGTGGGTATTCCGGAGCCTGATGTCGCCGTTGCAGGCGCTGGAACGGCGGGTCCGGGCTTGGCGCCTGGGTACCCATGCCGAGCCCCTGGATGTCGCTGGCGGCCAGGAAATCCGCGAGGTGGCGCAAACCTTCAACCGGGTGATCGAGGAGCGGGAAGATGCCCTGGCGCACCTGGCCGAGCGGGAGGCGTTTTTCCGCTCCCTGTCGCGCAGCGCGCCGATCGGCATCGTCCAGACCGATGTGCTGGGGCGCATCGAGTTCGTCAACCCGACGTTCGAGGACATCCTCGGGCGTCCTCAGTCCGACCTCGAGCGGACTTATCTGATGGACAGCGTGCACGAGGCGGACCGGGACAGCGCACTGGCTGGGTGGCGGGAGGCGCTGCGCCGGCAGCAGGTGTTCCGGTCGCGGGTGCGCCTGAACTGCCCGCAGCGGTACGGGGTGGTTTGGGCCGATGTCATGGCGGCGGTGATCGAGACGCCGGAAAAGGCCCTGGGCACCATTGTGGTGGTGCAGGACATTACCCACGAGCTGGAGGTCGAAGAAGCCCTGCGCCAGGAACAGCAGCAGGCCGACCTGATCCTGGGCGTGCTGCAGGAGGGTGTCCTGATGGTCGACGTGGACGGCCAGGTCCGCTATGCCAACGAAGCCGCCTGCCGCTACATGGCCACCCACGAGCCGTGCCTGGCGCAGAATTTCTTCGAACTGGTGACCATCGAGGCGGGCGGCCGGCGCTGGGGACTGGCGGATTTTCTGGCGGCGGAGACGGTGGACAGCCTGTACGGTTGCCTGCGCAACCAGCGTTCGGAAACCTTCGACATCGATCTGACCATGCTGCACATCCGCCAGGGCAAGTACAACCAGCGCATGGTGTTCGTCCTGCGGGACGACAGCGAGCGGCGCCGGGAGGAGCAGCGCTTGTCCTGGGAGGCGACCCACGACAGCTTGACCCAGCTGCTGAACCGTCGGGCGTTCACGGCGGCGCTGCTGAAGACCCTGGGGGAGTCGGTCCAGCACGACCGGCCGTCGGTTCTGATGCTGATCGATCTGGACTATTTCAAGCCGGTGAACGACCGGGGCGGACACCTGCTGGGCGACGACCTGTTGCGGCGCCTGGCCGAGCTGTTCCGGGATTCTGTGCGCCAGAGCGATGCGGTGGCGCGCCTGGGGGGCGACGAGTTCGGGGTAATCCTGCCGGGCTGTGGCCTGGACCAGGCGGAAGCCCTGGCGGAAAAGATCCGGGCTCGGGTGGAGGCTCTGTATCTGGAGCAGGACGGGGTACGCTACGGCGTCACCACGTCCATCGGCCTGACCGAGATCACCCGCCACGACAGCGGTCCCCGGGAGGTCATGGCCCGGGCCGACGAAGGCTGCTATGTCGCCAAGTCCCGGGGCCGGAACATGGTGGTGGTGGTTCCCGCGCCGCCCGGCTAGCCCGGCCACCACCCGGCCAGGTGGCCGGCCTGCCAGATCAGCCGCAGCGCCAGGGCGCTGAGGACCAGATTGAAGATGCGGTTGAAGCCCCGGTTGCTCAGGTTCTTCAGCAGGTGCAGGCCAATCCAGGTGCCGGCAAAGCCGCAGGCGATCATCGCCAGCAGAAACGGCAACCACTCGGCGAAGGCGAAGCCGGCGGCTCCGAACACCAGGGCCTTGGGCGCGTGCTGCAGCGACATCGCGGTGGCGAAGGTGGCCACGGTGCGGAACCGGTCGCGGTGGATCTGCTTGATGAACGCCGCCACCAACGGGCCGGTGACGCCGACGAACAAACTGATGAAACTGGTGGCCGCGGACGCCAGGAAGACCCCGGTGCGGCCCAGGGCGGCTTTCGGCAGGGCCGGGCCCCAGCACAGGTAGAGCACGAACAGGGCGATGGTCAGTTGCCACAGGTAAGGGGGCAGCGCCACCAGCAACCACGCCCCCAGCGCGGCGCCCACCAGCACCCCTGGGGCGAAGGCGGCGATGACCCGCCAGTCGACGTGCCGCCAGGTCAGCAGGCTGCGGCCGGCGTTGGAACCGAGCTGGATCATGCCATGCACCGGAATGATCGCCGCCGGTGGTAGCCAGCCGGCCATCAGCACCAGCAGCAACACACCACCGCCGGCGCCCAGGCTGGCGGTGATCATCGAAGTGACGGCGGAGCTCAGTAACAGCAGGCCGGCAATGGCCGGACTCAGGGATTCCGGCAGCAGGGTCAGTTCCATGGGCATGTCCGAGGCTGAGGGATGGCTGGTTCAGGGTGAAAAACCGGGGCCGCTGTCGTAAGCTGGGGGCCGCCCCGGCCCCGCCCGGTCGCGGGACAAAAATACAATAACAAACGGACGCCGTCATGAAACCATCCGAATACCTGCGCTACGACGCCACCGCCCTGGCTGACCTGATCCGGCGTGGTGAGGTCTCTGCCCGGGACGTCTGTGAGGCAGCGATCGAGCGCGCCGCCCGGGTCAATGCCACCCTGAACGCCATTTGCCACCCGCAGTTTTCCGAAGCGCTGGCGCAGCCGGTCAGCCCCGCTGCCCCCTTCGCCGGGGTGCCGTTTCTGCTGAAGGATCTGGCTCAGGAGCAGGCGGGACATCCGTGCACCTACGGCAGTCGCAGCTTCCGCAACAACCGGGCACCGAGGGATTCGGAGTTCGTGCGCAGGGCCCGGCACGGGGGCTTGGTTCCGCTGGGGCGAACCACCACCCCGGAATTCGGCCTCAAGGCCGTCACCGAATCGGCGTTGTGGGGGCCGAGCCGGAACCCGTGGGACCCACGTCTGACCCCGGGGGGCTCCAGCGGCGGCTCCGGTGCCGCCGTGGCCGCCGGTATCGTCCCCATGGCCGGGGCCAATGACGGCGGTGGATCCATCCGCATCCCCGCCGCCTACTGCGGCCTGTTCGGGCTCAAGCCCTCCCGGGGCCGGGTGTCGGCGGGGCCCCATCAGGGTGAAGCCTGGACCGGCGCTTCCATCGATCATGTGGTGTCACGCACGGTCCGGGACAGCGCCCGCATGCTGGATCTGATCAGCGGAGCCAGCCCCGGTGACCCGTTCGTCATCGCCGCACCCGCCGAGCCCTACGAAACGGCGATGCTTCTGTCGCCGGGCCGGCTGCGCATCGGTGTGTTCACGTCCTCGCCCTATGGCACCGAGGTGGCGCCCGAGTGTGTCGCGGCGGTGGAGGACACCGCCCGGACCCTGGCCAATCTCGGCCACCAGGTGGACTATGCCCGGCCCGAGTTCGACGGCATGGCGCTGGCGCGCTGCTACCTGACCCTCTACTTCGGCGAGGTATCGGCGCTGATGGCCCGGGCCCGGGACCAGTTTGGCGCCAGCGACGATGACTTTGAGCTGGAGACCCGTCTGCTGGGCCTGCTGGGCCGCACCCTGCCCCTGCCCGACTATGTGCGGCGGCGCCAGCAGTGGAACGAGTTTGCCCGGGCGCTGGGTACCTTTTTCGAGCGCTTCGACCTGTACTTGTGCCCGAGCACCGGCCAGCTACCGGCCCGCATCGGCGAGCTGGACACGCCGGTCCATCTGAAACTGGCGGCCCGGCTGATGCTGGCCCTGAGGGCCGGACGCCTGGTGCATCAGAGTGGCCAGGTGGAGCAGATGGCGCTGGACAGCCTGGCCCGGACGCCATTCCCCCAGCTGGCCAACCTCACCGGCACGCCCGCCATGTCGATGCCGCTGGCCTGGACCACCGCCGGGCTGCCGGTGGGGGTGCAGCTCGGTGCCCCGCACGGTCGCGAGGACCGCTTGTTCCAGCTCGCCGCCCAACTGGAGGAGGCGACCCCCTGGTTCTCCCGGTACGAGCGCCTGGACGACGCCTTCCCGGCGGGGTGAGAACGGCGCTGCGCACGCCCACGTTTATCTTTGTCCCTGGAACACGCTATGCTGTCAGTCAGGAGGTGCAATTCTTCCTGTCCCACCAGATGGCATCGAGGAGGCGAGCGTCCCATGAACCAACCGATGGCAATCGACGAACTGGTATCTGTTGCGCAGGCCGAAGCCATGGGGGAGCTGGATGCCCCGATGATGGCGATCGTCCTGTCCCGTGATGAAAGCTACGACTTGCCCATTCAGTCCCTGGAAACCGATGCCGACAAGGCCCGCTGGGGCCTGATTCTGCGGGCGGCCCGGGAGCATGTGGAAGCCGACGCCGTGGCGGTGCTGTACCCGGCCTGGACCACCATTCGACAACGCTCCGCCGAGGCGGGCGAGGGCGACGGCACGGTGGCCGGAGAGGACGCCGCCGGCCCGATCGACACGCTGTTCGTGCAGCTGCACACCCGGGACCGGGTGTACTGGCGTGGGTTCGAGCAGATTCGAGACCCCCGGCACCAGCGCATCATCGGCTTCCGCCGCATCAGTGCGCTCTCGACCGACTACCACCGCGACGAGGTGCCGTCGGTGGCGGCCTGGCTGAGCACCCTGTTCGAGCCGCTGCCGGCCGAGGGGGAGGAAACCGAGGTCGATCGTGAGCTGGCGGACTTGCTGGACGAACCGGAAGTGACGGCGGCGCTGTATCCGCGCCAGCTCCGCGCCCTGCACTGAGGCCCGCCCCGGCGCCGCCTTTCCGGGGCACTGTCCTACGGGGATGTGCCGATGGCCGCCGTCCGTTCCTGGGCGGCGGTGCCACTCGGGTTTGCCCGGTGAATGCGTTATAATCGCCCGCTTTTAACGCAGCACCCACAAGGCCCTGACCGTGATCGTATTTGACCAGGTACAGAAGTCCTATCAGGTCGGTGACCGGGCGATCCCCGCGTTGCACCCGACCGATATGCGCATCGACGCCGGCGAGGTATTCGGCATCGTCGGCCATTCCGGGGCGGGCAAGTCCACGCTGGTCCGCCTGATCAACCTGCTGGAGCGCCCCACCGGCGGCCGCATCCTCGTCGACGGCGAGGACATCACCCGCTACAACCCTCAGGAGCTGCGGGCCTTCCGGCGCAAGGTGGGCATGATTTTCCAGCACTTCAACCTGCTCTCGTCCAAGACGGTGGCGGACAACATCGCCTTCCCGATGAAGCTGGCCGGCGTCTATGGCAAGACCGAGATCCGCGACCGCGTCGAGGAACTGTTGGCCCGGGTCGGCCTGACCGATCACGCCCACAAATTCCCGTCGCAGCTGTCCGGCGGCCAGAAACAGCGGGTCGGCATTGCCCGGGCGCTGGCCTGTCGGCCGTCGATCCTGCTCTGCGACGAGGCCACCAGTGCGCTGGACCCGCAGACCACCCAGTCGGTGCTGAAACTGCTGGCGGACATCAACCGCGAACTGGGACTGACGGTGGTGCTGATTACCCACGAGATGGACGTGGTGCGCCGGGTCTGCGACCGGGTGGCGGTGATGGACGCCGGCCGGGTGGTGGAGTTGGGACCGGTCAGCGAGGTGTTCCTGCATCCGCAGCACCCCACCACCCGCGACTTCGTGTTCGAGAGTGAGAATATCGATCACCGAGAGCTGCAGCAGGACCTGCAGAAAACCGAGGGCCGCATCCTGCGCCTGACCTTCAAGGGCGAGGCCACCTACCAGCCGCTGCTGGGCAGCGTGGCGCGCACGTCCGGGGTGGACTTCTCCATCCTGTCGGGCCGGATCGATCACATCAAGGATACCCCGTACGGCCAGCTCACCCTGTCCCTGGTCGGCGGCGACCTGGCGGCGGCGATGCGGGAATTTGAAGCGGCGGACGTGCATGTGGAGGTGCTGCGCTGATGGACGCCTTGCTGAGCAATGTTGACTGGGTGGAAATCGGCTGGGCCAGCTGGGACACCCTGGTGATGGTGGGCCTGTCCCTGCTGTTCAGCGTGCTGATCGGGCTGCCGATCGGGGTGCTGCTGTTCCTGACCGGCAAGCGGCAGCTGCTGGAACAGCCGGTGGCTTACGCCATTCTCTCGTTCGTGGTCAATGTGCTGCGGTCGGTACCGTTCATCATCCTGCTGATCGTCATGATTCCGTTCACGGTGATGCTGATCGGAACCTCCCTGGGCGTGGCCGGAGCCATTCCGCCGCTGGTCGCCGGGGGCGCGCCCTTCTTCGCGCGGCTGGTGGAAACCTCGCTGCGGGAAGTGGACCGGGGCATCATCGAGGCGACCCAGGCGATGGGTGCCACGGTGCGTCAGATCATCTTCGGGGCTTTACTGCCGGAGGCGCTTCCGGGCATCATCGCCGGCATCACGGTGACGGCGATTACCCTGGTGTCCTACGCCGCCATGTCCGGTGTCATCGGCGGTGGCGGCCTGGGTGACCTGGCGATCCGCTTCGGCTACCAGCGTTTCCAGACCGACGTCATGGTCATCACCGTGGCCCTGCTGGTGATTTTCGTGCAGGTGCTGCAGATGCTGGGCGACCGTCTCGTGCTCTACTTCAGTCGGAAATAATCTACAACAGGAGAACGCAATGAACCTGAAGAAAACCCTCGTGGCCCTGGCGGCCGCAGCGAGTTTCTCTTCCCTGGCGGCGGCCGAGGAGCTGTCGGTGGCGGCGACCCCGGTGCCGCACGCGGAGATTCTGGAGTTCGTCAAGCCGGCGCTGGCGGAACAGGGTGTGGAGCTGGACGTGAAGGTGTTCACGGACTACATCCAGCCCAACATCCAGGTGGCTCAGAAACGGATGGATGCCAACTTCTTCCAGCACCAGCCGTACCTGGATGAGTTCAACGCCGGCCGTGGTACCAACCTGGTGACCGTGACCGGTGTGCACGTGGAGCCGTTCGGTGCCTATTCCTCCCGCATTCAGTCTCTGGACGAGCTCAAGGACGGCGCGGTGGTGGCCATCCCCAACGACCCGACCAACGGCGGTCGCGCCCTGCTGTTGTTGCAGAAGGCCGGGCTGATCACCCTCAAGGACGCCAGCAAGATCACCGCGACGCCGCGGGATATCGCCGAGAATCCGAAACATCTGGACTTCAAGGAACTCGAGGCGGCGACTCTGCCGCGGGTCCTGGATCAGGTCGACCTGGCGCTGATCAACACCAACTACGCGCTGGAGGCGGGCCTGAACCCTTCCGAGGACGCCCTGGTGATCGAAGGCTCCGAGTCGCCCTACGTCAACATCCTGGTGGCTCGCCCGGACAATAAGGACAGCGACGCCATGCAGAAACTGGCCAAGGCGCTGAACTCCGACGCGGTGCGCCAGTTCATTCTGGAGAAGTACGAGGGCGCGGTGGTGCCGGCATTCTGAGCCTGCGCGCGCACGGACATGAAAAAGCCGGACGGCCTTCACCGTCCGGCTTTTTTGGTGCGCCCGGCACGGGCGCACTCCTGGAGGTGCAAGTCCTCCCGTAAGCTGGCCACAGCGAACGAAGTGAAGCGCAACTGCGGAAGGGCGAC
>MDTD01093018.1_pt1 | contig 59775 bp, 59 predicted proteins | sample 811221 | NCBI WGS metagenome assembly MDTD01 (sample SAMN05326646, study PRJNA326480) | marine metagenome | isolation source: seawater | place: Pacific Ocean: South West | collected 2011
GCCAAGCAGACCATGGCGCAGGCGGAGCATTTGGTGGAGGCAGGTCGCGGCGTGATCGTCTACCCCGAGGGCAGCCTCACGCGCGACCCGGACCTGTGGCCCATGCGGGGAAAGACCGGAGCCGTGCGCCTGGCGCTCGAGGGCGGCATCCCGCTGGTCCCTGTGGCGCACTGGGGTGTGCAGCGCATCCTGCCGCGCTACGGCAAGCTCAGCCTGTGGCCGCTGCGCAAGCGTGTACGCGTGCTGGTGGGCGACCCGCTGGATCTCTCGGCTTTCGCGGGGCGGACGCGCGAGGCATCCGCCCTTGTCGCGGCCACCGATCTGCTGATGGCCGAGATCGCACGTCTCGAGGGCGTGCTGCGCGGCGAGACCCCTCCAGCGGAACGCTGGGATCCGGCATCCCACGGGCAGAAGGAGACCGGGCGTCTTGAGTCGTAAAGAGGATGCCGCCCGTCCCCGGGTGACCGTGGTCGGTGCCGGCAGTTGGGGCACGACCTTCGGCAAGGTGCTCGCCGACGGTGGTGCCCGTGTGACGATGTGGGCTCGGCGCCCCGAGCTTGCCGCTGAAATCACCGAAGCCAAGCGCAACAGCCACTACCTGCCGGGCATAAACCTTCCTCGGCACATGACCGCGACCTCCCGTCTGGAGGAGGCTATGGCGGGGGCCGAGCAGATCTACCTGTCAGTGCCGAGCCAGGCCCTTCGGCAGAACCTGAAGACGATCCGTCCGCTCATCGCCGATGCCGGTGTTCCGGTCGTGTCGCTGATGAAGGGCGTCGAGCGCAAGACCGGTCTGCGGATGAGTCAGGTGCTCGAGCAGGAGCTGCGGTGCGATCCTGACCTCATCGCTGTCGCATCCGGGCCTAACCTGGCCCTGGAGATCGCGAAAGAACAGCCGACCGCGGCGGTCATCGCATCCAGCAGCCAGGAGACAGCGGATGCCGTCGCCCGGCGAGCCCGCAACTCGTATTTCCGGACGTTCGTGAACACTGACGTCGTCGGTACAGAATTCGGCGGCGTGCTCAAGAACCTGATCGCCGTCGCGATCGGCATCGTCGACGGCGTCGGTTACGGCGAGAACACGAAGGCGTCGATCATCACGCGCGGCCTTGTCGAAATGACAGACTTCGCTGTCGCACAGGGCGCCCACCCCGCTACCCTGCAGGGACTCGCGGGGCTTGGTGACCTGATCGCGACGTGCCAGTCACCGCTCAGCCGAAACAACACAGCCGGCCGTCTTCTCGGCCAGGGCTACAGCTTCCAGGATGTGGTGAAGCAGATGGAGCAGACCGCCGAAGGTCTTGCGTCTGTTGCCCCCGTCTTGGCGCTTGCCGCCGAGGCCGGCATCGACATGCCGATCGTTGAGCAGGTGAAGATGGTTCTGGACGGCACGATGAATCCCCGCGATATCGCGCCGCACCTCACAACGGATGACGACGAACCCCAGGGCGAGAGGACGCAGAATGGCACAGGCGACGGTGGCGGTGCTGTTTGGCGGTCGCTCCAGCGAGCACTCGATCAGCTCCGTCACGGCGGGAGGGGTGCTGCGGGCACTCGACCGTGAGCGTTTCCGGGTCATTCCGGTCGGCATCACCCGCGACGGCATCTTCGTCCTCGAAGAGGACGACCCCGACAAGTTCGCGCTCGACGCTGCGCACCTTCCCGAGGTGAGCGACAACGGCACGCGCGTGCTCTGGCCCGAAGGCGGTGCCGACCGCGTGCTCCGCGTACGCCACGCTGACGGGAGCGTCGACACGCTCGGTTCACTCGAGGTTGTGCTGCCGATCCTCCACGGAGTCCACGGCGAGGACGGCACCGTTCAAGGTTTTCTCGACACCCTCGGCATCCCGTACGCGGGAGGCGGTGTGTTGGATTCGGCGCTATGCATGGACAAGCACTTCATGAAGATCGTGCTGCAGGCATCCGGGGTGACCGTCGCGCCCTGGGTGACGATCACACGCGATTCTTGGGCGGCGGATCCGGATGCTGCGCGAGCGGCTGCGCGCGCTCTCGGCGTTCCGAACTTCGTCAAGCCCTCTCGGGCCGGATCCAGCGTCGGTGTCTCGAAGGTGCACGATTGGGATGAGTTCGACGCCGCTGTCGAGCTCGCGCTCGCCGAAGATGACAAAGCGCTCGTGGAGACCGCCATCGTCGGGCGCGAGATCGAGGTCGCCGTGCTTGCGTCGCCGGGGGCGGCACCTGCACGTGCATCGTTGCCGGGCGAGATCGTGCTGACAACGCGCGAGTTCTATGACTTCGAAGGCAAGTACCTCGGCGGCGACGGTGCCGAGGTCGTGTGCCCCGCCGCGCTTACAGAAGACGAGGTTGCGGCGCTGCAGGCGGCGGCAGTCCGTGCCTTCGAAGCCGTTGGCGGGCGAGGACTCGCGCGCGTGGACTTCTTCCTCACTCCCGCGGGGATCTACGTCAACGAGCTGAACACGATGCCCGGCTTCACGCCGATCTCGATGTTCCCGAAGTGTTGGATCGCCTCGGGGATGACCTACACCGAGTTGATCAGCGACCTTCTGGACACCGCCCTCGCGCGCACCTGACCGCCACGCATCGAAGCCGGCGCGGAGTCAGCCCTCGGCGGATGAGGAGCCGCTGACCTGGTCAGTGCACTGCAGACCGTTCACGGGGAGCGTGTCGACGATGATGTTCCCGAGTGTGTCGAGGACCTCGGCGCTCGAGACTGTGTCGCTGTCGAGGTAGACCTGCACCGCGGGATCGGTGCCGAACGAGGTGATCCGGTAGTAGGGCGCGTCGGTGTCGTCGACGATCCAGTCGACACCGCTGAGGGTCGAGCACGGAAGGGTCGTCGGACCGGGAACATCAACGCCGCAGGCGACGATGATGTTGCTGCCGCCGCCCTGCTCTCCCCACGCGCCAGTCGCCTGGGCATCCGTCCAGCGACGCTCGAAACCGTCGAGGGTCTGCGGGAACCGTACCGTCACCTCAGCACAGCGCGGGTTGTTCGCGTCGGGCGCCGGTTGCAGCGAGACCGTCGTGCTGCACGCCGCGAGGGCGACCATGCTCGTCGCGCACATCACCATCACGGCGATGGTGCGACGGGCAAGAGGCATTGGTCCAATCTACCGCCGCGGTAGCGTGGGACGATGCAGGATCCCTGGGTTGGTGAGCTCTCCGAGGGCGAGATACTGTCAGCAATCCTGCGGGAGCTGGGGCCTTCGGCGGCCGAGGTGGGGCCGGGTGATGACGCGGCAGTGCTGACGGCATCCGATGGTCGCGTGGTCGCGACGGTCGACACTCTCGTGCATGGTCCGGACTTCCGCCTCGCCTGGTCGAGTGGGTTCGACCTCGGATGGAAAGCGGCAGCCGTCAACCTCGCCGATATCGCCGCGATGGGTGCGCGCCCGACATCGCTCCTCGTCGCCCTCGCAATGCCCGATGCCACCCGCCTCTCCTTTGTCGTCGACCTTGCCCGCGGGCTTCGTGCCGGGTGTGAAGCCCTCGCACCCGGTTGCGTCGTGGAGGGCGGCGACCTGACGGTATCGGATGTCCTCACCGTCGCGGTGACCGCGCTGGGCACCCTCGAAGGTCGCCCCGCGGTGCGCCGGTCAGGGGCTCGGCCTGGAGACGTCGTCGCTGCCACGGGGCGTCTCGGGGATGCCGCTCGCGGCTTGCGCCTGCTTTTCGACCGCTTCCGGGATGCCGCCGGCAACCCGGTCCCCGTGGACCGGGCGGATCTGACAGCCGACGAGGCTCGGGAACTCGACGCGCAACTGCGGCCCGCGCCGGGCATCACCGACGGGGTGCGGGCAGCCCTCGCCGGCGCCACGGCAATGATGGATCTGTCGGACGGCCTCGTCCTCGACGCCGGGCGCATGGCCGCGGCATCCGGTGTCACCCTCGATCTGCGTCGCGACGCGCTCGGGCCTCACCCCGACGACGCGCTCTCCGGCGGTGAGGACCACGGCCTGCTCGCGACGTTCCCGGCGACGGATGCTGTGCCCGACGCCTTCCAAATCATCGGGGTGGTCCGCGAGCACGGAGAGACGCCGGTCCTGGTCGACGGGGCACCCTTCGAGGGCAGCGGTGGGTGGGATCCCTATCGTGACTGGGATTCGTCGCGCGGCTGATCGTCGGCGTCAGCGACGCTGGGTGCGCACCGGAGCCACCAGATCGCGGTGTCACCGTACCGGCGGTGACGCGCGAGCGTGAGTCCGGCCGGAAGAGCGGGTTCGGGCGATCGTGCGGCACGCTCGGCCACGACGATCGCATCCGGCGCGAGCGAGGGGACGAGAAGCCGCAGGGTTTGGGCGAGGTCGTCCTCACCGAGGTCGTACGGGGGATCGATGAAGACGAGCTCGTACGGTTCGTGCGGGGCGGCGAGGTAGGCATCCGCTGCGGTTCGATGCACGCGGTACGCGCCGCCGACAGCGTGCCGCACGCGCCCCGCGTTGCGTTCGATGACGCTCGCTGCCCGCGGCGACTTCTCGACGAGGTCGACGGATGCCGCGCCGCGGCTGAGCGCTTCCAGCCCCAGCGCCCCCGACCCGGCGTAGAGGTCGAGTACCCGGGCGCCGGCGATGGCCCCTGACGCGTCGAGCGAGCCGAAGACCGATTCGCGGACCCGGTCGCTGGTCGGTCGCGTGCCGCTTTCCGGAACCTCGAGGCTCAGGGAGCCGGCGGCCCCGGCGATGATCCGTGTCACGCGTCCACTGTACAAACCGGTACAGCGCCGCCGCGGGCGCTCACCCGGTCTTCGCGCGTCGGAGGCTCTGCCTAAACTCAGGTGCATGGTCGCTCTCACGCTGTCGTCGCGACTGGACGGCGCGCTCGGCGGCAAAACGGCCAAGGCACTCGAGCGTGCGTTTGCGATGCGCACGGTGGGTGACCTGCTCGAGCACTACCCACGCCGTTACGCGCGCCGCGGAGAGCTCACACCCATCGCGTCTCTGCCGATCGGCGAACCGGTCACGATCGTCGCCGAAGTCCGCAGGGCGTCCGAGCGACGGATGCAGAATCGCCGGGGTTCTCTGCTCGAGGTGGTGATCAGCGACGGCAACGGGGAACTCACCCTGACGTTCTTCAACCAGGCGTGGCGGATGAGAGAGCTGGTCCCCGGCAGGCGCGGGGTGTTCGCCGGCAAGGTGGGCGAGTACCGCCGTTCGTTGCAGCTCGCGCACCCGGACTATGAGCTGTTCGACGACGAAGACCGAGCGAGGGCGACGGCAGAAGCCACCGCTAACCTTCCCGTGCCGATCTACCCGGCCACCGCGTCGCTGGCCAGCTGGCAGATCGCGAAGTTCGTCGGGATGGTCCTCGACGGCCTCGACGATCTGCCGGAGCCGCTGCCCGAGGATCTGCGGCGGGCGCATGGTCTGCTGTCGTATCGCATGGCGTTCGAGCGCATCCATCGCCCGGACTTTCCCGACCAGGTTGAGCCCGCGCGGCAGACCTTGCGCTGGCATGAGGCGCTGGTGCTGCAGACGGCCCTGCTGCAGCAGCGACAGTTCGTGCGCGCGATGTCGGCGACCCCGCGTGAGCCCGGCGCACTCCTCGATCGGTTCGACGCCTCGTTGCCCTTCAATCGAACTCCGGATCAGATCACTGTCGGTGACCAGATCGCCCGGGATCTGGTCGGCGAGTGGCCGATGAATCGGCTCGTTCAGGGTGAGGTCGGGTCGGGCAAGACGCTCGTGGCGCTGCGCGCGATGCTGCAGGTGGCCCAGAGCGGCGGCCAGTCCGCGCTCATCGCTCCGACCGAGGTGCTCGCTTCTCAGCATCTGCGCTCGATCGCTCGGATGCTCGGCCCCGACCTGGCGGTCGAGCTCATGCCGACACTGCTGACCGGTCAGTTGACGGCGGCCGAGCGGCGTCGTGCGGCGCTGCGCGTGGCATCCGGGCAGTCGCGCATCGTCGTGGGCACGCACGCGCTCCTGAGCGACGCGACGACCTTTGCCGACCTCGGGCTGGTCGTCGTTGACGAGCAGCACCGGTTCGGTGTGGACCAGCGTGAGGCGTTGCGGGCAAAGGGGACCACCCCGCACGCTCTCGTGCTCACCGCCACGCCGATTCCTCGAACGGTTGCGATGACCGTCTTCGGTGACCTCGACGTCTCCACGATTCGGTCGATGCCCGCGGGACGAGCCGGTATCGAATCGTTCGTTGCGCCGGTCGCCGACCGCCCCGCGTGGTTCGCGCGCGTGTGGGAGCGCGTGGCCGAGGAGGTGGCCCAGGGGCGCCAGGCCTTCGTCGTGTGCCCGTCGATCGATGCCGCCGCATCCGGCAAGCCGGCAGCAGACGAGGTAGCCGAGGTTCCGGCAGCCGAGTCTGCCACAGCCGCGGCAGAGGAGTCCTCGCGTAAGACGCGCTGGGGCGTGGTGCAGGTCGCCGAACTGCTGTCGCGGCATCCGGCATTCGACAAGCTCTCGGTTGAGATCCTCCACGGCAAGATGCCCGCAGAGCAGAAGGATGCCGTCATGCAGGCCTTCGCGGCGGGGAGTATCGATGTGCTCGTGGCAACAACTGTCGTCGAGGTGGGCGTGGACGTTCCGAACGCCTCGACGATGGTGATTCTCGAGGCCGACCGATTCGGCGTGTCTCAGCTGCATCAGCTGCGTGGCCGCGTCGGCCGCGGTTCCGTGCCGGGGCTGTGTCTGCTCGTGACCGAGAGCGAGGTAGGCACGTCGGGGCGTGAGCGCGTGGAGGCCGTGGCGGCGACCCTCGATGGATTCGCCCTCGCCGAAGTCGATCTCGAACTGCGCGGCGAGGGTGACGTGCTGGGTGCAGCGCAGTCCGGCGCCAGATCGTCGCTGCGCCTGCTGCGCGTCGTGACGGATGCCGATCTCATCGCCCGCGCTCGGTCAGCAGCTGAAGACATCCTGGCCAGCGATCCGGCGCTGCTGTCTCACCGACCGCTCTCGGATGAGATCGAGCGGCGGGTCGGCCAACAGGAGCGGGCGGCTCTCGCCAAGAACTGATGCTGACCCCCGATAGGCTGAAGGCATGAACAGTCGGATCGCCGTGGTTCCGGGTTCCTTCGATCCGCCGACGCGGGGTCACCTCGACGTCATCCGTCGCGCGGCGAGACTGTACGACCAGTTGCACGTGGTCGTCGTACACAACCCCGGCAAAGAAGCGATGCTTCCGATTGCGCAGCGGCTGTCTCTGCTGGAGCAGTCCATCGCTGAGGCAGACATCGAGGGCAGCGTTGTCGTTGCCTCCTGGAGCGTCGGCCTGCTCGTCGACTACGCGCGCGATGTCAACGCCGGCGTGCTCGTCAAGGGCATCCGTTCGCAGGCGGATGTCGTCTACGAAGTACCCATGGCGGTCGTCAACCGTGACCTCGCGGACGTGGAGACCGTCTTCTTGCTGCCCGATCCCTCGCACGCGATGGTGTCGAGCTCACTGGTGCGGCAGGTGGCAGCCCTCGGCGGCGACGTATCGGCCTATGTCCCGCCCGCGGTAGCTCGATTCCTGCACACCGGCGGCCACGACCTCTGACCCGGCACCGAGACTGCTCTCTCCCACGCGGGTAGCATGGACCCCCGTGAGTAGGCAGCACTCCGGACCGTTCGTCGTCCCCGTCCGCGACATCACGCACCGTCCCGGCGAAATGCGGGAGTTCTCTCTCGAGATACCGGCCCCGCAGAAGTGGGGCGAAGGGTTGGTCTCCGTCGCGGAGGGCGAGCCGCTCGTTCTGGACGTGCGTGTGGAGAGCGTCCACGAGGGGATTCTCGCCACCGGCGAGGTCGACACCGAGTACACCGGGGTGTGTGGACGGTGTCTGGGGGAGGTCGCCGAGAGCGTCCGCGTCGCGTTCCAGGAGCTTTTCGCGTATCCTGGGCAGGAAGAAACTGACTTCGAGGTTCAAGACGACCACGTGGATCTTGAAACTCTGGTCAGGGATGCGGTAGTCCTGTCGCTTCCATTTCAGCCGGTGTGTCAGCCGGATTGCCCCGGCCTTGATCCGGTCACGGGTGAGCGACTGACCGAGAGCACCGGTTCGCCCGCGAGCGAACCCATCGATCCCCGGTGGGCGGCGCTCCAGGGCTACAGCACCCAGGACGACACCACAGACCACGGCGACCACGACGCACGCGCGTGAGTGGCTGCCGAGAAGAAAGAGATGAGCTGAACAATGGCTGGTAACCCCCCGAAGCGCAAGGTCTCGCGTTCGAACACCCGCTCGCGCCGTGCGCAGTGGAAGGCCGACGCGCCCACCCTCGTCAAGACCGTTGAGAACGGTAAGACCGTCTACAGCCGCCCGCACCAGGCGAAGGTCGTCACCGACTCGCAGGGCACCGAGCTGTTCCTGGAGTACAAGGGCCGCAAGGTCGCCGACGTCTGAGCGTCGTAGCGACGTGACGACTCGCGAGTCCGCTGAACTCGCGCAGAAGCTCGGGGTCGACATTGACCCCGAGCTTCTCGCGCTGGCACTGACCCACAGGTCCTGGGCGTACGAGAACGGCGGAGTTCCTCACAACGAGCGACTTGAGTTCCTCGGTGACTCAGTACTCGGCCAGGCAGTTACGGTGCGGCTGTTCCGCGCGCATCCCGAGCTCGACGAGGGTGCGCTTGCCAAGCGCCGCGCTGCCGTCGTGTCGACCGTCGCGCTGGCAGAGGTTGCCCGGGGCATCGATCTCGGCGCCTATGTCAAGCTCGGGCGCGGCGAGGAACAGACCGGAGGCCGGGAGAAGGACTCGATCCTGGCCGACACCATGGAAGCAGTGTTCGGGGCCACCTATCTGTCGGCGGGGCCGGATGCGGCATCCGACCTGGTTCTACGGCTCATTGAGCCACTGCTTTCCGACCCCGACCGGTACGGCGCCGCAGTCGACCCGAAGACCGCATTGCAAGAGCTTGCCGCCCGTCGCAGCGTCGCTCCGCCGGCGTACGAGGTCTCATCGACCGGGCCCGATCATGACCGCCGCTTCACCGCTGTCGTGGTCGTCGGCGACCACCGAGCCGAGGGTGTCGGCACCAGCAAGAAGCACGCCGAAATGGCCGCTGCCCTCCGGGCCTGGCGCGACCTCACCTCGCGTAGCTGACATCGGGGCCTGAGCACGGTGCCTGAGCTTCCCGAGGTCGAGGTTGTCCGCGCTGGTCTCGCGCCGGCTGTCACGGGTGCCGTGATCGAGGCGGCAACCGTCTCCGATGATCGCGCACTGACGCGGCATCCCCCGGGAGCGTCAGACTTCGAGACACGTCTCCTCGGCCGCACCCTGGAGGGTCCGGCGAGACGGGGGAAGTTCCTGTGGATTCCGCTGGCGCCCCGTGATCCCGGCGCACCGCCGACGGAGGCCCTTGTCGCTCACCTCGGTATGAGCGGACAGATGCTGCTGCGCCCTTCCGGGGCGCCTCCGGAGCGGCACGAGCGCGTGCGGCTCGACATTCGGCATCCGAATCACGGCGACCTTGCCGTCGTCTTCGCCGATCAGCGCACGTTCGGCTCGCTCGCGATCGACCCACTTCAGGGCACGCGAGATGGACTCGCTGGCGGATACGGCACTGACGACGCCCTCGTCCCGGCTCAGGTCGCGCACATTGCGCGCGATCCCCTGGATCCAGGATTCGACGTTCGGGCCTTTCGCCGCACTCTGGAGCACAAGGCGTCTGCCATCAAGCGCGTGCTTCTGGACCAAACCGTGGTGTCGGGCATCGGGAACATCTACGCCGACGAGTCGCTGTGGGCGGCGCGGATCCACCCCGATACTTCAGCCTCGCACCTGACCACGCGGGCCGTCCATCGCCTCATCGCCGAGGTGCAGGCCGTGCTCGAGAAGGCTCTCGCCGACGGCGGAACGAGCTTTGACGCCCAGTACGTCAACGTGAACGGGCAGGCCGGATACTTCGCGCACTCCCTGAATGCGTACGGACGCACCGGCCAGCCGTGCGCACGGTGTGGTGCCCCCATCGTGAAGGTATCGTTCACGAACCGCTCCTCCCACTTCTGTCCGCACTGCCAACGTCCGCCCCGCACGAAGGCCTCGGCTTCCGCGGGCCTTCCCTAACGGAGCCTCCATGCGCGTCGTCATCTCGGGAACCCACGGCAGTGGCAAGAGCACGCTGCTCGGCGACTTCGTGGCTTCCCACCCCGAGTGGCACGTTCTGCCCGACCCCTACGAAGACATCGATGCCGCAGCAGACGAACCCGGGGCACTGTTGTTCGCGCATCAACTCGGCATCGCGGCATCTCGACTGCTCGAGCCGGCTCCAGGGCCGGTGCTCGCCGAGCGGGGGCCCCTGGACTTTCTTGCCTACCTCTCGGCGATGCAGTCCCTGGGCAGAGCGATCGTTGACTCCGAGCTGATCGAGCGCGGATATGAGCTGACAGCGGCGGCGATGCACTCGGTGGACCTTCTGGTGATTCTGCCCCTGAACCGACGGGATGCGATATCCATCGGCGAGAGCGAAGACCTCGAGCTTCGCGATGCGATGGATATCGCTCTGCTGGAGTACGCCGATGATTCGGATCTCATCGGGAACGCAACGGTGACGGAGATCGCGGGTGATCGTGATCGACGGCTGCTCTTGCTCGAACGAGCTGTCCGAGAACACCGCGACGCGTCAGTTGCTTCCTGAGCCAGCCAGCGTCCAGGTTCCCAACCCCTGCCGGTTGAAGAACTCCATCGTCAGTGCCGTCACGGCGCCGCCTGTGCGGGAAAAGGTCGCGGACGATCTCGAGCCCGGGGGCGCATTCTCGCCCGTCGGAGTGAAGGCAAACGTGTCGGCATCCCACGGATCAAGCGTCACGACGTACGCGCCATCCGGCCCGAGAGCTGCGCGCAGTTCGCCTGCTTCTTCGCTCACCGCCAGTTCGCCGTAGTACGGGTTCGTGTATGTCCCGACGTAATCGGATGCCGGTGCAGGAGGCGACGCATCCGCAGGTGGCGTTTGTTCGACGAGGTCACCGGTCGGGGCGTAATAGGACCCGATCGCCGCGTTGAAGTCTGTCACCCAGTCCCGGGTGACATAGCCGTATTGCACCAGATCCAGGAACTCCGCGTTGATGGCCTCCGGTACGCCCTGGGGTCCACCGTTGGTCAGGGTCACGATGCCCAGATCAAGACTCGGGACCAGCCGATAGCTCGTTGCCGCGCCCAGGATGAAGGCGCCCGAGTGACTGATCGAGGTTCGGCCACTCAGCTCCGTGCCCGTGTTGAACCCGAAGCCGTACATGCTCGTGCGCGCCGTGTTCGATACCGGATGCCCGCTGATCATTTCGCCCGTGGTGGCAGCTGTCAGCGCTGCCGGATCGATGTACTCGGCCCCGGCGATCTTCCCGTCCGAAAGCACGACATTCATCCAGGCGGCGAGATCGAGCACGGTGGACGAGACCCCTCCCGCGGGGGACTGGGGATCAGGATCTCGCTCGGAGAGCGGGACGAACTCGCCATCAACGAGGACGTGGATCGTTGCGCGGTTCGACTGCGCGAGAAAGTCGGCGTACCGGGCGCTCGAGGACGTCATACCTATCGGCTCGAAGAGCAGCTCGTCGATGGCATCCTCCCACGGCTTGTCGAGAGCGGCGGCTGCCGCTTCGGCACCGACGGTGATCCCGAAGTTCGAGTAGTTGTAGGTCGACCGGAACGCTGACAGCGGCTGCAGGTACAGATGTTCCATGATGTAGTCGCGGTCGTAACCGAGGTCCTCGAGATCGTCGCCGGCTCCGGTGGCAAGTCCCGTCCGGTGCGAGAAGTAGTCGCCGATTGTGGCGTTGCGGGTCACGTACGCATCAGAGAGCGCGAATCCTGGCAGTTCCTCGACCACGGGAGTGTCCCAGGTCACGGCGCCCTCCGTGATGGCCTTGGCGACGGCGGTCGCAGACAGGGACTTCGATACCGAGGCGATTTGGAACACGGTCTGCGCGTCGACCGTGTCATCGGTGCCCGCCGTCTTGACGCCGAAACCATCGCTGTAGACGATCTCGCCATCGTGGACCACCGCAACGGCGAGCCCCGGGACCCCGCTTTGCTCAAGCGCTGCGTCGATGAGGCCCGGCAAGGCATCAACGGCCTTCGTCACCGCCGCTGAGACCGACTCAGCCGGGAGGGCGATGGCATCTTCTCCCGGGTTGGGTTGGGTCTGCACCGGGATCGTCGCCGGTGGCGAGGTATCCGTGCAGCCGGTCAGGGCGACGAGAACGCTCGCTGACAGTGCGAGAACGGTGCAGCGTGCCGAAGGTCTGGACATCGGGTGCTCCTTGACGGGGTGCGCGGGGGCTTCATCAAGTCTTTTGTGTTGTCCGCGCCGCCTCCATAGACGTAGGTCCATGGGAACCCGCGGGTTGGGGCGCGATAGTTGTCTGCGTGGTCGATGTGTCAGGCTCGAGGCTCATGAGCTCGAGTCCGCCCGGCATCCGTGCCCAGCCGAATCCGTCCCATGCGCCGGGTGCGTTTCTGGTGGCGCTCGTCGCGAGCCTGGGCATCCTGCTCGCGGGAATGCAACTTGCCGTGATCCTGCCGGGATCGCAGCAGCCCGTCACAGCCGTCCTCATCGTGTACACCGCTGTCTTCGTCGTGTACATCGGGGCGGGAGTTCTGGCCTGGATGCGGCGACCGTCCAACGGAATGGGACCTCTGCTGATTGCGGCCAGTCTCGCGGTGTATGCCGGAAACCTCGGCAACGCTTCGGTTGTAGTTCTCGCGCTGGTCGGTGACGTTTTCGCGACTGTCGTGTTCGCGGCGATCGTGCAGCTGCTGTTGGCTTTTCCCTCCGGACGGCTGCGCGGCACAGTGTCGCGCGTGGTGGTTTCTGCTGCGTACGCGGTTGCGGTGCTCCCTGGAGTCGGTGCTCTCATCGCCCCGGGAGATCCGCAGGCTCAGGACGTCTTCGTGCTGACGCAGCGCCTGGGCGGGCTCGCCGTCATGGTGGTGACAGCTGGGCTTCTCGCGCGTACGGTCCTGGCAGCCGACGCCGTCTTCCGGCGGCTCCTTCTGCCGCTGTACGGGTACGGCATTTTCGCGGTGCTGGCTGTGCCGGCAAGCGCGGCGCTCTTCGACGTCCTCGGCGCCCAGGGCTCTGTGGCGCTCGCGACGATACAGCTCATCATCCTCGCGGGCGTTCCCGTCGCTTTTGTCGCGGTCATCCTGCGTGGCGGTTTTCCGCGCAGCGGCGGGTGGGAAGAGTTGAGTGAGGCCCTCGCGGTGGTCAGGGAGGGCAAAACGCCCCTGCGGGATGCGCTTGCTCGCACGCTCGGAGACGAGACCTTGCGCCTCGTGTTCACGGGCGAGGACGGTGCGTGGATCGACGAGCGCGGCGAGATCATCGATCCGCCGCCGGTCGGCGGTCAGCGCGCGCTCATCCCCGTCATGGTGGAGGGCCGCACCGTTGCATCGATCGAATACGATCCGCGGCTCACGGTCGATGGGGACTACGTCCGCCGAGTCGGTCAGGTCATTGCCGTCGCGATCGATCGCGCACGCTTGTCGGTCGAACTGCTGCGCAGCCGGCGCGAACTGATGGCATCCCGGGCGAGGTTGGTCGACGCCGCCGACCGGGAGCGGCTGCGGATTGCCCAGGACCTTCACGATGGGCTGCAGATGCAGCTGGTGCTCCTCGCGCTCGAAGCGCAGCAGATCGCGAACGCTGCTGAGGAAGGCGAGGCGACCAGTGCCCGCTCGCGAGTGCTCCGCGTGAACATCGATGCTGCCGCGAGTGACTTGCGCCGGCTCGTGCACGATGTTCTGCCGTTGCCCCTGGTCGGTCGCGGACTCGGCAACGCCATCGAGGATCTCGTTGACCGGATGCCGATTCCCACGGCGTTGGAGATGACATCGCTTGAGGAGATTCCCACGGCGGCGGCGACCACGGCGTACTTCGTGGTTGCCGAGGCGCTTACCAATGCCGTGAAGCATGCTCACGCCGACCGCGTCACGGTGACCGTCGCCCGAGTCGATGACGTGCTTCGCGTGTCGGTGACCGATACCGGTGTCGGTGGAGCGCACGTCGAGGGGCGAGGACTGGGCGGTCTCGTCGACCGCGTTGAGGCTGTCGGCGGCTCGCTGACCGTGACCTCGGTGGTGGGGGCGGGGACGAATCTGAGGATGGAGATCCCGTGCGGGTAGTGATCGCTGAAGACGAAGCGTTGTTGCGGCAGGGACTTGCCCTGGTTCTCGAACAGGACGGGTTCGAGGTCGTCAGCGCGGTGGGAACCGCCGCCGAGCTCGAGGACGCCGTTGGTGAACATCAGCCCCAACTGGTGATTACAGACATCCGGATGCCGCCGACGTTCACGGACGAGGGACTCGTGGCCGCGCACCGCATTCGCGCATCGTCGCCCGATGTAGCAATCGTCGTTCTGTCCCAGCACGTACAGCGCCGCTACGCGATCGAACTCGTCGGCACGGGTCAGGGCAAGGTCGGCTACCTGCTCAAGCAGCGCATCGCGGATGTTCGTACCTTCACGCAAGACTTGCGACGCGTCGTTCGCGGGGGGACGGCGCTGGACCCCGACGTGGTCGAGATTCTCCTCTCACGTGCCCAGGTGCTCGGCGGTGGTGTCGAGCGACTGACGCCTCGTCAACGCGAGGTGCTCGGCTACATGGCCGAAGGGCGCAGCAACAGTTGGATTGCGGGCGCCATCGGGTTCTCCGAGAAAGCTGTCGTCCAGCACACGTCGAAGATCTACGACGCCCTCGGTCTCGCGGTCGATGCGGACGACCATCGTCGCGTGCTTGCCGTGCTTCGCTATCTCACCCGCTGACGGCGTCGGTGCTGGCGTCGGATGCGGGCGCGAGCGTCTTCTTCCACGCGCCGATGTAGGCGACCGGGCGGAACCCGATCTCTTCATTCACGGCCAGCATGGGCCGGTTCTCCTCGGCGTTGTAGGTGAGAATCCGCTGCGTGTGTGGCGCCAGTTCGCGCCAGCGAAGCAGCGCAGCGGTCTTGATCAGCATCCCGAGTCGGTGACCGCGGTGCTCGCGAAGCACCAGTGTGTCCTCCTGGTGCGTCACGGGGTGCCCAGGGCTCGACGCCAGCTCGGTGAAGGCAACCAGTCGACCCGACGCGCGATCGCGCGCCGCGACAACGAGCACGTCGCGCCCGCCCTCGATCCAATGGGTGTCGTGTTCGAGTATCCGGGCCGCATCCCAGCTTTCCTCGGCGATCTCCATGCCCGCGCTCGGTGCGTCCACACTCATTCGCGACTTCATCCAGGCGTAGTCGGCCACGAACTCCGGGGGAGTCGGCGGACGCCACGAGACGAGCTCGTACCCGGCTGACGCCACGGACGCCTGCTGATGGAGCTCGCTCACCAGATCGACACTGGTGGCCGAAAGGTCGAGGATGCTCTTGCGTTCGACCTGTTCCAGCGCGTAGCCGTGGCGAAGTGCGAATCGCGCAGCGTGATCGAGCGGAATCCGCCCGAAACCGGTCGGCGGAGCAAGTTGCTCACCGTCTGCGGTCGGGTGTTCGATCCATGACTCGATGACGCGACGCTCGTTCTCGGCGGCAGCCGCCTCGAGGATGCCGAGTGCCGCCGTTCCGACGCCATGACTCCACGCGTGGCGGCGAAGTTCGATCTGCGCGTAGGCAGCCGTGGCGTCCTCGTCGTGAGGGAGATCAAGCCCCGCGCGTCCCACGAACTCACCGCCGGACCACACCCCCCAGATGAGTCGCTGCGCGAACGGAGATGGCCGATAGAGGGGGAGAAGCACGGCGGGATCGAGTTCCTCGTCTCGGTTGCCGCTGATCTCGTCATAGACGATGTTGCGGACCCTCACCATCTCGAGGAAGTCTGCCGCCTCGGGGGCGTGGAGACTGCTCGGGATGGTGAGGGGCCGGATGTCGGGTGTTGCGGTTGTCACGTCGGATCCTTCGATCAGCGGGCGTTCAGATGCCAGGCGGCCAGGCGGACGGCCTGAGCTGCGCGCTCTTCGCGCGCACGCTCCTGGTCGTACCGGAGGCGTGCGACTTCGCGCTGTTCCCGGGAAGCAGCACGACGGAGGTGCTGCGTGAGCACCCAGACGGCTACCCGAAGGCTTGCGCGCTCGGCGAGCGTCAGATGTCGACGGACGTGGGGGTGGGTGGTGAGAGCCTCGACGGGCTCGAGCGTGGTGTACATGAGAGACCTTTTGGTCGGCTGCGAATGCCGGTGTTCTTCCGGCATGCAGCGGGGAGGCATCCGTGCGCTGGCCAGCGGGTCAGTGCAGATGCGGAGAAGTGAACGGACAGGTAGTCCGTGGGGCCGGAACCGACGAGGTCCGGTGGCTCAACCAGCGCGCGTTACGCGGCGGTGGGAGCGGCGAGCAGTCCCAGGAAGGTCAGTCCCATGGGAGCGCGCAGCGGGGTGTGTCCGAACACTGCATTGCGAATCATCATGGCTGTCCTCCTCTCGTGACGTGTCGCGATCTGGAACGTTAGCGGGTCGAAGCAGCGTTCGTCAAGCAAGCTCCCAGAATTCGAGGACCTCCGGGCGTGTCGCCAGTCCTGGGCCTGGCTCCCTCGGTGAAGCGGCCTAGCAGGGTAGCGTAGGTCGACGGTCGGTGGTGGGGGTCGATACGCCACACGTCGGGAAGGAACGCGCATGCACCTGAAGAGCGTCACGCTCAAGGGGTTCAAGTCATTCGCCCAGCCGACCACCTTCGCCTTCGAACCGGGGGTGACCGCGATCGTCGGACCCAACGGCTCGGGCAAGTCCAACGTCGTCGATGCGCTGGCCTGGGTCATGGGGGAGCAGGGCGCCAAGACCCTGCGCGGCGGCAAGATGGAAGACGTCATTTTCGCCGGTACCTCGACTCGCGGGCCGCTGGGTCGCGCCGAAGTGCAACTCACGATCGACAACAGCGACGGAGCTCTGCCGATCGAGTACTCCGAGGTCACGATCAGCCGGACGCTGTTTCGCAACGGAGCGAGCGAGTACGCGATCAACGGCGAAGGATGCCGTCTGCTTGACGTACAGGAGCTCCTGAGCGACTCGGGACTCGGGCGCGAGATGCACGTCATCGTCGGGCAGGGTCGGCTCGACACAGTGCTGCAGGCCTCTCCCGAAGACCGACGCGGGTTCATCGAAGAAGCCGCGGGGATCCTCAAGCACCGGCGCCGCAAAGAGAAGACGCTTCGCAAGCTCGAGGCGATGGAAGCGAACCTCACGCGCCTGAGCGATCTGGCCGGTGAGCTGCGCCGACAGCTCAAGCCTCTGGGCCGCCAAGCCGAGATCGCCCGGGAAGCTGCCACGATCGCCGCTGTCGTGCGCGACGCGAAGGCTCGCTTGATAGCCGACGAACTCGTCGGCTTGCGTGCGGAGCTGGCAGATCACATGCGGGCCGAGCATGAGCGCCACGCCGAGCGGCTTGTGTTGCAGGATCGATCCGATCAGCTGCGGGTACGGATCGCGCAGCTCGAGGCTGAGCAGCGGTCCGAGGCTGTCGATGGTGCGCGGCGGGTGCTGTTCTCGCTCGAACGCGTGCAGGAGCGCCTGCGCGGGCTGTACTCGCTCGCCGGCCAGCGGTTGACGCTTCTCGGGGAGTCGTCCGATGACGACGGTGCGGCAGTCCGAACCGTCACGAGCGCAATGATCGATGACGCGCGGGCTGAGATCGACGAGGTTTCTGCAGGTCTCGTGGATGCCGAGGATGCGGCATCCGAGGCTGCCCGTGACGTCATGCGAGCTCGAGCCGAACTCGACGCCCTGGATGTCGACATCGCCGAGCAGAGCGCGCTGGTTTCGCAGCATGAGATGAAGCTCACCGCTCTGCGGGGGTCGGCGGACGCCGCAGCGTCAGCGCTGGCGGCCATCGACGATGCGCTGGCACGGCAGCAACGCGCATTGGATGCCGCGACCGCTCGTCGCGAGTCGGCGGCGGCGGAGCTTGCCGGGGTCGATCCCGAGCTCGTTCCCGAGGGCAGCTCGGCGCAGTACGCAGCCGAGTACGACGAGGCTGGCCGCCGGGCGACGGATGCCGAGACCCGCGTCTCGGAGCTCCGGGACCGCCTTCACGAGACCGAACGCGAGATCGAAGCGCTCACCGCCCAGACCACGGCGCTGACGCGCGCGCTGGGCGTCAAGAACGCCTCAGCTGACCTGATTGCTGAGGAAGCTCCCGGGGTTCGGGGCCTGGTCGGTGACGCCATTCAGATCACGCCCGGGTATGAGGCCGCGATCGCCGCCGTGCTCGGTCCCCGCGCCGAAGGTGTGCTGGTGGACAGCCTCGAGGATGGCTTTGCGCTGGCCGAGCGAGTGCGTGACGCCGATCGCGGGGTGGTCGATTTTGTCATCGGCGAGGTCGCGGAAGCGGTTGAGGATCTTTCTGGATTCGGTTCGCTGCGGCCCGCCCCAGATGTTGTCACCGGTCCCGCCGGTGTGCGGGCGCTTCTGGCGCGTGTCGTCATCGCGGACGACCTCGACGCAGTTCGGAAGAGCGCGCCGCAGGTGGTCGCCGACCCGCGCACGATCACCGTCGTCACCCGGGCGGGTGAGGTGTTCACAGGCTCGTCGCTGCGAGCAGGCGCGGGAGCCTCTCGATCCCGACTTGAGCTCCTGGCCGAACGAGACGCTGCCGCCGACCGTCGCGATGAACTCGTCGTGGTGGCCGACTCCCTGCGGGAGGCGCTCGCCGATGCGCGCGCCGAGGCCGAGGAGGCCAAACGCCACACGAGCGCGGCGCTGACCCGGCTGCGTGAGCACGACGCAGCGGTGGCTGCGCACGCGGAACAGGTCAACCGCGCCACCGTGCAAGTCGAGGCTGCCAGCGCGGAGTGTGAACGGCTTGAGGCAGGACTCGCGCAGGCGCAGGCTGCCCGGGATGATGCTGCGGCAGCCGCAGCGTCGGCTCAGGCGCAATTGCAGCATGCCCTGGAGGCGCCGCGTCCCATTCTTGACGCATCGGCTCGCGACGGGCTTCTCGAGGCACTCGAGGGTGCGCGGGAGCACGAGATGCGGGCGCGGCTCGAGGTCGAAACGCTCCGTGAGCGGGTTCGCGCCGGACAGGCGCGTGTGCAGCAGCTGGAACGCCAGCGCGAGCGCGAGGCCGCGGCTGCCGCCGAAGCGGCGCGACGCGCTGTCATTCGTCGACGCCAACGTCAGGTTGCCGCCGATGTCGCAGCGACCCTGCCGGCCGTCCTGGATTCGGTCGACCGATCGGTCTCGGCGGCGCGTCTCGAGCTCGCTGAAGCCGAGTCGGCCCGCTCCGCCGTCACGTCAGAGCTGTCGGCAGTTCGGGCCGACGAAGCCGCGGTTCGGGAACGTCTGGCAGGACTCACCGAAAGCGTTCACGGGCTCGAGCTGCAGATGCACGAGAAGCGACTTCACGTGACGAGCATCCTTGACCGGGCGCGATCGGAACTGAGTCTTGAGGAAGACATTCTCGTTTCCGAATATGGGCCCGATCAGCCGATTCCTGCTGACGACGGCGAAGAGCCGGTGGCTTTCGACCGCGCGAGTCAGCGGAAGCGGCTCCAGGATGCCGAACGCAAGCTAGCGCAACTCGGTCGGGTGAATCCGCTCGCGCTCGAGGAATTTGCCGCGCTCGAACAGCGACACACGTTCCTCACGGAGCAGCTCGCCGACCTCACCAGCACGCGAAAGGACCTCGTCACGATCATCGAGGACCTCGATGAGCGGATGCAGACGATCTTCCTCGCCGCGTTCGACGACACCCGGACCGCGTTCGACGAGGTCTTTCCGATCCTGTTCCCCGGGGGCTCGGGGAGCCTGAGCCTGACCGATCCGGACAACCCGCTGACTACCGGAATCGAAGTTGCGGTCCGGCCGGTCGGAAAGAAGATCGAGCGGCTCTCGCTGCTATCTGGCGGCGAGAGATCCCTCGCGGCGGTCGCGCTGCTGACGGCGATTTTCAAGGCCCGTCCGAGCCCGTTCTACATCCTCGACGAGGTGGAGGCGGCGCTCGACGACGCCAACCTCGGGCGACTCCTGGGTGTGTTCGAGCAGCTGCGCGCCAGTAGTCAGCTCATCGTGATCACCCATCAGAAGCGGACGATGGAGATCGCCGACGCACTCTACGGTGTCTCGATGCGACAGGACGGCGTCTCGGCTGTCGTTGGCCAGCGGATCGCCGATCGCGCGGCCAGCTGACCGTAGGCTGGAGCTATGGCCGAATCATCCTGGTCGCTCGGACGAGCGCTACGCGGCATGTTCGTCAAACCCACGATCGATGAGACGACGTGGGAGGACCTTGAGACGGCGCTCCTGACAGCCGACTTCGGCCCTGACATCACCGAGCGCATCGTGGATGAGCTGCGCGAGAAGGTCGACCGGTATCGGACCACTGATCCGCGTGACCTGCAGCGGATGCTCAAAGAAACGCTCGAAGAACACTTCGCGAGATTCGACACCACGCTCAAGCTCACCGAGCGCCCCGCCGTCGTGCTCGTGGTCGGGGTCAACGGGGTGGGAAAGACCACGACCATCGGCAAGTTCGCGAACTTCTTGCGCCGCTACCAGCGCAGCGTCGTCGTCGGCGCTGCCGACACCTTCCGCGCCGCTGCCGTCGACCAGCTCGCGACCTGGGCTGAGCGTGGCGGCGCGCATATCGTCCGGCCGCAGCATGAGGGGCAAGACCCGGCATCCGTGGCCTTTCAGACGATCGAGTACGCGAAGAACACCGGAACCGAGATCGTGCTCGTCGACACGGCAGGGCGCCTGCACACCAAGGGCGGCCTCATGGATGAGCTCGGCAAGATCCGCCGGGTCATCGAGAAGCAGGCGCCGATCAGTGAGGTCCTCCTCGTCCTGGACGCAACAACGGGGCAGAACGGCGTCATGCAGGCCGAGGCGTTCCTGGAGCACGCCGGCGTCACCGGCCTCGTTCTCACCAAGCTCGACGGCTCAGCGAAGGGCGGGTTCGTCCTCGCTGTTCAGGAGCGCACCGGCATCCCTGTCAAGCTGCTCGGGCAGGGCGAAGGAATCGGCGATCTCACCGGCTTCACCCCGCACGTTTTCGCTGCCGCCCTCGTCGATTGACGCCGCGCCGGGCGCGGGGACTATCGGTCGGCCCCCGGGGCTGGTTTCATGGGGTCATGGCGATCGAGCACGACTTCTTCGGCCTGCTGGAATCTGGTCCGGACGGTTCGATCTTCTGGTCTGAGAACGTCGAGTTCGCAGACCAGTCGGTCACCGTCGATCTGACCGCGCCCGATCAAGACGATGTCTCTCCGGACGCGCTCGATGTAGCCGCGAGCCTCATCTCGTCTCTCGAGACGATTGATCGGATCGCGCGCGAGGCGATGGTGTCGCAGCTGAGCGAGCGCACCAGCGAGGTAACCGAGTACATCCTGCAACAGCAGGAAATGCTGGGCGAGGAGTTGGAGTCGTTCCTCGTCGACATTTCCGGAGACACGCACATCGACGTCATCCGTGCCCTGCAACTGATGAGCATGACGATCCTGGCCGACGAACACGGCGGATCCGACCCGTTCGCCGTGCTCGAGTACGCCCTCGACCCGGATGCCACCGACGACGTGCTCCTGGTGAACATCGCCTCGGACGGCACGGTGCTCTCGGTCACCAGCGCTGATTGACCGCGCCCAGCTCGCTCACACGGCTTGAGCGAAGCTCAGGCCTTCGCGCGCGATGTCGTCGGCGAGGTGCGACAGGTTGTCGGGGATCTGTCGTCCCTTCGACAGCATCGACTGTGCCCACAGCCGCCCGGCGCGGTACGACGAACGGACGAGGGGCCCCGCCAGCACGCCGAGGAATCCGATCCGCTCGGCCTCCTCTTTGAAGGCGACGAACTCGTCGGGTTTGACCCAGCGCGCGACAGGCAGGTGACGCGGTGAGGGCCGCAGGTACTGCGTGATGGTGATGATGTCGGTGCCGGCTTCGTGGAGGTCGCGCAGAGCCTGAACCACTTCCTCGGGCTCCTCGCCCATTCCGAGGATGAGGTTGGACTTGGTGATCAACCCTGCCTGCCGAGCCTGGGTGAGAACGTCGAGCGAGCGCTCGTAACGGAACGCGGGGCGGATGCGCTTGAAGATCCTCGGGACGGTCTCGACGTTGTGGGCGAAGACCTCCGGGCGCGCCGCGAACACGTCATCAAGAAGGGCAGGCTCGCCGTTGAAGTCGGTAGCGAGCAACTCGACACCGGTGCCGGGATTCACGGCGTGAATCTGCCGCACCGTTTCTGCGTTCAACCATGCGCCCCCGTCGGGCAGGTCGTCGCGGGCGACGCACGTGACGGTGGCGTACCTCAGCTGCATCCGCTGGACACTCTCGGCGACCCGCCGCGGCTCGTCGGTGTCGTAGGCGGCGGGCTTTCCCGTGTCGATTTGGCAGAAGTCGCAGCGTCGGGTGCACTGAGATCCGCCGATGAGGAAGGTTGCCTCGCGGTCTTCCCAGCACTCGTAGATGTTGGGGCATCCGGCCTCTTGGCACACCGTGTGAAGACCCTCATCTTTCACCAGGTGCTGCAGCTGGGTGTACTCCGGCCCCACCTTGGCTTTCGTGCGGATCCAGTCTGGCTTGCGCTCGATGGGAGTCTGCGCATTGCGGACTTCGAGCCGCAGGAGTTTTCTGCCCTCGGGGGCAGTCTGCGCTCCGGTGGCGGAAGCGCCGCCTGTCGATCCTGTCCCGCATGCACTCATGCTGTGACCTCCGCGTACTCTCGCTCGAACTGTTCGACGACGGTGGCCAGGACGTCTGCTGGTGCGACGGGCGCGCCGACCACCTCGCTGACCGTCGTGACGCCGGCATCCGTGATCCCGCAGGGGATGATCCCGCGGAAACCGGCGAGCGTGTTGTCGCAGTTGACAGCGAAACCGTGCATCGTCACACCCTTTTCCACGCGCACCCCGATGGCCGCCACCTTGTCTTCGGACAGGGGGCGGCGAACCCAGACGCCGCTGCGACCCTCGACCTGGTACCCCTCGACGCCGTGCTGCGAGAGGGCGGAGATGAGCAGCCGCTCGAGGCGACGGACGTGGGCCACGACATCGATCGGATCGGGAAGCCGCACGATCGGATAACCGACGAGCTGCCCGGGACCGTGCCACGTGATCTTCCCGCCGCGATCGACGTCGATCACCGGTGTCCCGTCGGCGGGACGCTCGTGCGGCTCCGTCCGCTTGCCAGCCGTATAGACCGCGTCGTGTTCGAGCAGGACGAGCGTGTCGGGGCGGGAACCTGCGACGACCTCGCGGTGGATGCGGCGCTGCATCTCCCAGGCGTCGAGATAGGGAACTGTCGCGGGAGACAGGCCCGCCACCACCACATCGAGCACGCAAGCCTCCGCAGTTTCTGGACTGCGTCCAACAATACGCTGAATCCTGGAAACGCCGACGTGTACCCTTCCTCCATGTCCGGAGGCAGGCCACATGCGGTATCGCGGGATTCAATCGCTGAAGCGGCATGCGAGCTCTTCCTCGAACAGGGCTACGAGCGCACGACTGTCGCGCATATCGCTCGCCGTGTCGGAGTGAGCAGGTCGAGCTTCTTCAACTACTTCGAGTCGAAGTCCGAAGTGTTCTGGTCGGGCCTGGATGAGCGGATCGAGTTTCTCGACGGATTCCTCGCTGCGGCGTGCCCGTCTTCGCGGGCGGCAGAGGTCGTGGCGGATGCTGTGCGTGAGGCCTTCTCGCGGTTCACCCCCGATGCGCTGGCGCTTGCGCTCGTGAACTCTGAAGCGATGGGAGTCGTTCCCGAGTTGACCCAGGAGATGGCGACGCGGCAGTGGCGTATCGCTGCGTCCATCAGCCCCTACCTGCGTCGAACGGGAGAGGAAGCGCTCGCCGCCGAAGTGCACGCCGCAGCCTACGCGGGGGCTGTCGTCGCTGCGCTGCGGGCCTGGGCGCTGGCTGGTGCGGGGCGCGAGAGCCTTGACGATCTGCTTCGTCGCGCCCTGGGAGTGCTTCGCTGATCCCCGGGGGCACGCTCACGTAGAATCGGACGATCATGGCAACCTTCGGCACGCTCTCGGATCGCCTTACCGAAACCTTCCGCAACCTCCGCACCAAGGGCAAGCTCACGCCCGCGGACGTCGATGGGACCGTCCGCGAAATCCGGCGCGCACTTCTGGATGCCGACGTCGCGCTCCCTGTCGTCAAGGAGTTCACCGCGAAGGTGCGAGAGCGCGCGCTCGGCGACGAGGTCAACCGTGCCCTCAACCCGGCCCAGCAGGTCGTCCAGATCGTCAACGAGGAGCTGATCGGCATCCTCGGCGGGCAGCAGCGGCGACTGCAATTCGCCAAAACGGCTCCGACTGTCATCATGCTGGCGGGCCTGCAGGGGTCGGGAAAGACGACCTTCGCGGGCAAGCTCGCGAAGATGCTCGAGAAGGACGGTCATACACCGCTTCTTGTGGCCTGTGACCTGCAGCGCCCCAATGCCGTGAACCAGCTCCAGGTCGTCGCCGAGCGGGCCGGAGCCGCGATCTACGCGCCCGAGCCCGGCAACGGCGTCGGAAACCCCGTGAAAGTCGCCAAGGATGGCGTCGAGTACGCGAAGCAGAAGCAGCACGACATCGTCATCATCGACACCGCAGGTCGGCTGGGTGTGGATGCCGAGCTGATGAAGCAGGCTGCCGACATCCGGAAGGCGACTGACCCCGACGAGGTGCTGTTCGTCATCGACGCGATGATCGGCCAGGACGCCGTCAACACCGCGAAGGCTTTCCAGGAGGGCGTCGACTTCACGGGAGTTGTCCTCTCCAAACTCGATGGCGACGCACGCGGTGGCGCCGCCCTGTCTGTGGCATCGGTCACCGGTCGCCCCATCATTTTCGCGTCCACGGGCGAAGGGCTGGACGACGTCGAGCCTTTCCACCCCGACCGGATGGCGAGCCGGATCCTCGATCTCGGTGACATCCTCACCCTCATCGAACAGGCGCAGAGCGCCTTCGATGAGGCCGAAGCGGCCAAGATGGCCGAGAAGCTCGCGACTGAGCAGTTCACGCTCGAGGACTTCCTCGAGCAGATGCAGCAGCTCAAGAAGATGGGCTCGATGAAGAAGATGCTCGGGATGCTTCCGGGCATGGGCCAGATGAAGCAGCAGCTCGACGACTTCGATGAGCGCGAGATCGATCGCACCGAGGCCATCATCCGGTCGATGACGCCCGGCGAGCGGCGCAACCCGAAGATCCTCAACGGATCGCGGCGCCTGCGTATCGCGCGCGGTGCGGGGATGACGGTCACCGATGTCAATCAGCTCGTGCAGCGGTTCGATCAGGCGGCCAAGATGATGAAGACCGTCGCGCGCGGCGGTGTTCCCAACATCCCCGGCATGGGTCCGGTTCCCGGCGGCGGTCGGCCCGGTGCGTCAGCCAAGCGCGGCAAGCAGTCCAAGGCGCAGAAAGCACGCCAGGGTTCCCGATCGGGCAACCCCGCGAAGCGCGCTGCCGAAAACGCCGGTCTCGCGACGCAGAACGCGACACCCACCGGTTCGGGCTTCGGCCTGGGCGGCGGGCAGCAGGCTCCGACCGAGGCCGACCTTGCTGAACTCCAGAAAATGCTCGGAAAGAACTGACGCCCGCGCACTGACATTGCGCAGCTGAACTCTCGCCGCGGGACCGGGGCGTTCGCTACAATCCGCACGTCATCTGTCTTCCCCGGCGAGCGGAACCGAGAATGTCCGTGCTCAGCGGTCAGCACCTGTTCGACCGTGATGTGCCGCGCTTTCTCGAGAGCCCCGCGGGCGTGCTCCCGCCCTACCCTCGGCGCACATGGCTGCGCTGGGCGATGCGGGGAGTGCTCGCTCTCCCGCTGATCGTCGTCGTCGTGCGCTACGCGCTGCTGGCTCCCGAACCGTGGCACGACACGGCCAATCAGGCGCTGCTGTCCCGCGTGCGCGACGGAGCAGGTCAGCCAGCTCTTGACGACGTTCTCGCCGCCGCTGGGCGCGCTGCCGGCCCTGGTCCTCCCGTCGGAGTTACTCCTCGCGCTCGGCGGAGCGCTGCTGGGAGGTTTCTTCCTCCAGGGTCTTGACCAGGCGATGTTCCGCCGCGGGCTGCATGGCATCATCCGTCTCGTCGTCCTGGTCTCGCTGCTGATCTCGCCGGTGTTCGTTCTGCTCGCGGCAACCGACATCACAATGTTCGGCGCCGTCGTCCTTTTCGGCTTCGGACTCATCGACATCGTGCGTTTTGAGAATCTCGCCAACACCCAGGCGGGATTTCGTGCAGGGCTGTTGCTCGGGGCAGCGGCGATGACCGACGTACGGGCCATCCCACTCGTTCTCACCGTGGCGATCGTGGGTACTCTTCTCATCCACTCCCGCCCACAGGCCCGGGCGGCGAACGCGGTGATCGTGGCCTTTCCCACCGTCGCGGTCACTGTCGCGCTCGCCCTCGCCGGCGTGATCATCGGCTCGGGACCGCTCACTTTTCTCCGCACCGATGCGACAAGTGCCGCCCGCGCGATCGAGGCGCTGGTCTCGGATCCGCTCAGCGAGCCGCTCATGCTGTATCTCGCGCCCGTGCTTGTTGTGGCGATAACCGCGGGAGTGTTCGGATTCGCGCGCTCGGGCGTCATGATGCTCTTGATCGCGGTGGGTGCTCTGGCGGGTGTGCTGGTGGGTTCCCCGCTGATCGCCGCTGCAGCGCTCGCCTATCTGCTGGTGCACATCTCGGTCACCATCCTTCCGACCGAATCGCCAGCCCAGCATGCGGCGATCGTCGTGATGTGTTCCGTTCTCGTCGGCATCGTCGGGTGGGTGGTCGCCTCGCGACTTCCCGAAGCCCAGGAGTGGTCGGTCGTCTTCACCGGTTTCGGTTCGGTTCCGTCTGGCGGGGGCGACGGATGACGGACATCGATGTGAGCCTCCTGGATGTCGGCTTTCGCGCGGTGTACGCCCGTGAAGGGTGGATTCCGCTCGCGGCCGGTGAGGACGGCACGATCCTGGTCGGGGCGTCTCGCGAGTTGAACCCCGCGCAGGGGGAAGCGATCGCAGACGATCTCGGCGCACCGATCGAGGTGGTTCCGGTGAGCCAGCAGTTCATCGTCGATGCCGTGATCGAGGTGTTCGCGGCAGAGTTCGCTGCCGAGGCGGCAGATGGTCTCGCAAATGCCAATCCGGTGCGCTCGGCACGCACCGTGCTCTCCCGAGGCCAGGTCATCGGGTTCGCGATCGCGGCGAGCGTCGCCGTGCTCGGTGCACTCTTGCTGACCGGCGCGACACTCGTCGTCATCCTCGCTGCCATCAATCTCTTCTTCCTGGCCAGCGTGCTGTTCAAGTTCGTCGTGGCCTTCCGGGGATCCCGCTACGACCTCGTGAACAAGGTGTCGCAGTTCGAACTGGCGATGCTCGACGAAGACGAGCTGCCGTTCTACACCGTGCTGGTGCCGGTCTTTCGCGAAGAGAAGGTCGTCGCGCAGCTCATGACCAATCTCGGTCGCCTGGACTATCCGCGCGACCGCCTCGAGGTGCTGATCCTCGTCGAGGAGGGCGACGACGCAACCCGTGCGACGATCGCTCGGTCAGTAGTCCCGGAGCACTTCATCGTCGTTCCGGTTCCGGCCGGGGTGCCGCAGACCAAGCCCCGCGCGTGCAACGTCGGCCTCGAGCTGGCACGGGGGGACTTCCTCGTGATCTTCGATGCCGAGGATGCGCCCGAGCCCGACCAGCTGAAGAAGGCGGTCATCGTGTTCTCGCGAACCGATGAATCGACAGCCGTCGTGCAGGCCTCGCTCAACTACTTCAACGCGCGGGAGAACGCCCTCACGCGTCTGTTCACGCTCGAGTACGGGGCGTGGTTCGACTACATGCTCATGGGTCTCGAGGACTCCGACCTTCCGATCCCGCTCGGTGGAACGTCCAATCACTTCCGGATGACGGCGCTTCGACGCCTCGGGGGATGGGACCCGTACAACGTCACCGAGGATGCCGACCTCGGCATCCGCGCCAGCGCACTGGGCTATCGGGTCGGTGTCGTCGATGCCACGACGATGGAGGAGGCGACCTCGCGGGTCCCGCAGTTCATCAAACAGCGCAGCCGATGGATCAAGGGATACATGCAATCCGCTCTGGTGCACTCGAGGCAGCCCATCGCGCTGATCCGTCGGATCGGCCTGCGGCGCTTCGCAGCGTTCGCTCTGCTGATCGCAGGCACGCCGTTCACGTTCCTCAGCGTCATCCCGTTCGCGATCCTGCTCGTGCTCGCCCTCGCGCTGCCGTTCTATGTCGTTCCCGTTGAGGTTCCGCCGATCGTGATCGTGTTGAGCGCCTTGAACTTCTTGCTCGGCTACTCCCTGCTGATCTACATGAACATGATGGGCCCGTATAAACGGGGATTGTTCGGGCTCGTGCCCTGGGCCCTCTTGAAACCGGTGTTCTGGGTTCTGCACTCCATCGCGGCGTACAAGGCGCTGTGGCAGCTGATCACCAGGCCGCACTACTGGGAGAAGACCGAACACGGAACCTCCCGGTTCGCTGCGCCGCACGTCGACACCGCGGAGCATCCCGATCCCGCGCTGCCTGAGGAACCAGCCTCCGATGATCCGGAGGCGGGCCTCAGCCCCGAGGAGCGGGACGCGCGCAGCGCCGGGGAGCGTCAACGCCGGATGTCGTGGTGAATCTCCCCGCTAGCGCAGAGCGTTCAGGTGATCGCGTAGCGTCGGCCCGTCGCGGAACTCGGTGACGAGGTGACGCACGACTGCTCGCAGGTCTCCGCCGTTCTCGTCCGCCACCCTCAGTTGCCGTTCGTAGCTGGCACCGGTGGCGAGGATCTTCTCGACGCCGGCGAATTCCTTGGCGCATTTGAGCTGGACAGAGATCTCGGCGAGGTCATCCAGAACGTCGCGGAGGTGCTGACGAACTGGCGCGAGTGTTCCGTCCCGGTCGACGATGATCTCGGCATCCAGTCCGTACCTGGCCGCCCGCCACTTGTTCTCGCGGAGGAACCAGGGTTGGATGCCGGTCAGTTCTTCCCCGGCGTCGAGTCGCCGTGAGAAGTGCTCCACCAGCACCTGGATGAGCGCCGCGACCGCTGCAAGCTCGGGCAGCGTCGACATCCCGTCGCACGCGCGCACCTCGATCGTGCCCCAGCGTGGTGCGGGCCGGATGTCCCAGCGCACCTCGGTCGCATCCTCCATGACGCCCGTGCGCACCATGTCGTCGAGGTAGGCCTCGAACGCTGCCCAGTCATCGAGCAGCCAGGGCAGTCCCGCGGTGGGCAGTTGCTGGAAGACGAGCGCCCGGTTCGACGCGTAGCCGGTGCGGTCGCCAGCCCAGAAAGGACTCGACGCCGACAGCGCCTGAAGGTGGGGGAGATACGTCGATAGGGCGCGGATGAGCGGCATGACCTTGTTGACGTCCTCGACACCCACATGGATGTGGATGCCCCAGATCATCATGTTCCGGCCCCACCACTGGGTTCGCTCGATGAGCGCCTGGTACCGAGTCTTGTCGGTGACCTCCTGGTCGTACCACTGCGCGAAGGGGTGCGATCCGGCGCACATCAGGTCGAGGTCCCGCGGCTCGGTCGCCGTCCGGAGTGCACGGATGCCGTCCACCATGTCTTCGGCGGCGGCGGCCACTGTCGCGCCGATTCCGCTGGTCACCTCGACCGTGTTCGTGAGCAGCTCGCTCGTGAGCGAAAAGCGTTCGAGCTCGATTGCTGGCGCGAGCTCGTCGAGGATCTCGGGAGCGCGACCGACAAGGTCACCCGTGCCGCGGTCGGCGAGCATGATCTCCCACTCGAGACCGACGGAGGAGCGAGCGGATGTCGCAAAGCCGAGCGTCATGGCGTCAGTTTCGCATGCGTCGTGTCACCGGGCGCCCATTGCGGCCCGGTGCATCGACGATCAGGAAGCGCCGATCTCGATGAGCAGGACGCCTCCGGCGATCGCCACGACCCCCAAGCCCATCAGCCAGGTGAACGGCTCATCGAACAGAATCTTCGCCAACACCGCCGTCAACGCGACACCGGTAGCCGACCAGATTCCGTAGGCCACGCCGACAGGCATCCCCTCGGCAAGACACAGGAACAGCAGTGTGAAGGCGATGACGTAGGACGCGATGACCGGCGCGATCCAGACGGTGCGCCGAAAGCCCTCCGATGCCCGGAGGGACATCGTGCCGGTGACTTCGAAGACGATGGCGCCCACGAGGTACACCCACATCACTGTGCGTCCTCCGGATCACTCGCCGCCCGTCGCGGTACCGTGCGTGCAGCCCCGGCTCCGAACTCCACGAGAAACACCCCGGCGACGACCACGACGATGCCGAGGCTCATGAGCCACGTCAATGGATCCCCGAACAGCACCGATGCGAGCACTGCCGTCAGCGCGACTCCGGAGGCCGCCCACACTCCGTATGTCAGGCCGATGGGCGCACCGGCCCGCAGCAGGAGCGTGAGGCAGGCAAAAGCTCCCACGTAACCGATCCCGACGCCGACGAACCAGATAGCCGAGTCGACCGAAAGGCGAAGCGAGAGAGTGCCGCCCACCTCCAGCACGATCGCACCGATCAGATAGAGCCACTTCGTCACGCTGCACCTCCGCCTGGGGCAGTCTCTTGTCGTGTCACGGCTCACACGCTACCGGCGACGTGTGTCGACATCGGACGACAATCGGCGCGGTTCTCGGCATCCGGTCGGATCTGGCAGAATAGAGGGTCGGACCGCGCTCGACCCTCTATCCAGCGCGTCCACCCCCTGAGCTTCCGCCGGGTGTGCACCCCACGCTCCAGGCGATCAGTTCGTTCGAATCCACCACACAGGAGAATCGTGGCTGTCAAGATCCGCCTCAAGCGGCTCGGTAAGATCCGTGCCCCGTACTACCGCATCGTCGTCGCAGACTCGCGCACCAAGCGTGACGGGCGCGTCATCGAAGAGATCGGCAAGTACCACCCGACCGAGGAGCCCTCGTTCATCGAGGTCGACTCTGCTCGCGCCCAGTACTGGCTGAGCGTGGGCGCTCAGCCCACCGAGCAGGTGCGTGCCATCCTCAAGATCACCGGCGACTGGGGAACCTTCAAGGGCGACAAGAACGCCACCTCGACCCTGAAGACTGCAGAGACCAAGGAGGCCTTCGAGGCCGACTCGGCCAAGAAGTCGGTCATCAAGCCCAAGGCTGAGAAGAAGGCTGAGGAGGCCCCCGCGGCCGACGCCGACGCCGACGCTGCACCCGAGGCCGCTGAGTCGGCCGAGACCGCAGAAGCCTGATCCGTGCTCGCCGCCGCGCTCGAACACGTCGTCAAGGGAATCGTCGACAACCCGGATGACGTGCGTATCCTTTCGTCGGAGTCCTCACGTGGTGAGGTGCTCGAGGTGCACGTGCACCCCGACGACCGAGGACGCGTCATCGGGCGCGGCGGTCGCACGGCCAAAGCTATCCGCACCCTGATCTCGGCCCTGGCCGACGGGCGCCGCGTGCGGGTTGACGTCGCGGACGACTGACGTGGTCGATTCGGACGGGCGTCCGGCGCCGCCCCCTTCGGCAGGAACCCAGCTTCGGGTCGGACGCCTGGTGAAGGCGCACGGGCTGAAGGGTGCACTGAAACTTGAGCTCTACACCGATAACCCCGACGGCCGATTTGTCCCGGGAGCGACGTTCACCCTCCAGGTTCCCGACACCTCGCCCTGGCACGGCAAGCCGTTGACCGTTCGGGAGTTCCGCTGGATGAACTCCCACCCCGTCGCCTTCTTCGAAGGTGTCGATGATCGGACCGCCGCAGAGAGCCTCGTGCGTGCCATCCTCTGGGTCGATGAGGCAGCCGACGCGGCATCCGAGGAAGAGGATGCCTGGTTCGATCACCAGCTCGTCGGCCTCGACGTCCGCCGCGGTGACGCCTCCGTCGGCCGCGTTATCCGCGTTGAGCATCTGCCGGCGCAGGACCTGCTGATCGTGCGCACCGAGGCCGAGAGCGAAGTGCTCGTGCCCTTCGTCAAGGCGATCGTTCCGGTGGTCGATCCCGCTGCGGGGTATGTCGTCGTCACGCCGCCGGCTGGCCTGTTCGAGGAGCTCGTCGACGAGGATCCCGAACCCGCCGCATCCTCTGACGATTCCCCCGAGGACCCGGCTGCCGACACCGACGGGAACTGACGTGCGGATCGACGTCGTCACGATCTTCCCCGGGTTCTTCGACGTCCTCGAGGTTTCGCTGATCGGCAAGGCTCGCGAGCGTGGCCTCCTCGATGTCCGCGTTCACGATCTGCGTCAGTGGACGCATGACCGTCACCGCACCGTCGATGACACGCCCTACGGGGGCGGTGCCGGGATGGTCATGAAGCCCGAACCCTGGGGCGAGGCGCTGGACGAACTCGCTCCAGTCGATGCGTCACCTCGGCCGACGATCGTGTTCCCGTCGCCGGCTGGGGAACTGTTCCGCCAGTCGACCGCGCGTGAGCTCGCTCTCGAGGAGCACCTCGTCTTCGGGTGCGGACGGTACGAGGGCATCGACGAGCGCGTGTTCGAGGAGGCCTCCGCGCGCGGCTCGGTTCGCCTCATAAGCCTCGGTGACTACGTTCTCAACGGGGGCGAAGTGGCGGCCATGGCGATGATCGAAGCCGTCGGACGCCTCATTCCTGGGATGGTCGGCAACCCGGCGAGCATCGTCGAGGAGTCCCACGAAAATGGGCTCCTGGAGTATCCGTCGTACACGAAGCCCGCCGTTTGGCGAGATCGCGCCGTGCCCGACATCCTGCTCAGCGGCAATCACGGTGCGATTGCGCAGTGGCGCGCAGAACAACAGATCGAGCGCACCCGGACGCGCCGCCCTGATCTGCTACCGGAGTGAGCGGGCGCCGCTGAGGCGGCCCTCCGCCAGCGTGGGGAGTCACCGACTTGTCACATGCGAGAAACCCGCCGGCCGGTTCAGCGCGACAGACTGAGAGTCCGTCACCCGCTGAAGGGACCGTTGCCATGCGCCGCGCCAAGATCGTCGCCACCCTGGGACCAGCAACATCCTCATACGACCAGATCGAGGCTCTCGTTCGCGCGGGGATGGATGTCGCGCGGCTGAACATGAGCCACGGCGAGTGGGACATTCACGAGCGGTCGTACGCCAACGTGCGCCGCGCGGCTGACGCCACGGGGCGTGCGGTCGGCATCCTCGCGGATCTGCAGGGGCCGAAGATCCGGCTCGGACGCTTCGCAGACGGCCCGCACCACCTCGAGCCAGGCGACATCTTCACGATCACCACCGAAGACGTCGAGGGGACGCGCGAGATCTGCGGGACCACGTTCCCGCAGCTGGCCTCGGATGTCGTCGCCGGCGACACGCTGCTCATCGACGACGGCAAGGTGCGCCTGCGAGTGCTCGATACCGACGGCGTCCGGGTCCGCACCGAGGTCGTCGTCGGGGGAGCGGTCTCGAACAACAAGGGAATCAATCTTCCCGCCGTGGCAGTCAGTGCACCCGCGCTGAGCGCGAAGGACGAAGCCGACCTGCGCTGGGCGCTGGCGCTCGGTGTCGACATGATCGCGCTCTCGTTCGTGCGTTCGCCCAAGGACGCGCAGCGGGCCCGGATCATCATGGCCGAGGAGAATCGCCGCATCCCGATCATCGCGAAGATCGAGAAGCCGGAGGCCGTCGAGCACCTGCAGGAGATCATCGACGCGTTCGACGGTGTCATGATCGCGCGGGGCGATCTCGGCGTGGAGTTGCCGCTGGAAACCGTGCCGATCGTGCAGAAGCGGGCGATCGAACTGGCACGACGCTGGGCGAAGCCGGTGATCGTTGCGACCCAGATGCTCGAATCGATGATCGAGAATCCGGTGCCGACCCGCGCCGAAACCTCGGATGTCGCCAACGCCGTGCTCGACGGTGCTGACGCTGTGATGCTCTCGGGCGAGACGAGCGTCGGTGCGCATCCCGTCACAGTGGTCGAGACGATGGCGCGGATCGTCAGATCAACCGAGGAGACCGGGCTCGAGCGCGTACCTCAGCTCGGCACGAAGCCTCGGACGCAGGGCGGCGCTCTGACCCTCGCTGCCGCGACGATCGCCGACTTCGTCGACGCGAAATTCGTGTGCGTGTTCAGTCAGTCCGGCGACTCAGCCCGTCGTATGGCGCGGCTTCGCCACCGCGTGCCGATCCTCGCTTTCACCGATCTGCCGGGAACCCGGTCCCGTCTGGCGCTCAGCTGGGGCGTGGAGCCGTTCCTGGTCGCGCGGGCCACCTCGACCGACGGGCTCATCGAACTGCTCGACCGGGTGCTCATCGAGGCCGGTCGGGCGGTTCCCGGCGACGTCGTGATCATGACCGCAGGGGCGCCCCCGGGGACGCCGGGGTCGACGAACAACGTGCGGGTGCACCGCGTCGGTGCCTCCGACGGGTCTTGACCGCGAGTGCAGTCGCTACTCAGCTGACGCCGAGGAAGCTCCGGTCGGTGAGGATGACGGGGCCATCCTCCGTGATCGCGATCGTGTGCTCGGAGTGAGCCCCGCGCGAGCCGTCCGCGCTGCGTAGCGTCCAGCCGTCGGCATCCGTTCGCAGCTGGTCCGTCGACTGCAAGAACCAGGGTTCGAGTGCCAGCACGAGTCCGGCGCGCAGGGGGTAGCCCCGGTGTGGTTTGCCATCGTTGGGGACGTGCGGGTCCCCGTGCATCTCGCGCCCCACGCCATGACCGCCGAAATCCGTGTTGATCGAAAGGCCCTCGCCGTGAGCGACGGCGGCGATGGCTGCCGAGATGTCGCCGATGCGGTTCCCGACGACAGCCGCACCGATCGCGGCGTCCAAGGCGCGCTCGGTCGTGTCGATGAGGACGAGGTCCTCGTCACGCGGCGTGCCCACCACGAAAGACACCGCGGAGTCGGCGACCCAGCCGTCGACCGATACGGCGAAATCGAGCGTCACGAGGTCACCGTCTCGGATGGCGTAGTCGAAGGGAAGTCCATGGAGCACGGCGTCATTGATCGACGTGCAGATGACCTTGCCGAAAGGACTCGCCCCGAAGGACGGGTGGTAGTCGATGTAGCACGACTCGGCGCCCGCCTTGCGGATCATTTCGTGCGCTCGGCGGTCGATGTCGAGGAGGTTCGTGCCGACGCGGGTCTCATCGCGCAGGGTCGCGAGCACTTCGGCGACGAAGCGACCCGCCGGTTTCATCGCCTCAATCTCGGCAGGGGTGCGCAACTCGATCATCAGTTTCCTCTCGACCGATCCATTCTGTCCGATCTACTATCGATCGGCTGTGAGGATGCCTCGCATCGCGCGCCCCGGATGCCGCGGCCCAGAGCCGGGCGTAGCATCGAAGCATGTGGCTGCGACGCGCGTATTACGGCTGGATGATCCCCGCCGCCTTCGTGCTGCCGTTGTGGCTCTTCGTCGGCTGGATCGCATTCAACGCCGGCGCGTGGGCGTTGCTGTGGGTCTTGCTCATGGCCATTCCCTCGGTACTCATCGGCCAGCTCGTGCTCACGCTCTTGGTCCGCGCGCGTCCGACCGCCCGGTCTGAGCGAGCGGTGTCGTGGTGGGATGTCGCAGGATTCACGGTGTGGCACGCCCTCACCATCGCGCTGGGCTTCTTCGTCGCAGCGTGGTGGTTCCCCGTCTTCCTGCTGACGGTCGCCGTCGGGCTTTCGCTCTTCTGGCTGATGCTCTGGCAGCTGTGGCGCGAAGCACGTCCGGGCCTGTCTACGCTGCGTAGCGCGTCTGGAGTGTCATACATCCCGCCCTCGCCGTCGACTCCGCCGCGCCGCGAGGACCCCGAGGTCATCGTCATCACCGAGCAGCAGCGCGGCTCCTGACGGTTTTGTTCGCGGCGGCTGTCGTGGCAGAATAGCTGTTTGTGCCTTGACGGATTCTGCCTCAGGGGAATCCACCGCCGGTCCTGACCGCGGTTCGGCACGCCTCATCCTTTTCTATCCACCCGCGACCGACCTGTGGCGGCCGCAGAGAGTAGCGATCATGCAGACCCTCGATATCGTCGACGCAGCCTCCCTGCGCAGCGACATCCCCGCTTTCGGCCCCGGCGACACCGTCAAGGTGCACGTGAACATCGTCGAAGGAAGCCGCTCGCGCGTCCAGGTCTTCCAGGGTGTCGTGCTCGGTCGCTCCGGCGACGGCGTGCGCGAGACCTTCACCGTCCGCAAGATCAGCTTCCAGGTGGGCGTCGAGCGTACCTTCCCCGTGCACAGCCCGATCATCGACAAGATCGAGCTCGTCACCCGCGGTGACGTGCGTCGAGCGAAGCTCTACTACCTCCGCGAGCTCCGCGGCAAGAAGGCAAAGATCAAGGAGAAGCGCGACAACTGAGTCCGCACCTCTCCACGTGTGCCCCGGTACCCCTCGGTGTCGGGGCACACGTGTCTTCCCTGGGTGTTGCCCGCCACCCGGGAGCCCCATCGTGTGACACCCTTATCTGAGCGTCCGCAGCACGGCGGACGGATTGGATCGCTGCATGACTTCCGACGCCGAGGCACCCGCTGAGCCCGTGACACGGTCGCAGCGGCGTCGAGAGGGAGGCCGGCGCGGCGGCTGGGTGTTCCTGCGCGATGTGCTCGTCATCATCCTGATCGCCGTCGTCGTTTCGGCTCTGGTGAAGACGTTCCTGGTCCGTTCGTTCTACATCCCGTCGAGCTCCATGGAGAACACGCTTCAGGTCGACGACCGCATCCTCGTCGACGAGCTCACGCCGCGATGGAACGGGTACCAGCGCGGTGACATCGTCGTGTTCCAGGACCCGGGTGGATGGCTTCCCCCGAGCGTGCGCCCGGCACAGTCTCCGTTCGTCGAGGGCATCGATTGGCTGCTCACGCTGGTCGGTCTCTCGGTCTCGGACTCCGAAGACCACCTCATCAAGCGGGTCATCGGGGTCCCCGGTGACCACGTCGTGTGCTGCAACGCGCTCGGCCAGATCACGATCAACGACGTGCCGATCGACGAGTCGGCATACGTCAAGCTCGACCCGGGCCAGAGCGCGCCGGATCCTGTGCCGTTCGATGTCGTCGTTCCCGACGGGAGCCTCTGGGTCCTCGGCGACAACCGTGACCACTCGAAGGATTCTCGATTCAACCAGGACCAACCAGGTTCTGGGTTCGTGCCGATGGAGAACGTCGTCGGTCGCGCATTCGTGATTACGTGGCCGATTGCTCGGTGGGGACTCCTGGACCCGCACAGTGAGGTCTTCGCCGGGGTTCCCTCGGGCGAGGGAGCCGACGCTCGATGACGAACGCATCGCGAGCGGTCCCGCGCCTCACCCTGGAGCGGAAGCTGCTGCGCGAGTACGACCTCGTCATCTCGTGCGACGAGGTCGGTCGCGGCGCTCTTGCAGGGCCGGTTGCTGTCGGGGCTACCGTGACAGATGCTGCGCTGTCTCGCCGCCGCGTTCCCGAGGGGTTGCGCGACTCGAAGCTGATTCCCGAACCGCGCCGTGCGGAGCTGGCTCGACGCGCCGCTGGTTGGGTCGTCGACAGTGCTGTCGGGTGGGCGAGCTCGGCCGAGATCGATGAGATCGGCATCCTTCCCGCGCTCGGGCTCGCGGCCAGGCGCGCGCTGGCGGAGCTCACGGCCCACGGCGTGGACCTGTCGCGCGCGATCGTGATCCTCGACGGGAACCACGACTACATCTCGCGGGCAGCCGGGCCCCGACTCACGGTCCGCCCCGTGATCAAGGCCGATCGCGACTGCGCGGGCGCTGCTGCGGCATCCGTCATTGCGAAGGTCGCCCGAGACGACCTCATGGTCGGTCTCCACGACGACCTGCCCGCCTACCAGTGGGTTCGCAACAAGGGGTACGCGAGTCCCGAGCACCGTGCTGCGATCCTCGAGCACGGGGTGAGCGATCACCATCGGGTGTCGTGGGCCTTCGCTGGAGCTCCGACGCTCTTCTGAGGTGCCCCAGGAGGAGCCTGGCCGTGGTCGCTTGCCGCATCCCGGGAACTAGGATGAAAGCACCATGGATGACGAGGTCTTCGAGGACTACGACCGCGAACTGGAACTGGCGCTGTATCGCGAGTACCGGGACGTCGTACACCAGTTCCAGTACGTGATCGAGACGGAGCGACGCTTCTACCTCGCCAACGATGTCAATGTCGTTCGCCGGGACACGGAGCACGACTTCTACTTCGAGATCACGATGAACGACGTGTGGGTGTGGGACATTTACCGCGCGGATCGATTCGTGAAGTCCGTGCGCGTGCTCACCTTCAAGGACGTCAACGTCGAGGAACTCCAGCGCGGCGACTTCCAGTTGCCCGACGAGCTCACGCTCGACAGCTGAGCGTCTTTCCTCCCCAGGGGGTTCATTCCCCAGCTTCTTCGTTTCTTGCCTCGACCTTCGCGCTCGCCGATCCGTGTGCGGCGACGCTGGAGATATGGCACGCAAAGACGAGCTCGGCAGAGCGGGCGAAGAGGCCGCCGAGGCCTACTTTCGGGCACGAGGCTTCGAGATCCTCGATCGCAACTGGCGTTGCCGGGCGGGTGAGATCGACCTCGTCGTTGCCGACGCCGACACTGTCGCCATCGTCGAAGTCAAGACGCGACGCTCTGCCGCTTTCGGTCATCCGTTCGAGGCGATCGATGGCCGAAAGCTCCATCGTCTGCACCAGCTGGCGCGGGAGTGGCGCACCGCCCACCGTGATTCGGCGGGCAGCCGTCGCTTGCGCGTCGACGGGCTCGCCATCACCGGCGACCCGACGGCGCCCCTGCGGATCGAGCACCTGCGAGACCTCGCGTGAGCCTGGCCCGAACGTGGGCGATTTCGCTGGTGGGAATCGAGGGGGTCGCCGTCGAGGTCGAGGCCGACCTTTCCGATCAGCTGCCTGACTTTCGCATCATCGGACTTGCCGACCGGGCGCTGGGAGAGTCATCTCAACGCGTACGCAACGCCTGCGCCAACAGCGATGTGCCGCTTCCCAGCAGGCGCCTGACCGTCAATCTCTCGCCCGCAAGCCTTCCCAAACACGGCTCCGGGTTCGATCTCGCGATCGCTGTCGCTGCCCTTGCCACGCAACTGCCGATTTCGGCAGACGCGCTGATCCGCACTGCGCATATCGGCGAACTCGGCCTCGACGGCAGATTGCGTCCGGTCCCCGGCATCCTTCCCGCGGTTATGGCTGCCGCTCGCGCGGGGCTCGAGACCGTTGTCGTGCCGCGAGCCAGTGAAGACGAGGCAGCGCTTGTGCCCGGAATCACGGTTGTCGGTGCGACGAGTCTCGGCGATGTGTTGTCACGCCACGGGATCGACGCACGAATTCCCGAGGCCGATCCCGTCGACGCGTCTGCTGACGGCGACGCGGCCGAGGAGACGCTGGACCTTGCCGACGTCGTCGGCCAAGACGAGGCGGTTGCCGCGGTCCTTGTAGCGGCGGCTGGTGGGCACCATCTGCTGATGACCGGTCCGCCGGGCGCCGGCAAGACGATGCTCGCCCGACGGCTCCCCGGGATTCTGCCGCCGTTGGATGATAACGCTGCCCTTTCTGCGGCATCCATCCGTTCGCTCTCGGGGAGCGCTGTCACCCATCTCTCCCGCATCCCGCCGTTCGAAGCGCCGCACCACAGTGCGAGTGCTGCAGCCCTTGTCGGCGGCGGCACCCGGGCTCCGCGCCCGGGCGCGATCGTCCGCGCCAGCGAGGGCGTGCTGTTCCTGGACGAGGCTGCAGAGTTCGCCACCACGGTGCTCGATGCGCTGCGGCAACCTCTCGAGTCCGGGCGCATCACCGTTCATCGGGCCGGATACACGGCGTCTTTTCCCGCACGCTTTCAGCTGGTGCTGGCTACCAACCCGTGCCCGTGTGGAAACCGGGGGCTTCGGGATGCCGTGTGCGAATGCCCGTCGCAGGCGATCAGGCGCTACCAAAACCGGCTGTCTGGCCCGCTTCTTGATCGCGTCGACATCGAGTTGACCCTGCTGCGGGTCGGCCGTGTGCCCGAGGCGCGGGGAGCCCTGGACTCGACTCGGGCTCGAGCCCTCGTGGTCGACGCCCGCAACCGGGCCGCGCGCCGCCTTTCGGATACGCCGTGGCGGCGAAATGCCGACGTGCCGGGCACGTGGCTGCGCTCCGGCGCGGGGGCGCTTCCGCCCGGGGTTCGCGCTCCTCTCGATGCTGCACTGGCCCGGGGCAGTCTGACGCTGCGTGGATACGACCGGGTTCTTCGGGTCGCGTGGACACTCGCCGACCTCGACGGCGAACGGATGCCGACACCCGACCACATTGGCCGAGCGCTGTTCCTGAAGAGAGGAACCATCTCATGATCGATCCGCAACGCGCTCGCGATGAGCTCGGTGCCCTCGTGGCTGGCCCGCTCTCCGACGACGACATCCTCGATCGATACGCCCGCGTGGTCTGGAACAGTCTCACCGAGCCGGGTGACGCGGCGGCAGGCATCCTGACGGGTTCGCTCGGGGCATTCGAAGCGCTGGCTCGCGTGCGGCGCGGAGACATCAGCGACAGCATCCTCGAGCCCGGCGAAGCGCGGGCGGCGATGCAACGATGGGAACCGAGGATGCGGCCGGGTACGGTGTCCGGGGTACTGCGCACAGCGCGTGCCGCCCGGCTGCGATTGATAACACCAGCTGACGAGGTCTGGCCGGATGCCGTCGATGATCTGGGAGTTCACGCGCCGGTCGCGTTATGGGTCCGTGGGGACCCGCGATCCATTGCGACGGCATGCACCGGTGTGGCTATCGTCGGAGCGCGTGCCGCCACCTCCTATGGCGAACATGTGGCGGGAGAGTTCGCCGCGGAACTGGCAGCTTCGGGCATCCCCGTCGTCTCTGGAGCGGCGTTCGGTATCGACGCCGCAGCTCACCGCGCGACCCTCGCCGGTGGCGGTCACACAATCGCCCTGATGGCGGGCGGCCTGGAACGGGCCTATCCGCAGGCTCACACCGACCTCGTCGAGCGCATCGCCGCGACGGGAGCCGTCGTGGGGGAGGTCGCGCCCGGCTCGGCTCCGACAAAGTGGAGGTTCCTCCAGCGCAACCGCCTCATCGCAGCGCTGTCGGCCGCGACAATCGTGGTCGAAGCCGGGTGGCGCAGCGGATCCCTGAACACCGCCCATCACGCGAGCGCCCTGGGTCGGCTCATCGGAGCAGTGCCTGGGCCCGTCACAAGTGCGGCCTCAGCTGGCTGTCACCGGTTGCTCCGCGAACTCGAAGCGACCTGCGTCACGACGGCTGGCGAGGTACGGGAGCTGATCGGTTGGGGCGAGCTCATCGGTCCAGGCGATCAGGAAGCCGCGACGCGCACCACCGACGCAACGCGTGTACGCGACGCTCTCAGTGCACGGGTCGCGCGGACGCCTCAGGAGATCGCGCGGCGCAGTGGCCTGGGCATCGCCGACGTCCAGTCCCATCTCGGGATGCTGTACCTGGACGGCGCCGTCACAAGCGACGCGGCAGGCTGGCGTCTCGCGTGAGATGCTCGGGGCAGAAAGGCGCTGAGGCTTCGCGATCTTGAGCGCGCGACAGCGGGTAGGTCGCGCCACACCGCAGCGGGCTCCAGTCCCGTTCGAGCAGCTGAGGCATCCTGTGTGCATGGAGATCTCCGCGGCGGCCGAGCAGTACTTGCGCTACGTCGCCGACGTTCGCCGGCTGTCTCCCGCAACGGTGCGCGCGTACCGGTCGGATCTCGCCGACCTGGCCGACGCTGTGGGTCCCTCCCGAATCCAGGACGTTGATCTCGAGATGCTGCGGAACTGGATGTGGCGTGCCAGCGAGCGGGGCGACGCCCGATCCACTCTCGCGCGGCGCGCAGCCTCGGTGCGCACCTTCTTCGCGTGGGCGTTGGACGCGAACCTCATCGGCACGGATCCGGCAGTGCGGCTTGTGGCCCCAAAACGGGGGCGGACCCTCCCGAAGGTTGCGTCTGCCGAGGGCCTGGCGCAGTTGCTCGATGAGCTCGGGCAGTCGGCACGCGCGGGTGGCGACCCGATCGAGCTCCGGGATCACGCCATGCTTGAGCTCCTCTATGGCGCTGCGCTTCGGGTGTCGGAACTGTGCGCTCTGGATCTCACCGATCTCGATGGCGGACGACACACTGCGCGCGTGTGGGGTAAGGGGTCCAAGGAGCGGGTCGTGCCCTACGGGGGCGCCGCGGCACGAGCACTGGATGCCTACCTCGTGCGGGGCAGACCTGCGCTGGTCGTATCCGATACGGCTCGTCGAGCGCTCTTTCTCGGAGCTCGCGGTGCGCGTATCGGTTCCCGCACCGTCTATGACGTGGTGGCACGCCGCGTCGGGGTCGTGACGGGAGGCAACATCGGCCCGCATGCGCTGCGTCACTCGGGCGCCACGCATCTGCTCGATGGTGGCGCTGACCTGCGGTCGGTACAGGAGATGCTCGGCCACGCGAGTCTCGGAACCACGCAGATCTACACCCACGTGTCGAGCGAGCGACTGACCGCGAGCTATCGCCTCGCGCATCCCCGCGCGTAGGCGCGACGAGCACCAACCGCCGCGTATCCGACGATCCGCACTTCGCCGTAGGGTTATCGCATGCATGCTCCGCGCCGCACGCTCGGTGTCGCCCTGGCGCTCGCGACGACTCTCGCGCTCGCCGGATGCATCGTGGTACCCGGACCGCGCACGACCGTGATCCCGACCCGCGGGCCCGCGACTCCCGTGCCCTCGCCGACGTGGGAGACGCTCGCCCCAACGCCGGCGCCCACAGTCACGGTTGATCCAGCTCCGGCTCCGGATGCTCTCTGCGTGAACGGCAAAGCTGTCCTCGCCGGTAACGACGTCAGCTTCGCTGTCACGGGAGACTGTGCCGAAGTGACGATTGCTGGCAACCGGATCATCGCGCAGATCGCCGGGTCCGCGGACACCGTGCTACTCCAGGGGAGTGGTAACAGCGTCACGATCGGCGACATGGGTGATGTGCGCATCGAAGGTAACGACAACAGCTTCGTCAGCGGAGCGATCGGATCCCTGCAGATCGCCGGCGACCGTATGCGTATCGACGCTGACGGTGCCATCGGAGACGTCACGGTCAACGGCAACGACAACACCTTCAGCGCGACCGGGTACGGCACGATTCAGGACAACGGCGGCAGGAACGTGTTCGGCTGATCCGGTCGCACGCGCTCATGCGCAGCAGGGAAGCAGAACTGCCCTGGGCACGCCGCCCAGCACCACCATCGGGTTGATGTACTCGCCATGCCATCGCACGCCGAAGTGCACACCGCCAGCGGGCGTGTGGCCGCCGTCACCCACGATGCCGACGTCTTCGCCTCGCGCGACGCGGTCACCTGCCACCAGCGGAGAGGTCACGGGCTCCAGTGTCGTCACGAGCCCGTTGCCGTGGTCAATCGTGATGAGGTCCCGATCGACCACGCGGCCGCTGAACTGCACGAAGCCGGCCGCGGGGGAACGGATGGTTCGCACGCCGAAAAGCTCAAGGTCGATGCCACGGTGACCCGGTCCGTAGCGATGCGCCGGTGCAACGTAGGCAGTGAGGATGCGGAATCCCGACACGGGCCAGACCCAGTCATCCGCCACCAGCGCAGGGTCGGCTGAGCGTACCGCGGCTGCTTCCGCTGCGATCCCTGGCGCGGCGGAAGCGGGTGCGGATGCTGCCAGTGAAGCGGCAGCGGTGAGGGCAAGAACCGCGGTCAGCAGATGACGAAAGGTTGACATGCCATTGAGCATCCGGTTCGCCTCAGCACTCCAGGGGCGGCCGATGCCTCGTCGGGGACAGGCGCCGGGTTCGTCGGGCCTGGGGAGGAACCAGCGCTCCGACCTCTCACGTATCTGGGCCAGGCTACCGCTGGTACACTGGGAGGGCATCCCGATCTCGGGGTGACTTCGCGTGCCCACAGCCTGACTATCAGTCAGGTGGCACGACTTCCATCGGTCTGAGCTCACCAGAGCACAGCGGAAGCGTGTCGGGCGCCAGGATCGTCGGTCGCCGACCGGCGAGATCAACCGTAAGAGACGCGGACTCGCGTCAGCAAAGGAGTACGGCCATGGCCGTCGTTACGATTCGCCAGCTGCTCGACAGCGGCGTGCACTTCGGACACCAGACCCGCCGGTGGAACCCGAAAGTCAAGCGCTTCATCCTCACTGAGCGCAGCGGCATCCACATCATCGACCTGCAGCAGTCGCTGACCTACATCGACAAGGCTTACGAGTTCGTCAAGGAGACCGTCGCCCACGGCGGCTCGATCCTCTTCGTCGGCACCAAGAAGCAGGCTCAGGAAGTCATCGCCGAGCAGGCAACCCGCGTGGGTCAGCCCTACGTCAACCAGCGGTGGCTCGGTGGCCTCCTCACCAACTTCGTCACCGTCTCCAAGCGACTTCAGCGCATGAAGGAGCTCGAGGAGCTCAACTACGACGACCCGGCTGCGAGCGGCTTCACCAAGAAGGAACTGCTGATCAAGAAGCGCGAGCTCGACAAGCTCCACAAGTCGCTCGGCGGTATCCGCAACCTGCAGAAGACCCCGTCGGCAATCTGGGTCGTCGACGCCAAGCGCGAGCACCTCGCAATCGACGAGGCCAAGAAGCTCGGCATCCCCGTTATCGGCATCCTCGACACCAACGCCGACCCTGACGAGTTCCAGTACCCGATTCCCGGTAACGACGACGCGATCCGTTCGGTGAGCCTGCTCACCCGCATCATCGCGGATGCCGCCGCTGACGGTCTCATCCAGCGCCACCAGCCCGCTGGCGAGGCCGAGGCTGCTGAGCCGCTCGCCGAGTGGGAGCGCGAGCTTCTCGAGCAGGGCGCACCCGTCGTCACCGACGTCGCGGAGGTCGAGACCATTGCGACCGAGTCCGAGGCTGACGCTGCCGGCGCCGCCGCGCACGAGGCAGTTGCCGGTGACGCGGAAACCGTCGCCGCTGACACTGACGCTGACGCCGTCGCCGAGTCCAAGTAAGCCGATCGACATCGCTCCGGTGGCGCCACCGCGCCACCGGAGCATCCACGAGAACTCATCACGAACAAGGAGCCGCCACCCATGGCAAACTTCACGATCGCCGACATCAAGGCGCTGCGCGAGCAGCTGGGCACGGGAATGGTCGACACCAAGAAGGCGCTCGAAGAGGCTGACGGCGACGTCGAGAAGGCCGTCGAGATCCTGCGCCTGAAGGGCGCGAAGGGTAACGCGAAGCGTGCCGACCGTTCCACGAGCGAGGGGCTCATCGCCGCCCGCGAACTGGATGGCAAGGTCACCCTCATCGAGCTTGCCTGCGAGACCGACTTCGTTGCGAAGAACGACCGCTTCGTGGCCCTCGCCGACAAGGTCGTCGAGGCTGCCGCAGCCGCCGGCGCGAACTCGGTCGACGAGGCCCTGGCCGCATCCGCGGGCGCGGGAACTGTCGACCAGCTCATCTCGGACGAGGCAGCGATCATCGGAGAGAAGGTCGAGCTGCGCCAGGTGCGCACGCTCGAGGGCGAGAAGTTCGAAATCTACCTGCACAAGACCAACAAGGACCTTCCGCCGCAGGTGGGTGTTGTGTTGGCCTACACGGGTGATGACGCCGAGACCGCTCGCGCGCTGGCGCAGCACATCTCCTTCGCCAACCCGTCGTACCTGTCCCGCGACGATGTCCCCGAGACCGACGTCGAGAAGGAGCGCGAGATCGTCACCGAGATCTCTCGCAACGAGGGCAAGCCCGAGGCTGCCCTTCCGAAGATCGTCGAGGGCCGCGTGAACGCCTTCTTCAAGCAGGTCGCTCTGCTCGACCAGGACTACGCCCGAGACAACAAGCTCTCGGTCGCCCAGGTTGCGAAGGACGCTGGCCTCACGCTCACCGACTTCGCTCGGTTCAAGGTCGGCGCGTAAGCATCATGTCGAAAGGGTCCGCACCATCCAGTGCGGGCCCTTTCTGATGTGCTTCGGTAGGTTGTAGGCGACAAGAGGAGACGTACGTGGCGGATGAATCGACGGGGCGCCGACGCGTCCTGCTCAAGCTTTCGGGGGAAGCGTTCGGGGGAGGGCAGCTGGGGGTCAACCCGGATGTCGTCAGCCAAATGGCACGCGAGATCGCTGCGGCGGTCGACGAGGTAGAGATCGCCGTCGTCGTTGGCGGCGGTAACTTCTTCCGCGGCGCGGAGCTCAGCCAGCGGGGAATGGACCGAGGTCGCGCGGACTACATGGGGATGCTCGGCACCGTCATGAACGCACTCGCGCTGCAGGACTTCCTCGAGCAGGCGGGAGCCGCAACGCGCGTCCAGTCGGCGATCTCGATGACCCAGGTGGCCGAGCCATACATCCCCCGTCGCGCAGAACGGCACATGGAGAAGGGGCGCGTCGTCATCTTCGGAGCGGGCGCGGGCCTTCCCTACTTCTCGACCGATACCGTCGCCGCTCAGCGCGCGCTCGAGATCGGCGCGAGCGAGGTTCTCGTCGCGAAGAACGGCGTCGACGGCGTTTACACTGCCGATCCGCGCAAGGATCCCACTGCGACCCGCATCGACCGGATCACGTATCTCGACGCGTTGCAGCGTGGCTTGAAGGTCGTGGATTCGACGGCCTTCAGCCTGTGCATGGACAACGGCATGGACATGCGCGTGTTCGGTATGGAGCCCGAGGGCAACGTCACACGCGCTCTTCTCGGCGAATCCATCGGCACTGTCGTCACGGTCGGCTGAAAGCCTGCCGACTAGACTATGCAGGTCACACGCAGTAAGGAGTCGCCGTGATCGCGGATGTTTTGACCGATGCCGGAACCCGCATGGATCGTGCAGTGGAGGCCGCGAAGGATGACTTCGCGACCGTACGCACGGGACGCGCCAACCCGCAGTTGTTCCAGCGGATCATGGTCGACTACTACGGTTCGCCGACCCCGCTTGCTCAGCTTGCCTCGCTGAACAACCCTGAGGCGCGCACGCTTGTTATCAACCCCTACGACAAGTCCGCGCTCAAGGCGATCGAGCAGGCCATCCGGGATGCTCCCAACCTCGGTGCCAACCCGACCAACGACGGCACGATCGTTCGTGTCACGATGCCAGAGCTCACCGAAGAGCGCCGCAAGGAGTTCGTGAAGCTCGTGCGCGCGAAGGCCGAGGACGCCAAGGTGCACGTGCGCGGCATCCGGCGCAAGGCCAAGGATGACCTCGACGCCCTCAAGAGCGACATCGGTGAAGACGAGCTTGCTCGCGCCGAGAAAGAGCTCGATGCGCTCACGCGCGCCCACGTCGACCAGATCGACGAGGCGCTCAAGCGCAAAGAAGCTGAGCTTCTCGAGGTGTAGCGGTCGACATGACCGATGACCGTTCCGATGCGCGCGTCCCTGGCGAATCCGCCGGGGAAGCTACGGAGGAGGCCGGCCCCGGCCTCCAGGCGCAGATGCGCACCGCGCGAACCGAGTTCGAGCAGCATGTGGCACACGCGCGCGCGGAGTTCGAAGAGGCCAACGAGCGCATCAAGAAGCGTACTGGCAGGGACCTGATCCTCGCGATCCTCATCGGCGTGGGTATCGGGGCTGTCGCGCTCCTGTCGCTGATCTTCATCAAGTGGGTCTTCATCTTCTTGGCTCTGGGCGTCGTCGTTCTCGGCGTTGTCGAGTTCTCGCGTGCGCTGGCGGGCTCGGATCGCCGTATCGATCTCGCGCCCCAGATCGTTGCTGCAGTCGTGGTGCTTCTCTCGGGGGCGTTCCTTGAGCTGTGGCTGCACTGGGTGGCGCTGTTCGCTGCGTTGGCTTTCGTCGTCGTCTGGCGATTGATCACCCAGATGGCTGCTGCCGATGGCCGGCGATATTCCGCCGTCACGAGCGACGTACTCGCCGGGACTTTCGTGGTGTTCTACGTTCCGTTCCTCGCGAGCATGGCGATGGTGTTGCTGCGTCAGGATGCCGGTGAGTGGTGGATCATCGCGTTCATCGCGGTCGCCGTTGTCGCTGACACCGCCGCCTACGCTTCCGGACTCACCTTCGGGAAGCATCCGATGGCGCCGCGGATCAGTCCGAACAAGACGTGGGAGGGCTTCGCGGGCGCTGTCGTCGGCGCCGTTGCTGCGGGCACCCTGCTCGGTATCTTCATGCTGGGCATTCCCTGGTGGGCTGGTGCGATTCTGGGTGCTGTGATCCTCGGTACGGCGACAACCGGCGACCTCGGTGAGTCGATGGTGAAGCGAGACCTCGGCATCAAAGACATGAGTTCATGGCTGCCCGGACACGGGGGAGTCCTCGACCGGCTCGATTCGATCCTCCCGTCGGCAACAGCGGCGCTGGCCCTGTACTACCTGTTCTCGCCGTTGGTGGCATCATGATGTGGCGTAGCAGCGTGAGGCTGGCAACCGAATGACAATGACTTCTTCTCCGGAATCGGCAGCGCCCGCTGTCCCCGAACCGGCTCGTGCGCTGTTTCCCGTCACGCGTGGCCGAGTGAAGGGCTATGAGCGCGCCGCGGTCGACAGCTTCCTCTCGCACGCGCGTGATGCCTTTGAGGCTCCGGGACACCCGTCGATGACGTCGGGTCAGATTCGGGCTGCTGCTTTTCCGCTCGCGCGCCGCGGATACGAAATCACGAGCGTGGATGCCGCGCTGACCCGTATCGAGGACGCCTTCGCTCGTCGGGAACGCGACGCCGCCATCGCCCGGGTGGGGACGGATGTCTGGATCGCGCGGACGCGGCGAGACGCCCAGACGGTGCTCGACCGCCTGCAACGACCTTCTCGCCGTCGCTTCCAGCGGACCGGAGCTCTCCGATACGGGTACCGGATCGACGAGGTCGACTTCGTCATGAACAAGCTCGCTCGGTATCTCGAGACCGGGAGCGGCGCGACCATCGAGCAGGTTCGTGGGGTCGCCTTCCGCATGCAGCGGGGCGGCTACCGCGAAGTGCAAGTTGATGCCGTCCTGGACGCTGTCGTCGAGATCATGCTCGCTGTCGAGTGAACCCGCGCGTCGCTCGAGGCGAACCCGTGGCTTCGCCTCGGTAGAATCGGGTCATTGTGACTGATGAACGCCGTGGCGCCGACGTAACCGCGCGCGCGAGCAGTGAGCTCGCCCCGCGGCGTTCCAGCGTGCCGCCCCGGGCAGCTGCAGCCCCTGTCGGACACTGGTCGAAGCGCCGCGGCGTGCTCGCGGTCTTCGCTGCTTTCGCGGCACTGGGCTTTGTTGCGGCTAACGCCGGCCCGAGCGGAATGGCTTTCGCGACGGCCGAGGACGACACGCCCGAGCCTGTCTCGCTGTACGCGAGTTCGATCGTCGACGCGCAGTCACTGGTCATAGACACGGATGCCGAGCCTGTCGCTTTTGATCCAGATCGCGGTGGCTACGAGGTGTACGTCAAGCCCAAGCCCAAGCCCACTCCCGTCGTGGCATCCAGCGGTGGTGGAGGCGGCGCAGCAGCACCGTTGTTCTACTCGGGCGGTGGTTCGCCGGCCGAGTGGATGTCGGCGGCCGGGATTCCCGAGAGCGACTGGGGCTACGTCGATTACGTCGTCTCACGGGAGAGCGGGTGGAATCCCAACGCGACGAACCGGCGGTCGGGAGCCTGCGGTCTGGTTCAGGCTCTGCCGTGCAGCAAGGTTCCCGGAAGCGGCTACAACCCGGTCGACAATCTGCGGTGGGCCAACGGCTATGCCGTGGGACGCTATGGCAGCTGGGCCGGCGCGTACAACTTCTGGGTCAACAACCACTGGTGGTGACCGTCGAAGATGCCACGATCCCATCGTCGTCGCCCCGAGCCTGCCGGCGATGACGGCCTCGAACGCCTGATCGCCGGCTGGAAGCGAACCGAGGTACGCCGCGGCGTGGAGTGGACGGTTCAGCCGGTATCGGCGGCGCAGGCGACGAAGTCGTATGCGTGCCCCGGATGCGTTCGCCCTATCGAGCCGGGCACCGCCCACATCGTCGCGTGGCGCGCAGATGGCGTCCTCGGGGACGCTGCCGATCTCGCGGCTCGCCGACATTGGCACTCACACTGCTGGAGGATCAGCTGACATGGAGATTCGCGGACCGATGCTTCTTCCCGCTCGCCGGCAAGAGATCGAGCTTCACACGCAAGACGGACTGACTCTGGTCGGTGAACTCGCCGTGCCTGCCGAGCGCACCCCCCACGCCACGCTCGTCACGCTGCATCCGCTGCCGACGGCTGGTGGATTCATGGACTCGCACATCTTCCGCAAGGCGGCGGCGCGCCTGCCCGCCCTGGCCGATCTTGCCGTGCTCCGATTCAACACACGCGGGACGACGTCGCCGCGGGGGACCAGCGACGGCTCTTTCGACGGTGGTGACTCCGAGCGGTGGGATGTCGCTGCGGCAATGTCGTTCGTCGCCGAACGGGGACTGCCGCGTCCGTGGATCGTCGGCTGGTCCTTCGGGACGGAGCTGGCGCTGAAGTACGCCGCCGACCACGACGTCGAAGGAATCGTGCTGCTGTCACCGCCGCTGCACCGAACCACCGAGGATGAACTGGCGGGCTGGGCAGAAGACCCGCGGCCCATCATTGTTCTTGTCCCCGAGTTCGATGACTTCCTGCGGCCCGACGAGGCGGCCAAGCGTTTCTCGGCGATCCCGCACGCCACGCTCATTCCGGTTGAGGGCGGACGCCACCTCTGGGTGGGGGAGAACCAGACCAGGACGGTGCTCACCGAGATCGTCGCTGCGATCAACCCGGATGCCCTGCCGTTGCCGACGGAGTGGGACGGCGAGCTCGGCGAGCCCGCCTGAGGCTCAGCGCTCGTTCTGGCGCGGGATCACGACCTGCCGGTAGATGATCAAGACGCTCGCCGCCGCCGGGATCGCGATCAGGGCGCCGAGGAGCCCAAGAAGCGATCCTCCCGCGAGTGCCGCGACCACCACGACCGCTCCGGGAATCGCGACGGCGCGACTCATGATTCGAGGCGAGATGACGTACGCCTCGAGCTGCATGTAGATGAGGTAGTAGATCGCCGCGATGAGGGCTATCGTCGGCGAGCCGAGACCCGGGATCAGGCAGGTCAGCACGATAATCGTCGACCCGGTGAGCGTTCCCACGAGCGGGATCAGCGAGAACAGTAGCGCCACCACCGCGAGGACCGCGGGGAACGGCGCATCGATGATGCTGAGGAAAATCCAACTCAGGATGCCGTTGATGACACCCAGGCTGACCTGGCCGATCACGTAATAGCCGACCGAATTGGTGATCTGTTCGGCGAGGTCGACGAACCGCTGACGCTTGGATGCCGCGACCAGTTGGTACACGGCCTTCTTGAGCGAGGGGATGGATGCCGTGAAGTAGATCGTCAGGATCAGCACGATGAAGGCGCCGAAGAGGCCACTTGCGATGGTGGCACCGATAGCGAGGATGTTGCCACCGATCGACCCGCCGATCGACGCGAAGTCCAGTCCCTGGAGCCACTGCAGGATGTAGGCGAAGATGTCATCCCATCTGAGCATGGGGAACACCGACTCGAGCCACGTTTGGAGCTCATCCGGCCACGAGGGGTTCTGCAGAATGCGGGTGACCTCGACGACGAACTGCGTGATCTGTTCCACGATGATCGGGAGCACCATCAGGATGACGCCGGCGAAGACGCCCAACACGACGACGATCGTGACGAGTACCGCCGCCCACCGCGGTACGCGACGGCGGATCAGCCACGAAACCATCGGTTCCAGGCCGAGCGCGAGAAACAGCGCTGTGCCCACATAAAGCAGGATCGTCGACAACGTCTGCACGCTCGCGATGAGCAGGAGTCCGAGACCCACGCCGAGGGTCGCGACGAATGCGACGCGGAAGGGGTTCTGCAGCTTCACGGGACCTCGTTCTCTCAGGCGTGACCCGCCTGGCGATCAGAATACGCATAGCCGGGGCCTAGTCGGTGATGCATCGCCTCCCTGGGGACTTTCAGGACATGTTCGCTAGTCTGAAATGTCGAGTTTTCGGCGTGCGTCGACGTCCGTGCGCCGAGGAAGGTTTTTCGTGCGTTTCGTATGGGCTGTGGTCGCGCTGGTTCTGGCGACCGTGATGATCGGGGCGGGAATCGCCCAGCGGACGATCTTCCAGGGCCCACGGTCGACGACAGCCGATGTTTCGATCACCCAAGACGAGCCGTATCTGGTCATCGACGGCGCCGTGCTGACCGCGAACCCCGGGTCCCAGACGCTGCGGGTGCTGGGGGATGGCTCTGTCTTCGCCGCTTACGGCAGAACTGCCGACGTGCAGGCATGGCTTGCTGACACCACCTACAACCAGGTAGTGCAGACCGAGGACGGCTCGCTCGTTACCGAGGAGATCGAGCCGACTCCTGAGCCCGAACCGACCGTCGACCCCACCGCCACGCCGGCAACCGACGCCCCGACCGAGGACGGGGCAGCGGCGGGGGATGCCGCGACCGATCAGGGCACCGAGGAGGAAGCTATTCCGGGGCGGAACCCGGCAGGGTCCGATCTCTGGCTGGATGAGTACCAGCAGGAAGACCTCGTCATCGCGCCGCTGCAGCTTCCAGCCGACATGAGCGTCATCATCGCCTCGGATGGAACAGAACCTGCCCCGACGACGGTGAGTGTCACCTGGCCGATCGAAAACTCCACACCCTGGGCTGGACCCCTGATCGTCGGTGGTGGCATCCTGATGGCGGTCGGCGTTGTGCTCTACGTCCTCGGCATCCGTCACGTGCGCCGTTCGCGGGGTCCGCGCCGCAAGGGTCTGCCCGTGCCGGTGACGGAGCCGATTGATCTGTCTGTCGCGGAGTCTGACAAGGGCGTCATCAGTGCCAGCAAGCCACGGCGGGCGCTCGGGCGCGGACGAAAGACGTTCATTGCTCTCCCCGTTGCGGCGGTCACGGTCGGCCTGCTCTCTGGCTGCACGTCTGACGCGTGGCCGCAGCTGGTGCCGTCCGAGACACCGAGCCCTACCGCGTCGGTCATCGTGCCGGAGGGCCAGCAGGCTCCAGCCGTCACCAAGCAGCAGGCCGAGCGGATCGTCGAGCAGGTGGCTCAGACGGTAGCGCAGGCCGATGAGGCTAAGGATGCTGACCTCGCAGCGACCCGGCTCGACGGTGCGCTTCTGGCAGAGCGCAAGACGAACTACACACTGAGGGAGGCCATCGCCGATTATGCGATGCCGACGGCAGTTCCCGGCAAGCCCGTCGAGGTCGTGCTGCCGCAGGCCTATAACGGCTGGCCGCGTTCGTTCCTGGCGATCGTCACGGATGACGAGGCCAACACGTCGAGCATCATGGTGCTGACCCAGGCAGACCCGTGGACTCCCTACAAGCTGAGCTATATCGGCAACCTCGGTGGCAATACGCTGATGCCCGAGCTCGCCCCCTCCTACATCGGCGCCAGCCAGCTCGCCCCGGATTCGCCGTTCCTGTTGCTGCCGCCTGACGAGCTCGCCTCCGCGTACGCCGATGTGCTCGACAAGGGCGATGAGTCGGAGTTCGCGGGGATGTTCGACGAGCAGAGCGACCTCTTCCGTGCGGGAGTCGTCGCCGACCGCAAGGAACGTCTCGACGACTTCAACGAGACCGGAGCCGAAACCGGCAGTCTGACCTTCAGCGCCGCCGCCGGTGAGTTCCCTCCGTTCGCGATCGCCACGCTCGAGAGCGGCGCGATCGTCGCGGTAAGCATCGCCGAGACCGACACCGTCAAGCCGACCAACGAAGACGCCGTCATCAAGCTGGACAACAATGCGACGGTCAAGACTCTTTCGGGCGCGGACCAGTCGGCATCCGGGTTCTCGACGACCTTCAGCGACCAGCTCTTCTTCTATGTTCCGGAAAAGGGATCGAACGAACCGATCCGGCTTCTGGGGTACTCGAGTTCGATTTTGAAAGGCTCTGTGCTGTGACACTTCCCGGCTCCAACGTTCCTCTCCGGGGCGCCGTCGACCTGTCAGCCCTGCGCAACCGCCCGGCAGCGGCATCCCCGAGTGAGCCTGCTGCTGGCGCCCCCGCGGGGGGAAACACGGCGCGGCTGGTGATCGACGTCACAGACGCGATGTTCCCCGAGGTTCTTGAGCTGTCCAAGACGGTGCCTGTCGTCGTGGACCTGTGGGCCGAATGGTGCGGGCCGTGCAAGCAGCTCAGCCCCGTCCTCGAGCGCGTTGTCACGGAGCATGCGGGCCGGTTGGTTCTGGCAAAGGTCGACGTCGACGCCAACCCGCAGCTTGCTCAGGCGTTCCGCGCCCAGTCGATTCCAATGGTCGTGGCCCTGGTCGGCGGTCAGGCTGTGCCGTTGTTCACCGGCGCCGTTCCCGAACAGCAGGTGCGCGAGGTGTTCGCCCAGTTGCTGCAGCTTGCCGCGCAGAACGGCGTCACCGGCTCAGTCGGCTCAGGCGACGCCGACGCTGCTGATGAAGAGGGTGCTGCTGCCGAGCCCGCGATGCCGCCGCTTCACGCCGAGGCGTTCGCTGCGATCGAGTCCGGCGACTATGCGGCGGCGATCTCTGCGTACGAGCGCGCGCTCGCTGAGAACCCGCGCGACGCCGACGCGCGGGCGGGGCTCGCCCAGGTGCGGCTGCTCTCTCGGGTCCAGGATGCCGACCTCCAGGCCGCGCGCGCAGCGGCTGCGGCTGCTCCGACTGATGTCGACGCTCAGCTGCTGGTCGCCGACCTCGATCTTGCGGGTGGTCACGTTGAGGACGCCTTTGATCGATTGCTCGATCTGTTCGCGGCGTTGCCCGACGATGATCGCGCGCCAGTGCGGGAGCGGCTGCTTGAGCTGTTCGGCATCGTGGGCGACGACGACCCGCGCGTCATCCGGTCGCGCAGTCGCCTCGCGTCGCTGCTGTTCTGACAGTGGGCGCCCGGAAGGGCGAATTGCCCTGCGTCAGTCGCGGATAGTGGAGGGCACCCGGGCCTGCGGGTCGTAGCGCAGCCAGATGACGCTCGTCGCGGGCAGCACCATTGACGCTCTGCCGTCCTCGCCTGCAACAACCATCCCGAGGTTGCCGACGCCTGCGCCGCCGTAGTCCTGCGCGTCGGTGTTGAGGATCTCGCGCCAGACTCCGCTGTGGGGAAGGTCGAGCGCGTAGTTCGAGAGCGTGGACCCCGAGAAGTTGCACACTGCGGCGACGATGTTGCCGTCCCAGTCCCGTCGGGTGAAGGCGAGCACACTCGGGTTCCATGAGGGAGCGCCGATGCGCGAGAACGCAGACCCGTCGTTGTCGCGACTCCACAGGGGTGGGTTGGCGCGGTACGTGCCGTTGACAGCACCGACGAAGTCCTGGAGCTGTCGGTGGGTCGGCTGGTCTAGCGTCCACCAGTCGAGCCCGCGCGATTCAGACCACTCCGCCATCTGCCCGAACTCTTGCCCCATGAAAAGCAGCTGCTTGCCGGGGTGCGCCCACATGTAGGCGAGGTACGCCCGCATGTTCGCGAGCTTGGCAGCATGATCGCCCGGCATCCGAGAGAACAGACTTCCCTTGCCGTGCACTACCTCGTCGTGGCTGATCGGAAGCACGTAATTCTCGCTGAATGCGTACACGAACGAGAAGCTCAGCTCACCCTGATGGTAGGAGCGGTACAGGGGATCTCGCTTGATGTATTCGAGACTGTCGTTCATCCAGCCCATGTTCCACTTGAACCCGAAACCGAGCCCGGCGTGGTCGGTGGGCGCGGTCACACCGGGGAAGCTCGTCGATTCCTCGGCCATCATGCTGATGCCCGGGAACGTCTTGTAGCACGTCGCATTGACCTCCTGCAGGAACCGAATGGCCTCGAGGTTCTCCCGACCGCCGTGGATGTTCGGTTCCCACTCGCCAGCGTTGCGCGAGTAATCGAGGTAGAGCATCGAGGCGACGGCATCCACGCGCAGTCCGTCGACGTGGAACTCGTCGTACCAGTACAGTGCGTTGGCGACCAGGAAGTTGCGGACCTCGTTGCGTCCGTAGTCGAAGATGAGCGTTCCCCAGTCCTTGTGCTCGCCGCGACGGGGGTCCGGGTGCTCGTAGAGGGCCCTGCCGTCGAACTTCGCGAGTGCGAACTCGTCCTTCGGGAAGTGTCCGGGAACCCAGTCCATGATGACGCCGATGCCGGCCTGGTGCAGCCGGTCGATCAGGTACTTGAGGTCGTCGGGGCTGCCGAATCTGCTCGTGGGTGCGAAGTAACCCGTGACCTGATAGCCCCAGGATCCGCCGAACGGATGCTCCGCGAGGGGGAGGAACTCCACGTGGGTGAAGCCAAGCGCGCTCACGTGTTCGATCAGAGGGTCGGCTGCGTCGCGGTACGACAAGCCGGGGCGCCACGAGCCGAGGTGGACCTCGTAGATCGACATGGGCTCGGTCACCGGGCGACTCTTGGAACGTCGTGAAATCCAGGCCGAGTCCTGCCATCGGTACGACGACGCGGTGACGACCGACCCGGTAGCGGGGGGAACCTCCGCGAGTCGGGCCAGCGGGTCGGCCTTCAGCCGCCACTGCCCGTCCGGTCCCTGGATCTCGTACTTGTAGACCGCTCCCTCATCGACAGCGGGGATGAACAACTCCCAGACCCCGGAGCCACCCATCGAGCGCATCGCGTGGGCTGCGCCGTCCCACCCGTTGAAGTTGCCGACGACCCGAACTGCGCGGGCGTTCGGCGCCCAGACGGCGAAGGATGTGCCATGGCTGTCTTCGTGGGTTCGAACGTGTGAGCCCAGGACGTCCCAGAGCCGCTCGTGGCGTCCCTCGCGGATCAGATGGAGGTCCAGTTCGCCGATGGTGGGAGAGTGCCGATAGGGATCGTCGTCCCGGTAGTCGGGTCCGTCGTCGTACGTCGCGTCGATCCGGTAGGAACCAATCGGTCCGGTGACCGTGCCCTCCCAGATGCCTGCCGCGACATGCTCCAGCCGCACGCGTTTGCCGCCATCGAATACGGCGGTGACCGTCGCGGCGAGCGGTCGGCGGGTCCGGATGACCCACGTGTTCTTGCCGGTGGGATGGATGCCGAGAACGCTGTGGGGGTCGTGATGGCTGCCGTGCGCGACGGCGTCGAGTGTGGCGGGGTCGATCGTAGTCATCGCTGTCCCTCAATCCGCAGGATGTGCACGGGCTCGCGGAAGGCGTCGAGCCGCACGTAGTTGTGGTCTGTCCAGGTCCACTGGGCCCCGGTGATGAGGTCGGTGACCCCGAAGGCCTCACCCGGTTCGACGCCCCACACGCGAGTGTCGAGGTGGACCGTGGTCTCGCGCACCGAATGGGGGTCGACGTTCACCACGACGAGGATCGTGTCGGATTCGCCCGTCGGCGAGAGGGCGGCATCCAGGTGCTTCGAATAGACGAGGATCGCGTCGTCGTCGCTCCAGTGGACCGTGAGATTTCGCAACTGACGCAGTGCCGGGTGATCCCGGCGGATCTCGTTGAGGCGGGTCAGGAACGGCGCGAGGGATGAGCCCGCCGCGTCGATCGCCTCCCACTCGCGGAACTTGTACTCGTACTTCTCGTTGTCGATGTTCTCTTCGGAGCCCGGCCGGGCGACATTCTCGAACAGTTCATAACCCGCATACACGCCGTAGACCGGCGCAGCCGTGGCGGCGATCGCGGCACGGATGACGTACGCCGCGTGGCCGCCGTACTGGAGGTACTCGGTGAGGATGTCGGGGGTGTTCACGAAGAGGTTGGGCCGAAGGAAATCAGCTGTCTCGTGGGCAAGCGAGGAGAGGAACTCCTCGAGCTCCTCCTTCGTGTTGCGCCAGGTGAAGTAGGTGTAGCTCTGTTGGACCCCCGCCATTGCCAGCCCCTGGAGCGGAGCGGGGCGGGTGAACGCCTCGGCCAGGAAGACGACATCCGGGTGCTCGGCGTTCACCTCGCGGATCAACCACTCCCAGAACTGGAGCGGCTTGGTGTGCGGGTTGTCGACGCGGAAGATGCGTACGCCCTGCGCAATCCAGTGGCGCACGATCCGCAGCACCTCGGCGCGGATTCCCTCGGGATCGTTGTCGAAGTTGATCGGATAGATGTCCTGATACTTCTTCGGGGGGTTCTCGGCGTACGCGATGGACCCGTCGGGGAGCGTCGTGAACCACTCCGGGTGGCTTGTCACCCACGGATGATCCGGGGACGCCTGCAGCGCGAGGTCGAGCGCAACCTCGAGCCCTTCGGCGGCAGCTGCCCGCACGAACGCACGGAAGTCGGCGAGAGTGCCGAGATCAGGATGCACGGCATCATGTCCGCCCTCTGCCGCGCCGATCGCCCACGGCGAGCCCGGATCGCCCGGACCGGGGGTCAGCGAGTTGTTCGGGCCCTTGCGATTCGTGCGCCCGATCGGATGGATCGGCGGCAGGTACACGACGTCGAAACCCATCCGTGCAACCGCGGGAAGCCGCTTGCTGGCAGTGCGAAACGTACCGCTCTTGACGGTGCCGTCTTTGCGGAGTTTTGCCCCTTCGGACCGGGGGAAGAACTCGTACCAGGCGCCCACGCCTGCCCGTTCGCGTTCGACGAGCAAGTCGCGGTCGCTGCCCACGGTCACGAGGGACTGCAGCGGGCGAACCGTGAACGCTGCCTCCAGACGCGGATCGTCAATAAGGCTGAGCGGCTCGGTGCCGGCATCCGCGCGGAACTGCTCTGCCATCTCGGTGAGCATGCGGCGCTCGGCTGCCGGTCGATCGCGTTCGGCAGCGCCGCGTTCGCACAGCAGCGCCCCCATCTCCAGCATGAGGGGGACATCGACACCGGCGAGCACTTTGACGTGGGCCGCGTGGTGCCAGGTGGCGAAGTCGTCAGCGAAGGACTCGAAGTGGAACGTCCAGGTTCCCTCCTCAAGGAGCGCAACGTTCGTCCACCAGCGGTCGAATCCGTCCCCCGCAGGGTCCAGGCGATGCAGCGACTCGTCGCCCGACGGTGAGGTCAGGCGCAGGTGAACGCCGATGCGATCGTGGCCCTCGCGGAAGGCCGTGACGCCGAACGCGACAGCCTCGCCGTGAAAGGCGCTCGGGCTATAGGCCGCGTCGGGGGTGTCAGGCCTCGGCCGGACCATGGGGATGCGTCCCATGGCGGCGTCAGCGGCCGGCGCGAGCGGCGAGGCGGGGCGCACCGGGATCGCGGTGGCGCTTCGCCACGGCCGAGGAACGGGGGAGCGTCTGCTGGTTGCCACGTTTCGAACCTACCCCGCGCACCGCCAGCGGGAACAGGTGTGGACAGGGGGCGCGCCGTCGGCAACAATGCGCCCCTGGAAGAGGCTCAGGCCGGGTCGGCTACGAACAGGCGCATCGATGTCGGACCGAGCTCGACGGATGACGCGGGCTCGTGGGCGGTGATGTCGTCCGACGGATGCTCGTCCTCGCTCGACCAGACCGCTCGATATCGCGCGACCCCCCCGACCCGTGGCAGAAGCACGGTAACCGGACGCTCGGTGCCGTGCACGACGAGAAGAATCCGGTTGGGTGCCTCGAGCTCGGGAGTCGAGGTCGCGAGGTACTGCAGCGTGCGGTGCGTCGGATCGGCCCACCGCGCGCCCGACATCATCTCGCCGTGTTCGTCGTACCAGTCCATGACTGACGCTGACGGCGTCTCCTGGTCGTCGCGCGCGAATCTGCTCGGACGCAGCGCGGGGTTCTGCGCGCGCAGGGTCAGGAGGCGCTGGACGTGGGCGAAAAGGTTCGCCTGCCAGGGCGCGTGCTCCCACGGCAACCAGGTCAGCGGCCCGTCGTGGCAGTAGGCGTTGTTGTTGCCATGCTGCGTGCGTCCGAACTCGTCACCTGCAGTGATCATCGGGACTCCCGCGGAGAGCAGGAGCGTGCCCATCAGATTGCGCATAGCCCGGCGCCGCGTAGCCAGGATGAGCGGGTCGTCAGTCTCGCCCTCGGCCCCATGGTTGAACGACCGGTTCGTGTCGGCGCCATCACGATTGTGTTCGCCGTTTGCGGTGTTGTGTTTGACGTCGTACGACACCAGGTCGTGGAGCGTGAAGCCGTCGTGTGCTGTCACGAAGTTGACGCTCGCAAGCGGACCGCGTTCGGCGCTGAAGGTGTTCGACGACCCAGCGAGCCGTGTCGCGAACCCGCCGACCCCCACGGGCGCGCTCGCGGCGCGACGACCGTAGTCGACATCGCTGAGCCAGAAATTGCGCACGCTGTCACGGTAGCGGTCGTTCCATTCCATCCAGCCCGGACCGAAGTTGCCTGTCTGCCAGCCACCCATCCCGACGTCCCACGGCTCGGCGATCTTCTTGAC
>MDTD01006130.1_pt1 | contig 59651 bp, 61 predicted proteins | sample 811221 | NCBI WGS metagenome assembly MDTD01 (sample SAMN05326646, study PRJNA326480) | marine metagenome | isolation source: seawater | place: Pacific Ocean: South West | collected 2011
CGAAATTTTATGGGCCTCGGCCCGCGGGCTTATTTCCGCTTTTGCGGTGCTGGTGGTCGGCGGTATTTTTGGCGGCATCGGCGCCGACTGGCCGCATATTTTACTGGCGCTGGTGATTATCTTTATCGGCTCGGCCGGGTTCGCGGCGATTGGTTTGTGGTTTACCTCCATGGCGAAAGGATATGAATTCTTCAACTATTTCTTCACCCTGTGGGTTACGCCGAACTTTGTGTTTACCGGGCTGTTTTTCTCCATTGACCGCTACCCGGAATGGGTCGTTTGGCTGGGTAAAGCTTTGCCAGTGTACCATATTGCCTCGGCCTCACGCATGTTGACATCAACCATGGAAATTGACTGGCTGGCCATCGCCGGTTACACCAGCTATCTTACCTTGTGGCTGGTGGTCGCGTTTTACCTCAGCCACCGTAACTTAAGCCGCCGTTTGTTTGATTAGGAGGGATAAAATGACCGAACGCATCCGTGAAATTGTCCTTGATACCGAAACCACCGGTTTTAACTGGGGCGGCGGTGATAAAATTCTGGAAATTGGCGCTTTGGAAGTGGTTAACCGCATCCCTACCGGTCGTTTTTACCACCAGTATGTTAACCCGGGTGAAGTGGAAATCAGCGCCAGCGCCATCAAAGTCCACGGCATCACCAACGAAAAAGTAGCCAGCGAGCCCCTCTTCCACGAAATTGTCGCCGACATGTTGGAATTTTTTGGCGATGCCCCGCTGGTGGCGCACAACGCCAACTTTGATATCAGCTTTCTCAACGCCGAATTGGAAGCCGCCGGTTTTGCCAGCTTAAAAAACAAAGTGGTGGACACCCTCACCATCGCGCGCAGTAAATACCCCGGCCAGCGCGCCACGCTGGATGCCCTGTGCCAACGTTTTGACATTGACCTGTCGGAGCGTGAATACCACGGCGCCCTGCTCGATGCCCGCTTGCTGGCTGACGTCTATCTGGAATTGATGGGCGGCCTGCAGGGCAGCCTGCTGGATGATGGACAGGAAGAAGCCGACCGCAACACGTCGTCGTTAAGCAAAATTCCCGTTAAAACCACCGTGCGGGAACCGCGCCCCTTCCCGGTGGACAAAAGCGAATTGGAGCGCCACTTCAACTTTGTTAAAGCGATTGAGGGCAACCTGTGGGGTTATGAATAACCCCTCGCCAGCGCTTTCGCATTAAATTTCCTATAAAAGAGCTTGAAAATTAGCACTCAAATCCTTATAGTGCCAAACAGACGCATTGGAATAACGTAAAAAGCACGACATATTTAAGGTTATGGCAAACAACGAACCGCACAACATGAAAGAGTTAAACCCCCGCTCACAATCCATTTTGAGCGACCTGGTGGATTTGTATACCGAATCGGCCGAGCCGGTCGGCTCCAAAACACTGGTGGAAACCAGCAAACTGAACCTCTCGCCAGCCACCGTGCGCGGCGTGATGTCTGATTTGGAGAAAAAAGGCTTTCTCGCCAGCCCGCATACCTCCGCCGGGCGTATCCCGACTGAGGAAGGTTTCCGCTATTACGCCAAAAACCTGATTACCGCCGAAAAGGTCAACGCCAAACTGCGCAAAAAAATTGATGAGGTGGTCAGCTCCAGCAAAGACATCAACGTTATTATTAAAGACGTCTCTCACACCATTGGCGAAATGACCGGCTGCGCTGGTTTGGTCAGCGCCCCCACCTATGAACAGGATCCACTGGAAAAGCTGGAATTCGTGCGCCTGTCCGGTGACAAGGTGCTGGCGGTAATGGTGTACAAAAGTGGCAAAATTGAAAACCGGGTGATTGATGTACCCGCGTTTGTATCCATGGAAGAACTCAACAGCGCCGCTACCCAGCTTAAAGATGTGGTAGACGGTGAAACGCTGGGCCATGCCAAAGACAAACTGGTGTCCAACATCGCCGAAAAGAAAAAAGAAATTAATACCCTGCTGGACAACATGATGGCCGCGGCCGACGAATGGGGTCAACCGGTGGTTTCAGACGGTGCTTTGGTGGTGGCGGGTAGCACCAACTTGTTTATGTACCCCGAACTGGTACGCGACCAGCTGAAAGGTCTGGTACAAATGTTTGAAGAACGCCGTATGCTGATGGCCCTGCTGGAAGAGGTGCAAAAAGGTGAGGGCGTGCAAATTTTCGTGGGCGCCGATGCCCCGTTGGAAGTAGCCAAAAACTGCTCCATCGTCGCCAGTACTTACGGCACGGAAGATAAAAAAATCATCGGCACGCTGGGGGTTGTCGGCCCCATGCGGATGAACTATAAACAGACCGTCGGCCTGGTGGACTACACCAGCCGGTTGTTAAGTCAAATTGTAAGCGAACAGGAACAATAGCCAATGGAAGCAAAAGAGCAAACACCTGAACACGACCACAACGTGACACCGGAAGCCACTGAAGAACAGGAGGCGCCGCAAACCGCCGAAGACAGCAACCCCGCCACGGCGCTTGAAGCCGAGCGGGATGAGTGGAAAGAGCGCGCGCTGCGCCTGGCCGCCGATATGGAAAACCTGCGCAAGCGCACCCAGAAAGACGTGGACGACGCGCATAAATTCGCTGTCAGCGGTTTTGCCAAAGAGATGCTGGGCATCGCCGACAACTTAGAACGCGCCATCAAAGCGGTGGAAGAAGACAAAAGCGCCGAAGAGCACCTGAAAGCCATCCACGACGGCGTCAAAATGATTGCCAGCGAACTGGACAAAACCTTCACCAAATTCGGCATAGAAAAAATTGACGCCGTGGGCCAAAAGCTGGACCCCGACCTGCACCAGGTGATGAGCGAGGTAGAAAGCCCCGACCACACCCCCGGCACCGTGGTGGAACAGTTTCAACCCGGTTACACCCTCAAGGGCCGCCTGCTGCGCCCGGCGCTGGTAGTAACCGCTAAAAAGACATCATAATTAAAACGTAAGGAGAGCAAAAACATGGGTAAAGTAATTGGAATTGATTTAGGGACCACCAACAGCTGTGTGGCCATTATGGACGGCGACACACCAAAGGTGATTGAAAACGCCGAAGGCAACCGCACCACGCCATCCGTGGTAGCGTTTACCGAAGACGGCGAGAAGCTGGTGGGTATGCCCGCCAAACGTCAGGCGGTCACCAACCCGGAAAACACGCTGTTTGCCATCAAACGCCTGATCGGCCGCCGCTTCAGCGATGAAATGGTCAAAAAAGACATCAAAATCGCGCCGTTTAAAATTATTGAATCCAAAAACGGCGACGCATGGGTCAACGCCCAAAACAAAGATTACGCCCCGTCTGAAATTTCCGCGATGATTCTGCAAAAAATGAAGAAAACCGCGGAAGACTATCTGGGCGAAGAGGTGACCGAAGCGGTCATCACCGTACCTGCCTACTTTAACGACGCCCAGCGTCAGGCCACCAAAGACGCCGGTAAAATCGCCGGGCTGAACGTGTTGCGTTTGGTGAACGAGCCCACCGCCGCGGCGCTGGCCTATGGTCTTAGCGAAGAAGGCGACAAAACCCAAACCGTTGCCGTGTATGACTTAGGCGGTGGTACATTCGATATTTCTATTCTGGAAATCGGTGACGGCGTGGTGGAAGTCAAATCCACCAACGGTGATACCTTCCTGGGCGGTGAAGACTTTGACAACCGCATTATTGACTGGCTGGCCGAAGAGTTCAAAAAAGACAACGGCATTGACCTGACCAACGATAAGTTGGCCCTGCAACGCCTCAAAGAAGAAGCGGAAAAGGTGAAGAAGGAGCTCTCCAGCACCACCCAGGTGGACATCAACATGCCGTACATCACGGCTGATTCTTCCGGGCCCAAGCACCTGCAAACCAAACTGACCCGCGCCAAGCTGGAAGGTCTGGTGGATGACTTGGTAGAGCGCACTCTGGAGCCTTGCCGCAACGCCCTGAAAGACGCTGGTGTAAAGGCCGGCGACATTAACGAGGTCATTCTGGTCGGTGGTCAAACCCGTATGCCGAAAGTGCAAGAAGTGGTGAAAGACTTCTTCGGCAAAGAACCCCACAAAGGCGTGAACCCCGATGAGGTGGTCGCCATGGGGGCGGCTATCCAGGGCGGTATTCTGCAAGGGGATGTGAAAGACGTATTGTTGCTGGATGTGACCCCACTGTCTTTGGGTATTGAAACCCTGGGCGGTGTATTCACCACGCTTATTCCGCGCAACACCACCATCCCGACCAAAAAGTCGCAGGTGTTCTCCACCGCGGAAGACAACCAGTCAGCGGTGACCATTCGCGTGTTCCAAGGGGAACGCCCCATGGCCGCGGACAACAAAATGCTTGGCCAGTTTGATCTGGTGGGCATCCCATCCGCCCCGCGCGGTGTGCCGCAAATTGAAGTGACCTTTGATATTGATGCCAACGGTATTGTAAACGTGTCGGCCAAAGACAAAGGCACCAACAAGGAGCAGTCTATCCGCATTCAGGCCAGCGGCGGTCTTAGCGATGACGACATCGAGCGCATGGTTAAAGAGGCCGAACAAAACGCCGATGCCGACGAAGAGCGCAAAAAAGCGGTGGAAGCCCGCAACAACGCCGAAAGTCTGGTGCACAGCGTTGATAAAAACCTCAAAGAGCATGGCGACAAGCTGGACGAGGACACCAAAAAGGACATTGAAGCCAAAAAAACCGAGGTGGAAGAAATCCTTCAGGACAACGACGCCAAGGCGGAAACCATCACCGAAAAAGCGGATGCTTTGATGGAAGCGTCAATGAAACTGGGTGAGATAATTTACAAACAATCCCAGGAAGACGCCGCCCAAAGCGAACAGGCTGAAAGTGGCGATGAAACCAAGGCGGAAGGCGAAGAAGACGTTGTGGACGCGGATTTTGAAGAAGTCAAAGACGAAGAAAACGACGACAAGGATAGCAAAAAGTCCGCCTAATACCTATATAAGGGTGGCGGTCGGCAAAAAAAGGACTTTGCTTGCCGCCACAACCTTAAAAAAGGGTAATGAAACCATGAACTTGAACACAAAACGCAGTATCACGACCGCCGCCCTTGGCGGGTTGTTGATTTTTGGCGCGGCATGGCCAGCGCAAGCCGGTGGCAGTGGTTACCGCACCATAGACCCCAGCCATAATTCCAGCGGTTCCAGTCGCGGGGCGGCCTCGCACTTGCGGGGTAATTTCAACAGCGGTGGCGGCAGCAGTTATGGTTTGAAAATTCACCGTGGCAGCGCACGACCATCTATACCAACTAGCGGCAAAACAAGCTATTACAACGCCCAGCCGCGCATAAAACACAAAGGCGACCCACAGCTGTATGAACGCTTTGATTATGAAGGCGCTCTGTATCAGGTGGGCCCAACCGGCAATTTTGCCCGCCGCAACTTCTCAAGCCAGACACCAAAACTTGGAAAAGGAACAATAGAATAACCAATGGCTGACGATTTTTACAAAATTCTGGGTGTAGATAAAAACGCTTCCGATGTGGAGCTGAAAAAAGCGTACCGCAAACAAGCGATGAAATACCACCCGGACCGTAACCCGGGTGATAAAGAGGCGGAAAAGAAATTTAAAGAAATTTCAGAAGCCTATGACATATTAAAAGACCCGCAAAAACGTCAAGCCTATGACCAGTTTGGTAAAGATGCCTTCACCCAGGGCGGTGGTGGTGGCGCTGGCGGCTTTGGTGGTTTTGGCGGCGGCGGCTTTGAAGGCTTCGGCAGCGGTGATTTTTCCGACATGTTTGAAGATTTGTTCGGTGATGTATTCGGTGGCGGTGCCCGTGGCGGCCCCGGTGGGGCGGCGCGCGGCGCGGACTTGCGCTATAATTTAAGTGTCAGCCTTGATGACGCCTTTGCCGGCAAAAGCGTTCAGGTTAAAATCCCCACCGCGGTGAATTGTGACACATGCAAAGGCACAGGGGCCAAAAAAGGCTCCGCGCCAACCACGTGCGGCACCTGCGGCGGCCGTGGCGCGGTGCGTGTTACCCAAGGGTTTTTCAGTATGTCTCGCACCTGTCCGGCGTGTAACGGTCAAGGTCAGGTGATTAAAGACCCCTGTTCGGATTGCCGCGGCCAAGGCCGAGTCCAGACCGAAAAAACCATCTCCGTCACCATTCCCAAAGGGGTGGATACCGGCACACGCATCCGTTTAAGTGGGGAAGGTGAAGCCGGAGCCCACGGCGGTCCACCGGGAGATTTGTATATTTTCATTGAGGTCAAACCCCACGCCATTTTCCGCCGCAAAGGCAACAATTTGCTCATGGACGCGCCGGTTACCTTTACCGAGGCGGCGCTTGGCGCCAAAATTGACGTACCGTCCATTGACGGCAAAAAAATGCGCATCACCATCCCTGAAGGCGCCCAGCCCGGCCAGCAACTGCGCCTGAAGGGTAAAGGCATGCCTGACCTGAACTCCAGCCACCGTGGCGATATGCTGGTCAACATTGATGTGGAAGTACCCACCAAGCTGAGCAAAAAGCAAAAAGAGCTGTTAAAAGAGCTGGATGAGACACTCTCCGCGTCCAACAGCCCCAAAGGTGGAAATTTTTATAAAAAAGCCAGTGGCTTCTGGAAAAATTAACTAAAATCGTCTACCCTTTGGGCGTATCCGTAAAGAACAATATATACAACAACATAAAGAGCGCCCAAACCCATGAACATCTGGCTGGTCTGTCAATATTACAAGCCCGAACCGGGGGCACCGTCCGCGCGGTTAAGCGGCTTTGCCAAGGTATGGAAAGACAAAGGCGCCAGCGTCACGGTGTTTACCGCACGCCCCAACCACCCCAACGGTATTGTGCCCGATGATTACAAAAGTAAACCCGCTTTTATGGACGAAGACATGGACGGCGTCACGGTCAAACGCCACTGGCTGTACATTGCCGCCAACAAAGGGTTTGTGAAAAAGACCATCTCGCACCTTTCCTTTGCCGCCAGCGTGCTGTTTAAAAAAAAATTTGCCCGTCCGCCCAAAGAGCAACGCCCGGACGTGATTATGATTTCCTCCCCCGCCTTTTTTGTGGCCATCAGCGCGTGGCTTTTAAGTGTGCGCTATCGCGTGCCGTTTGTTATGGAAGTGCGTGACCTGTGGCCCGGCATCTTTCTGGAACTCGGCGTGCTCAAGCGCGGCTTTGTATATTGGGTATTGGAAAAAATTGAGCTGTTTTTGTACCGCCGCGCCGCCGCCGTGGTCACAGTCACCAAAGGTTTTGCCAAGGACATCGCCAGCCGTGGTATCCGCGCCGATAAAATTTATGTCATCACCAATGGCGTCAGCGATGAAGAGGTGGAACAGGCCCCCACCTATCAGGGCGCGCCATCGGATCGCCTGCGCTCAGAATTGCAACTGAACCCATTAACCAAAGTGTTTTTATACATTGGTGCCCACGGTATTTCCCAACAGTTAGGGCAAATTGTGGACGCGGCCCGCTTGTTGATGAATAAAAGCGACATTTTGTTTTTATTCGTCGGTGACGGCGCCGACAAAGCACGGGTAATGGATTTGGCCAAAGGTATGCCCAACGTCATGTTCCTTGATTCCCAACCCAAAGAGCGGGTTTGGGCGTTTTACGCCCTGGCCTATGCCAGCTTTGTACCGCTACGCGATATTGAGGGCTTCAGCACTTTTATTCCCTCCAAAATGTTTGAGATTATGGCCGCCGGCACCCCTGCCATTGGTTGTGTACGCGGCGAAGCGGCCCACATCATGAGCCAGAGCGGTGCCATCGTCACCCCGCCGGAAGACGCGGAAAAACTCGCCAAAGCGGTGGTCACGCTGGCCAACGATACCGACCGCGCCGAAAAAATGGGGCAGCAAATGCGCGAATTTGTCACCGCTCATTATACCCACAGCAAGCTGGCCACCCAGTACATGGGCATTTTCAAAAAACTCACCACGCACCCGACCCCTGGCCTATGACATCCGCACGACACATTCTGGTGATCGGCGCCACTGGTTTTACCGGCCAACAGGTGCTGAACCAACTGGCCCACACCGGCCATACCGTTACCGCCTTGGTACGCCCCGGCTCCACCCCGCCGGACTGGGGCGGTAAAACACCCCTCACCATTGTCCGCGGCGACCTGAACAACCCACACGATATTGAACAAGCACTGGACGGTAAAGATACCCTTATCTTCACCGCATCCATGGGGTTTGACTATATGGAAAACGTCGTTGCCGCGCTTAAAAACAGTGCTGTTACACGTGCGGTTTTTACCTCCTCCACCGCTATTTTCACCGCTTTAAAAGCGGGTTCCAAAGACAAACGGCAAAAGGGGGAGGATCTGGTCAAAGCGCTGGATATCAACTGGACCGTCCTGCGCCCTACCATGATCTTCGGCCGCAAGGGCGACCGAAATTTTGAGCGTCTGGTGCGCTATGTGCGCCGCTGGCCAGTGCTGTTCGTACCCGGCAGCAGTGAAAATTTGATTCAGCCCATTTTTGTCGATGACGTCGCCAAAGCCTGTGTGGATGTGCTGGAAAAAGAACCGACCCACAAAAAAGCCTACAATATTTCCGGCCCCGCGCCGCTCACCTTTGGCGAAGCGGTGCGCACCATCGCCACGCAAATGGGCACATCCATCCATTTAATTCACCTGCCGCTTAAACCCATGGTGTGGGTGGTAAAGATGGTGGAAAAGATTCTCCCTACCCCGCCCGTCAAAGCCGAACAATTGTTGCGTTTAAACGAAAACAAAGCCTTTGACCACACCGGGGCCCAAAAAGATTTCAACTTCATCCCCACCCCGTTTCATGACGCCATTAATGTTTTAGTCAAGGAGGTCACATATGGCTGATTTTTTATTGGTATTCGCACCGTTTTTACTCAGCGCCTTTTTTATGCCCAAGGTGGTGGACTTTTGTACATCCAAACAAATTATTGATGAGGTCAACGAACGTTCCTCCCATAAAACCCCCACCCCGCGCGGCGGCGGCATTGGCTTTGTGGCGCTTATCTCCATTTTGGCGTTGGGTTATATTAACCTTGTCCCCACCACCTATGCTTTATATTTGAACATCCTCCTGCTAAGCGGCCTGGGTGTGGCCGCCATCGGCTGGATAGACGATATCAAAAACCTCTCGGCCAAAACCCGTCTGGCCGGGCAGGGCCTGTTCATTGCCATCGCTTTATATTTTCTGCCGCCGGTGTTGGGCTTTTTACCCCTTGCGGCCGAGAAAGTCCTGCTGTTCTTCGCGTGGCTATGGTTTGTGAATTTGTATAACTTTTTAGACGGCATTGATGGCTACGCCGCCATGCAGGGCGCTTTTTTAAGTATCTGTCTTATTGCCTTTGCGCCGTTTTTAAAGCCGGTTGGGGCGATTATGGCCGGCGTTTTGTTTGGTTTTTTACGGGTCAACTGGGCCCCTGCCAAGGTGTTTATGGGAGATGTGGGCAGCACCTACCTGGGCTTTGTACTGGCCGGGTTAATGCTGATTAGCCTGACACCCGACAACCTGTTCAGTTATTTGACCGTCACCCTGTTGTTCACCGCGGACGCCACCTTCACCCTGCTAAAACGGCTGGTACAGCGCAAACCCATTTTCCAGGCCCACCGTGAACATTTTTACCAGCGGCTCACCCAAATCGGCTACAGCCACAGCCAGGTTGTCACCCGCGCGGCACTGCTGAATTTAGTGTTATTGATTGTGGCGGTCACCGCCCTTGTTACTGGCCATGCCTTTGCTGGCTTTCTGGCGGGCATCGTGCTAGTTTGGTTGGCAGCTTTATGGGTCCGTTACCAAGAAGGGATATAAACCGTATATGATCAAACGCCTGGGGGTATTGGGTTTTGATGCTGCCGCGGCCGCGGCGGCGTTTGTGCTGGCGCTGGTGGTGCGCTATGACGGCTTGACCCAAAGCGTGCTGCCTTTGTTGCCTTATGCCGTTCCTTATGCCCTTATCAGCCTGACCGTATTCTGGAGTTTTGGCCTGCACCGCAGTGTGTGGCGTTACACTGCCACGCCGGATATGCTGCGCCTGCTCAAGGCTGTCACCGTTAGCCTGCTCATTGGCGGGTTTGTGCTGTTTATCTTTACCCGTCTGGAAAACTTCCCCCGTTCAGCGTTGATTATTTTATGGATGCTACACATGGTGCTCTCGCTGTCCCCACGGGTTCTCATACGGCTGGTGTTTGAAAAAAGTGAGGCCCAAACCCCCACCAACACCCGCAAAAAAGCCTTTTTAATTGGTGCCGGGCCCGCGGCGGACCGTTTTATTAAAGAGTCCCTGCGCCACCACAGCGATTTTAAAATTGCCGGTATTATCGCTGATGAACACGAAAAAGGCCGCCTGATTCACGGCATTCCGGTGCTGGGCAATCTGGTGCACCTGCCCAGCCTGATGGAAAAGCACAAAAAAGAGAACATTGAGCTTTTTATCCTCACCGAAAAATATCACGCCCTGTCCGATATTATTCTGCAAACCGCGCACCGCCATGACATCACCCTGCGCCGCATCCCCGATATGGACACCATGGCCGAGGGCGACTCACTCACCAACCTTAAACCGGTGTTGATTGAAGACCTGCTGGGCCGCACGCCCAAAAACCTGCAACTGGCCAGCATTACCTCATTAGTAGAGAAAAAAGACGTACTCATCACCGGCGCGGGCGGCTCCATTGGCGCGGAATTGTGCCGTCAGGTGGCCCTTAATGGGGCGAAAAGTCTGGTGCTGGTGGACAACTGCGAATACGCCCTGTACACCATTGAGCGCGAACTGGTCAAAAAACACCCCAAACTGGCCCTGCACGCGATTTTACTGGATGTAAAAGATAAAGACGACTTGGAGCAGGTGTTTAAAACTTTTAAACCCAAAGTGGTCATCCACGCCGCGGCGTACAAACATGTACCACTGGTGGAAGCCAACCCCGTGGCCGGGGTGGCCAACAACCTGCTGGGCACCTGTAACGTGGCCGATATGGCGGACAAATACCAAGCCGGCACCATGCTGATTATCTCCACCGACAAGGCGGTCAACCCCACCAACGTGATGGGGGCGACCAAGCGCGCGGCGGAAATTTACTGCCAGAACTTAAACAGCGCCACCCGCTTTGTGACGGTACGCTTTGGCAATGTGCTCGGTTCCACCGGGTCAGTAGTGCCGCTGTTCACCCAGCAAATTAAACAAGGCGGGCCGGTGACCGTAACCCATAAAGAAGCGCGGCGCTATTTTATGACTATACCGGAAGCGGTACAGCTGACCCTGCAGGCGGCCGCGCTGGGCAGCAAAAGCAAAGACGGTGATATTTATATGCTGGACATGGGCGAAGCCATCCGCATTTGGGACCTGGCGGAAGAAATGATTAAGCTGAGCGGGCTGGTACCGCAGGTAGATATCCAAATTCAAGAAGTGGGCCTGCGCCCCGGCGAAAAACTGTTTGAAGAGCTCAGCTACAATGCAGAAGAAATGGCCACCACCGACGTGGATGAAATCTTTCTGGTGAAAGCGGCCAAAACCGACTTTAGCGCCTACCAGAAACATCTGGACGCTATCGCCGCGAAATGCGATAAAAAAGACGTCAGCGGTGTTATTGACCTGCTGCAAAAAATGGTGCCGGAATACGCGCCTGCGGCCAATAGCCCCTACACCAAAAAGGAGAAAGCCCCATGAGCCAAACCGTCAAAAAAGCCGTCCTCCCCGTGGCCGGTCTGGGCACACGCTTCCTGCCCGCCACCAAGGCCATGCCCAAAGAAATGCTCACCGTGGTGGACAAACCGGTTATTCAATACGCGGTGGAAGAAGCGCTGGCGGCGGGCATTGAGGAGTTCATTTTTATCACCGGGCGCGACAAAAGCGCCATTGAAAACCACTTTGACCGCCCCTATGAGTTGGCCGATATGCTGGAAAAGCGCGGCAAAACCAAAGAACTGGACGCAGTGCTCAACATCCTGCCCGACCATGTCCGCTGTTATTACACCCGTCAGGGCCAGCCCAAAGGTCTGGGCCATGCCATTGGCTGTGCGCGCGGCATTGTCGGCGATGAGCCGTTTGCTGTCGTCCTGCCGGATGACATTATCCAGTCCAAACAAAACACCCTGGGCGAGATGATAAAAACCTATGAAGACACCGGTAAATCGGTCGTGCTGACTCAAGAAGTGCCGCTGATGCGCACCAAAAACTACGGTATTCTGGATGTGGCCGGCAAAGAAGTGGAAAACCAGCGCGTCCCCGTGAGCGGCTTTGTGGAAAAACCCGGCCCGGACAAAGCGCCATCCCTGTTGGGGATTACCGGCCGCTATGTGCTCTCGCCAAAGATTTTTGACCTGATTGAAAAAGAAGACCCCGGCTACGGCGGTGAAATTCAACTAACCGACGCCATGCACACCCTGGCCCAGCAAGAGGGCTTTTACGGTTATGTGCTGGACGGTCAACGCTTTGACTGCGGGGACAAGGTCGGCTTCCAAAAAGCCAATTTGTTCTTCGCCCTGCAAGACCCGTACATCGGCGAGCGCCTGCGCATTTTCATTGAAGAAACCCTGGCCGACGAAAGCCTGCGCCCGTCCAAAAGTGCTTAAGGGGCGTTATGCACCAGCCGCCGCCGTTTTATAAAAATTTTGACAACACCCACTGCTTTGAATGTGTCATTCGCATGGCTTTCGGCCATTTTCAGCCAGCTGTCACCACAACATGGGATGACATCACCGCCATCACCGGTAAAATCCCCGGTCGTTATACTTGGCCCACTCAGGCCGTGGTTAACTTGTGCGAACAAGGCTACGCCGTTGAGCTTATCACCGCGTTCGATTTTGAAGCCTTCGCCGAAAGCGGCGTGGACTATTTAAAAGATGCCTTTGGCCGCAAAGTGGCAAAAATTCAAGCCAAAAACTCCGACATTTCTTACGAGCAGGAATATATACTCAATTTGATTAAAAATAAAAAGGCGCGCCTCATTCGTCGTATTCCTACACTGCAGGATGTACAAAGCTATCTTGAAAATGGCTATCTGGTCGGCAGTTGGATCAACGGCCGCACCTTAAACGGTCGCCGCGGCTATGAAGGCCATTTTGTACTTGTTTACGGTATGGAAGGTGATAAAGTCCACCTGCACGACCCGGGCCAACCCGCGCACCACGCCATGGTGCTGGCGACTGAAAAATTTTTAACCGCCTGTACCACACCCAGCCCGGCTTCGTGGTATATTATGGCCATCAAATACACAGGATAAAATTAAGGCAAACAACATGAATATTACATTTATCGGAACAGGGTATGTGGGGTTGGTGTCCGGCACCTGCTTTGCGGATATGGGCTTCAATGTCACCTGTGTGGACAAGGATGAGGCCAAAATCAAAGCCCTTAAAGACGAGCACAAAATCCCCATTTATGAACCGGGCTTGGAAGAGCTGGTCATTAAAAACACTAAGGCCGGCCGTTTAAACTTCACCACCGACCTGTCCGAATGTGTTCCCAATTCCGACGCTGTTTTTCTGGCCGTCGGCACCCCGCAGGGGGATGACGGCCGCGCGGATTTAAAATACATCTTCGCGGCGGCACAAGAAGTAGCTCATAATTTGAAAGATTTTACCGTGGTGGTGACCAAATCCACTGTCCCGGTGGGCACCAACCGCCGCGTGGCGGCCACCATTCGCCAAGCCAATCCGGATGCGGATTTTGCTGTCGCCTCCAACCCGGAATTTTTGCGCGAAGGCGCGGCCATCGGTGACTTTATGCAACCCGACCGCGTCGTCATCGGCGCTGAAAAAGACAGCGTTTTTGACGTCATGCGCCAGCTTTACCTGCCGCTGACCACCAACGGCGCGAAGATGATTGAGACCAATCTGGAAACCGCGGAAATGATCAAATACGCCGCCAACGCCTTTTTGGCCACCAAAATCACCTTTATTAACGAAATTGCCGCCCTGTGCGACAAAGTCGGCGCCAATGTTATGGATGTGGCCGACGGCATGGGCACCGACGCCCGCATCGGCCGTGCCTTTTTAAACGCCGGGCCGGGCTACGGCGGCTCCTGTTTTCCGAAAGATACCAATGCTTTGGCCGCTACAGGGTTTGACAACAATGCCCGCTTAAACATTGTGGAAACGGTGATTAAAACCAACCGCCAATTGAAAAAAGACATGGCCAAACGGGTCAAAGCGGCCGTCGGCGGCACCCTGCACAGCAAACGTATTTGCCTGCTGGGACTGGCGTTTAAGGCCGATACCGATGACATGCGTGACTCGCCCGCCATCGACATTGCTACCGAATTGCAAAAAGCCGGCGCGTTCGTCACCGCTTATGACCCGCAGGCGATGAACAACGCCAAAGCCATCCTGCCTGACATCAAATATTACGATGATCTGTGGACGGCCGCCAAAGGGGCCGATGCCGCCGTGATTGTCACCGAATGGGATGAGTTCAAAAACATGGAGCTGGCCAAACTGGCGGAAAGTTTAGCCCAGCCCGTACTGGTGGATTTGCGCAACCTGTTTAAACCCGAGCAGGCGCAGGATAAGGGGCTGAAATACTCTTCCATCGGGCGGCCGCAGGTGTAAGGTGAAGAGCCCCATGCAAGCCCCCATTGGCGTATTTGATTCCGGCGTGGGCGGCGTCACAGTGCTCAGCGCCCTGCAAGCGGCCCTGCCCCACGAAGACTTTGTTTATATCGGTGATACCGCCCGTGTGCCCTACGGTAATAAACCGCCGGAGCTGGTCACTGATTTTGCCTTGCAAATCGGCAAATATCTGGAAGCTCTGCCGGTCAAAGCCATTGTCATCGCCTGCAACAGCGCCGCGGCGGTGGCGCGGGAAAAGCTGCGGGCGGCAAGCACTGTACCCGTTTATGGTGTGGTGGGGGCAACCGTGCAAGCGGCCTTGGCCCATGCCCATACCCATGTGGGGGTTATCGGCACCGGCGCGACCATTAAAAGTGAGGCCTATCAAAAACCTTTACAGGCTGCCGGGCGCACCGTGTGGGCCAAAGACTGCCCGATGTTCGTGCCCTTAGTGGAAGAAGGCGTATGGAACGACCCCATTGCCCCGCTGGTAGCCAACCATTACCTGCAAGACGCCCCCACTGACATGGAAAGCCTGATTTTAGCCTGCACCCATTACCCATTTTTAAAAGCCGCCATTGGTCAAGTGCTGCCCAAGGTCACACTGGTTGACTCCGCCCACGCCACCGCCGAGCATGTCAAGGCCGACCTGACCGCTCAAAACCTGCTAAGCACCGGCCCAAACCCCGGCACCACCCGTTATCTGGCCAGCGGCGACCCGCAAATGTTTGCCTATACCGCCCAGCGGCTGGGTTTAAATATTCCACATGTGCAAAAATGGGTTGCCTAAATGAAAAAAGAAAACATCCAAAACATTTTTAAAACCTTTCACTCCCTCAATCCGCATCCGCAAGGGGAGCTGGAACACGGCAACCTGTACCAGCTTTTGGTGGCGGTGGTGCTGTCCGCCCAGGCGACTGATAAGGGGGTAAACAAAGCCACGCGCCCGTTGTTTAAAAAAATTCAAACCCCTGAGCAAATGGTCAAGCTGGGCGAAGAGAAACTGCTTGATTATATTAAATCCATCGGCTTGTACCGCACCAAGGGCAAAAACGTCATTAAACTTTCTGAACAGTTAATTGAAAACCACGACGGTCAGGTGCCCAACGACCAAAAAGCGTTGGAAGCCCTGCCCGGTGTAGGGCGAAAAACCGCCAATGTGGTACGTAACATTGGCTTTGGGGAGCCCACCATCGCCGTGGACACCCACATTTTTCGTGTCTCCAACCGCACCGGCATTGCCAAAGGCAAAAACCCCTTAGAAGTGGAAAAGAAGTTGAATAAGGCCGTGCCCAAAGCGTACCGCCACGACGCCCACCACTGGCTGATTCTCCATGGCCGCTACATTTGCATGGCACGCAAACCCAAATGCGCCGAATGCCCCATTTACCAGTGGTGTGAATTTAAGGACAAAACCGCTTAAACGCGCCCCTCAAACCTTACCCTATTCCGGCAGCTCCATCAGGCTGATGTTGGTGCCGTCAGCAAAGGTAACCGACTGTGGAATCACCAGAGCGTTCAAGTTTTCCTCGGGCAGTTCATATACGGCTTTATCGCCGCTATCCAACGGGTTAATGGACACCGGCCAGGATTTTTCCGCCACCTCACCGGCGGGCAGCACATCGGTATCTTTAATCGGCACGTCTTTTAACACGCTGCCGTCGCTGTCCACAAAGCGCACCGTGGCGCGGAAGCTTTTAATATCTTTCTCGCCGGTGTTGTGGAAGGCGATGCGCAATAAAATGCCTTTGCCCACACCCCACTGGCTGACACCGGAGGATTTTTGAAAATCCTGTACTTTTAAAATACGGCTCATTTCGTTTTTCAGCTCATGGTTGGCCTGGGCCACCAGGTCGCGATAATCCTTCTTAATCTGGCGTAAAACGGTTCCAAAGTTGGCGATATTAATGACCTTCCAGTCGTCATCCACCCGCTTCAGGCCCACCGCCAGCTGATAGGTTTTCTCCAAATCCAAACGCTGAAAATCCACGTACACGGTGGCGAATTCATCCACCTGGTTGGCTTTGCTCACGCCTATATATTTAAAATACTCCTCACCGCGGCCAATATCCGCCCATAATGACGACAGCATGTTGTCCTCGCCCGGCTCACCCATTTGCCCGGTGGTGACGTACTCCAGCATCTGTGTGGACAGGTTCTTCGCCAGCATCGGCTTGATGAACGACGTTACTTTTGAGGAGACCGAATTGGTAATTTTATCCAGCAAGTCGCCCTCTTTTTGCCCGTCGGCGCTGGTGAAAATCTGGGTGACCAAATTCTGGCTTAAGCCCAACACATCCACATTGGCCTGGAAGGCCGCGGCGTTGTGAATTTCAATGGCCTGTTCAATTTTATGCACCGCCATCTCGGCAGAATCTTCATAGCGGTTTTTCTGATAAAAATAATAGCCGGTCGCCACCGCAACCACAGCCACAAGGGCTAAAAAGATAATAAAATTAACAACTGTGGTGCGCTTTAGCGCTTTGGTTTTTGGGGTCTTTGCCATCGTATTTTCCTATTTTTCAACCTAGTAGCCCTTATATACCAGCTTAAAGCTTTTTAAAGGCCCATTTCAACACGCATTTATTATTTTGTAGCTTTGCCTGAATCACCAGCCGCCGCGTGGGGATCATCTCACCAAAGTGCGGGGCGTATTTTGACTCCCGCTCGGTCAGGCGGCCGCCGCTGGCTTTAAAGCTTATTTTTGTCTTATCCGGCAGGGTCAGCTCTGCCTGCGATTCACTCTTCAGCGAACATTTCACATCCGGATGCAAGTGGAAATTCGCCATCACCGGCTGACCGTTCCTACCTTCCAGAACATCTTCACCGCGCAATTCGGTGCCCTCTTCGTTTAAAAAGGCGCTGCGCTTGTGGGTCACGCCCACATATTTATACCCGTCATGGCTGGCCACCGCGCCAATGCCCATATCTTTTTCTTCAATCACCTGGGCATCCACCTGTTGTGGCCGCCGCCCCAAACGGAATGCCCCGAACACCTCCGCGCTGTTGCGCTTGCCCACTTCTACGGTGGAATGGGCCGCCGTGGAGCGAAAATAATCCCTCAGCGGCGTTTGATAGGCAAACGTGCCGCCATTGACCACCACCCGCTGCTTATTGACGCACATTTCAAACGACAAGGTGTCCGCGTGCGCGTGGGCAGGCAGCTCATCGGGGCCGACTTTAGCGGCATCGAGCATCACCATGGTGTCGCCCTTTTGCATTTTCACATACCCGGCAAACGGCAGGTGCGGGCCGGGCTTTTCAATGCGCCCGCATTTTTTGGCCAAAGCCTGCAGAAACTTTTTGTCGCCCACCGCGCCATCATTAAACAGCCCCAGCGTGCCGTCCGGATAGCGGTAAAACTCAAACGCCTGCGCCATATGGTCAATCGCCTCATCCAGCTTGGGCGGCGGCGTGTGGCGGCTTTTACGAATAATGGCGTGAATGTCCAGCAAATCCTGCAACACATCCACATGATAATGGGGGGAAAGCTCATAATGCGCCCCATCCGGCAGCACCTGAATTTTTAATTGCTTAATCAAATGCCCCAGCGCTTCCAAGTACACACTTTTGCGCCCCGGCAAACAGGCCCCGGCAAAAATCAGCGCCTTTAAATTTTTAATCAGATGGTTGCCGCCCACATCCCATTCCAGGCATTTTTCCAGGTGGTTCACCTGAAAGGTCAAACTTTCAAAAAAATGCTGTTTAAACGGCGCGGAGCTGTCTTTGGTCAGCCATTCGGCGTAGGTCAACCAGTTGACAATTCGTAAAGACAGCGGATACGGATGCCAGACATCCTTGGAAAAATGGTTACAGCTTAAAAGCCAGTCTTCCACCAGACGGCGGGCGTGGGTCAGACCTTCCGGCCCCATGGCTTTTAAATCCGCCAGCCAGTGGAAATAATGCAAATTGTACAGCCACAGCATCGGCACCTCATGGGGGCGCCAGCGCACCTCTTCGCCCATGTTGACGGTACGGCCGATAAAGGTAAAGGTGTTGCGCGCAATCAGCTGGCCTTTTTTCGGGTCGCCGGGCCACAGCTCCGGCGGCACCAGAGCCAGACGGCTCACCGGGGTGCCTTTATTCATTAATCCGTAAAAGGGGCTGAGGTAATAAAGGGCGCGGGTTTTATAATCCAGACGTGACATCACCTGCTGCGGCTTAATATAGCGCAACATACGAAGGGTCGGACCAACTCTGCCAATCATATTTTTCATGAGGCATAACTTTACCCCACAAAAAGCCCCCTATAAAGGGGGCTTTTTTAAAAAGTCACATATTTCAATTTTACAGGTTCAGCAAGGTATAAATCAGGATGGATCCCAGCAGTATCGTCACCCATAACACCATGTTGGCAATCGGCCACTGGCGGGCCAACAGCGCCTGCGGACCGTGGTAACGGGTCAGGTTGTTGATGATGGTTTTGTTCACCACCGCTTTCACCCCGCCCACCATGCAATTAACGCACGGCTTCAGGCTGGCAAAAGCGCAGCACACCACATTGGGCACCAGCTTGCGGTACAGCCATTCCACATCCAAATTAACCGACGGCAACTCCGGCGGGTACAGCCCGCGCAGGTTTAGCCATACAAACGCCATGGCGGAGAAGAACAGAATTTGCAACTGCGCCAGCACGTGGGTGGTGTCATACGCGGTGTAGTCCACCTGATATGGCAGCATGCTGTACAAATACTGCGGGAAGGTACCAATGGCAACACATAACACGGCGGAAATACCCATCGCCACCAGCATGTTTTTGGGCAGCGGGCCGGTTTTCAGGTTGTTGTCATGGGCAAAAAACGCAAAGTACGGAATTTTAATCCCCGCATGGTGGAACACCCCGGCCGAAGCAAACAGCAGACCCAGCCACACCCAGTCATACCCTTCTTTCAGCGCCGCGGTCATCACCATGGATTTGCTCACAAACCCGCTAAACAGAGGGAACGCGGAAATGGACGCCGCCCCGACAATACAAAAGATGGTGGTCAACGGCATTTTTTTGTACAGCCCACCCAAGTCCGAACCGTTCATACGGCCGGTCACATGCAGCACCGCCCCCATGGCCATAAACAAAAGGCCTTTAAAGATAACATCGTTGAAGGCGTGGGCCACCGCGCCGTTTATCGCCAGCGCCGTACCAATACCAATCCCCACCACCATAAAACCGACCTGGTTAATCATGCTGTAGGCCAAAACCCGGCGCAGGTCATTTTCAATCACGGCGTAGAAAATCGGGAAGCACGCCATGGCCGCGCCAATATAAACCAACAGCTCCGTACCCGGGTAGCCGCGCGCCAGCGCGTACACCGCCACCTTGGTGGTAAAAGCACTCAAAAACACCGTACCAGTCGGGGTACTTTCGGGGTAAGCGTCCGTCAGCCAGTTGTGGAAAAACGGGAAGGCACACTTAATACCCAGAGCAATAAATATCAACAATCCGGCGGTGGAGCCAAGGCCAATGGCATTAAACGCCAACGTGCCGGTTTCATGCACATAAAACAGCGCGCCGGCCAGCAGAACAACTCCGGAAAGCACATGCAGCAGCAAGTAACGCATCGCCGCGCCGTAAGCGCGTTCAGTGCGGCGGGCCCACACCAAAAAGGCCGAGCTGACCGCCATAATTTCCCAATAAATAAACAGCGTTAAAAGGTCGCCAGCAAACACCGCCCCCAGCGCTGAACCAATGTACGCCAGCGCCGCGGCATGCTGGACCTTGTCTTTCACATGCAGGGAAAACACAATGGCGATAAACGCCGCCAAATGGAACAGATAGCCGAACAGAATACTCAACTGGTCGGTGCGAAACGGCACAATCTCATAGCCCAGCAGGCTGGACGGCATTATAAGGCCCGTCCCAATATTAAATAAATTATACGCGCCAACAAACGGCACCGCCAGCATCACCGCCATACGGGCACGGTCTTTCAGGCCGGTGACCAGCAACGCGGCAATAAAAAACAACGCGGCGGGGTGAAATTCAAACATTTATTTGCCCTCCCCGTTGGTGCTGTTTTTGGTGCAGTTGTTTGTGTCGTAATAATCTTCATCACGCATCACCACTTTGCGCATTTCGGTGGCAATTAACACCAGAATCACGCACGCCACAAAGCCGTAAATGGCATAAAAACCGGGCAGGTTTTCCCAGCTGTGGTACACGTGGCGGTGCACCACAAAATCCGCCGCCAACAGCACGGCGCACAGCACATAAAAAATGCGCAAAATCAGCCGTACATTTTCCGGCTTATCGAAAAAGTAACTTTTCTTCTCGCTGCTTTTTTTGTCGCTTTTTTTCATGCCTTTTTCACACCATTTTCCACTTATTTTCCGCCCAGCGCCATGACCACCAAACCATGCAGAGCTTCCGGCGCGGCAAACAGCGCCAAACAGCCAGCAACCGTGACCCCAATGGCCATCAGGCACGGCAGCGGCGCTTCTTTAATTGCTATCTTTTCACCCCCTGTCGACCGGCTGAAAAAGCCGCGCATCGGGATAGGCAGCAGATAAGCAATATTCAGCAAAGAGCTCACCATCAAAACCGCCATCAGCGCCACATGCCCGGCCTCCAATGACCCCAGCATCAGGTACCATTTGCTCCATGTTCCACCCGTCGGCGGCAGACCGATAATACTCAGTGAGCCCACAAAAAACGCCGCCATCGTAAAGGGCATCACATGGCCCAAACCGCGCATATCACTGATTTCCGTTTTTTTGCTGGCCACATAAATCGCCCCCGCGCAAAAAAACAATGTTATTTTTCCAAAGGCGTGCATGGCAATGTGCATCCCCGCGCCCAGTGCCCCGGCTTGTACAGCCAGCAAGGCTCCCAGCGTAATATACCCCAGTTGCGACACGGTCGAATACGCCAGCCGTTCTTTTAAATTATCCTTGGTCATCGCAATCAATGACGCCAGCAAAATACTACCGCCCGCCACATACAGCAGAATGTCCTGCGCGCAAAGCTCAGCAAGGAAATCCAGCCCAAAAATATACACACTGATTTTTAACAACGTAAACACCCCGGCCTTCACCACCGCCACCGCGTGCAAAAGCGCACTGACCGGCGTTGGCGCCACCATGGCCGACGGCAACCAACGGTGAAACGGCATCAACGCAGCCTTACCAACCCCAAAGAAAAACAGCAGCAACAGTACACTCGCCACCGTTGTACTTACCGTGCCATCCAAGGTGCCGCCCGGGACAAAGTCCAGCGTTCCCGCGGCAAAATAGGTCCAAATCATCGCCGGGAAAAACAGCGCGATTGAAGTCACCAATAAAATACCCAGATACACGCGCCCGCCCTTGCGTGCGGCGTCGGTACCTTTGTGAGTCACCAGCGGGTAAGTGCTCAACGTCAAACCTTCATAAAAGATAAACAGCGTTAACAAATTGGCGGAAAACGCCAGCCCCAGCGTGAAGGACACTGCCAGCGCAAAACAAATGTAAAAGCGGGTTTGATTTTCCTCTTTCGCTCCACGCATATAACCGATGGAGTAAATGGATGTTACAATCCATAAGAAGCTGGCAATCAAGGCAAACACCAGTCCTAAAGGTTCCAATTTAAAAGCAATCGGCAGCCCTTGCAAAGATTCCGCAAAGACCATTTCAACCGACGCACCGGCCATCACGGCTGGCACCAACTTCAACACACAGAACAACGTCGCCAGACCGGTGGCCAAGGTGACAGCTTCACGGGTATTGGGACATTTACCGGTAAGTTTTATCAGCCCGGCACCAATCAAAGGCAGAAGAGTTGCGAACAACATAAACATTTCAACCGAACCTATCATAGCGCACCCCCTAACAAGCTGTTAGCCACCGCGGTGGATGCGCCAACACTAAAGTGTGTCGCAAACCCAAAGTATATGGTCGCCAAGGCCAGAACCCATGTTGGAACAAGCAGGGCCAGCGGCGCTTCGGTCACTTTATCATTTTCCGGTGGTTGGAAATACGCCACCTCAACAATGCGCCACACATAGGCCACAGCTAACAATGAGCCGCCCAGCACGGTAATGGCTACAACCGCTCCCAGCGCGCCTTGCTCAAAAGCCGCCATAATTAAATACCACTTACTAACAAATCCAGCGGTTAACGGCATACCGATCAACCCCAGACCGCCAATCACAAAAGCGGCCATGGTCCACGGCATGGTGCGACCCAAACCTTTAAAGTCTTCAATACGTGCACTCCCGTGGCGGTAAAACACACAGCCAACCGCCAGGAACAGGCAACCTTTCATAATAGCGTGGTTAAACATATGCAGCACGCCGGCCGCCAGGCCAGCAGTACTTACCAAAGCGATACCCAGTACCATATACCCCACCTGGGCCACGCTGGAATAGGCCAGAACATGTTTGATGTTGGTTTGGAATGTGGCTGAAAGTGAGGCGCTGAAGACTGCCACCGCCGCCAATGTAATAAAGATGGCCTGTAGCGGCATATCCCCAAAGGAAAACTCTACGCCAAAAATGGTAAATACCGTGCGGATTAACCCGTACAATGCTACTTTTGTCGCTGTGGCTGCCAAAAAGGCCGTAACAGCTGAGGGTGCATAGCCATAAGCATTCGGTAACCAAATATGTAACGGGAACAGCGCCATTTTAATACCAAAGCCCACCACCATAAAGGCAAAGGCAGCATGGACGGTTTTGGTATCCATAACCGCTGGCAGTCGCGCGGCGAGATCAGCCATGTTCAACGTCCCGGTCATCATGTACAAAAAGCCGATACCAATCAAAATCATGGTCGCGCCGATGGTGCCCATAATCAAATACTGGAACGATGCCGTCAGCGCGCGGCGGTCTTTGCCGAAGCTGATTAAAATGTATGTAGATAGCGATGAAATTTCTAAAAAGACAAACAGGTTAAACACATCACCCGTAATTAAGATGCCCAGAAGCCCGGCCAGACACAGCATAAAGGCAGTATAGAAAACCGGCCCGCTGCGTGCGGCTATTTCAGTGGCGACACTCTTTTTGGCAAAAGCCAGCACCAACACTGCTACAGACGAAACCAGAAGCAGGAAAAAGGCGCTAAGCCTATCCACGTGGTAAACAATTCCCCACGGAGCCTCCCAACCGCCCATAGCATACAGCCATGCGCCTTCCGTATAAACATTCCCAAACAACGTGAACGATATACCCAACGTGACCAAACTAACGACAAAGGCCAAAAACCAGGCAACGCAGGAACTGCGGCTTATAAAACAAAACGGCGCAGCCAACAGGGGCAGGAGCACCTGCAAAGCGGGCAAATTATGGAAAAGCGCCTGCATCATAGGGAACCGTGCTTTTTATGAATTTCGTCTTCCTCAATACTGCCGTAGGCTTTGTTAATGCGTACAATTAAGGCTAAAGCCAGTGCTGTAGTCGCCACCCCTACCACAATGGCCGTCAGAATAAGCACATGCGGCAGCGGGTTGGCGTAAACTTCTACCCCGTCAGTTAAAATAGGGGCTACGCCGCCGTCAACTTTGCCGGCGGTGATGTACAGAATAAAAACAGATGTCTGGAAGATATTTAGCCCGATGATTTTCTTTACCAGATTGCTATCGGCAATAACAATATAAAAACCAATCATCATCAGCGCCATCACCACCCAGTAGTTAAAAAGGCCGATTACCATCGTCATTTCTTCGTCTCTTTTTTGTCTGCGTATCCCGCAAAGTTATAAAAAATCGTCATCATCACCGAGGCCACGCAAATCCCGACCCCAAGCTCTACCAGCAAAATACCCAGATGCTGTCCGTGGACAGGGTCGTGGCTTAAGGCGTTATAGTCCAAATAATTGCCGCCCATCGCCATAGCGGCCACACCTGTACCGCCGTACAGAAGTACACCAATAGTCATCATGATATAAAGCGTAGAGGGGTGAATAATTTTTTGCGCCGCGGACAGGCCATAAATCATGGAATACAAAATAAACGCTGCGGCAAAAATCACCCCGGCCTGAAAACCGCCACCAGGGCTGTAATCCCCGTGGAACTGCACATAAAGGGCATAGAGCAAAATAAACGGAATCAAAATTTTAGAAATAACGTGCAGCACAGCGTGCTTGCGCAGGCTTGCGGTATCACTAAATTGCCAGTGTTTACGGTCACCAACCTGAAGCCCCAAAAGCGCCAGAACACCAATACCGGCGGTAAAGATAACGAACACCTCGCCCAAGGTATCAAAACCACGATAGCTGGCCAGCACGGAGGTGACAATGTTTGGAATACCAATTTCCTGGCCAGAGTCTTGAATATACCGCGCCGCCACATGGGTATGCGCCGGTGCCTGTGGGTCACCGAAAAACGGCATGTCTAATGTAGCATACACCAGCGCCGCGCCAGTCAGCATCACCACCAAAACGGGTAATAACACGGTATGGATGGACTTTTTCGCTTGCGGCTCATGTTTGCGGCGCACCAGCGCCAGGGTTCCCAGCATTAAAATCGGTGCGATGCCAGCCCCGATAGCCGCCTCAGTCAATGCCACATCCGGCGCCGCCAAATTCAGGAAAAATGCGGCCGAAAGCAAACTGTACACACCAAACACCATCACCACCGCAAACAAATCACGAATAAATACCGCCGCCAGAGCCGTAGCGACCAGCATACTTAACAGCGCAATGTCGATAACGATATCTATGAGCGGCCCCCTTTCGGCTTCCCTGTAACAGGCTCAAGCCCTGATTTACGGGCACTTTTTGCCATGGCGTGCCCCACGGTGGGGCTGGTGTAGGCTAAAATTACCAGAATAATGCCAAGTTTTAATACCAGCAGGCTAAGCCCGGCTTGCAGCATCAAGCCTGCCATAATTAAACCGGTACATAAGGTATCAGTTATGCTGGCGGCATGAAGGCGGGTGTAAAAATCAGGAAAACGAAACAGGCCAAGAGCGCCGGTAACACCAAAAAAGGCGCCGCTGAGGATGAAAGCCCAGCTGAGAATTTCAACAACGAAAGCCATATCCATAAGGTTTAGGCCCCTCCCTGAGCTTCGTTATATTCAAAAAAGCGCAGCACAGCCAAAATACCGATAAAGTTAATCAGCGCGTAAACAATCGCGATATCTAAAAAAGAAGAATCATTGGCCACCACACTCATTGTAGAGACCAACAAAACTGTTTTGGTACCAAACATGTTCACCGCCAAAATACGGTCAAATAAAACCGGGGAAGAAAACGCCCGTGCCAAAGCCAGCACCATCACTACTAAAAACGCAATTACAGCGACAAACAACATTTTAGCCCACCCCTCCTTCCAGCACGGTAACGCGGTGGTCCATTTCACCGGTTTTAAGGTCAGCGGCAGATTCTTTAGTCAGCGCGTGCACCTCCAGCTTATCGCCGTGAACAGACAAGGTAACCGTACCAGGGGTTAAAGTAATAGAGTTGGCATACAACACGCGGCAAGTTTCGGTTTTTTGCGACGCCTTAACAGTAAAAACACTGGGCTGGATAGCGGGCGATTTTTGCCAGACACGCCTGGCCACATCAATGTTGGATTTAACAATCTGCCATACCAGCCATGCAGCGTAACTCACCAAACTGAAGGATAGAACAACCGGCGGAAAGGATTCTTTGTCTTGTTTGACCATACGAGCATGCAGGAACAACACAAAAACGACTGACGCCGCGCCAAAACCCAACAGCATAGGCTTAAAGTAGCCGGAGTCAATCAGCCAGAAAATAACCAACAAGGCACCAAGAACTAAGGTGTTTTTCATAACCGGTTTTTCTTGTTTTTATTCTAAAATTTTTTGTTAATTCACAATGCGCCAGCTGCCGTCACTTTGTAAGCACGCCGTTCCGTACGCCTTTTCTGTTTTACCATCAATTAAGATTGTTTGCTGGAATTCTCGACAATATTCACCCGTTTGGTTGTTGGTTCCTTCACGGGTTGGTGTAATTGTGCCACCATGGCCGCTTTCCGGGTTGCTCCAACTGATACTCTCTCCCACAGGCGCACTGTAAGCTTCATTGGCCGCGCGCTCATAATAAACACGGTCGCCCTGGGTCATGCTGGTGGCCACTTTGTTACCGACCCACGTCCCCAACAAGGTGCCACCAATGGTGGCGGCGGTTTTACCACTTCCAGACCCAAACTGAGAGCCCAACCCCCCGCCAGCCACACCGCCCAGTACGGTACCGACCTGACGGTTGTGCTCAGGGTTGCTGGAACAGCCCACCAAGGCCACAGTAGCAACAAAAAACGTAAAAATTTGTTTTTTCATATTTTTTTAACCTATCTCTATACCTTTAATCAGGCGGCGACAAAATTATATGTGTTTTGGCTAACATCTTCGCCAGCCAGAATATTTAAAATACGGACGGTTGCCAAACCATCGCCATACGGGTTCATTTTACCCGCCATATTCATATAGGTCACGTCACAAGATAATAATTTACTGGTTTCTTCAGCAATACGGGCAGGATCTGTCCCTACCAGTTTGACCGTACCGGCAATCAATCCTTCGGTACGTTCGGTCACCTCACGCATCACCAGCACCGGCTTACCCAAAGATGGCGCTTCTTCCTGCACCCCGCCAGAGTCAGTCAGCACCAGATGTGCCTTCATCATCAGCTGCACAAACTGCGGGTAATCCAACGGCTCAATCAATTTGATGTTTTCAATACCCTCAAGACGGGTGTTAATAACATCGCGCACCTTCTGGTTCATATGCACCGGATAAACAATTTCCGCCTCCGGGTGCTGCTTGGCGATGGTGGACAAAGCCACGGCAATATTTTCAAACCCTTCGCCATAGTTCTCCCGACGGTGACCGGTCACCAGAATCAGTTTTTTATCTTCATCCAGCTCAACCGCTTGGTTGTGGCCGTTTTTCTTAATGATTTCCACCGTATCGTACAAGGCATCAATGACCGTGTTGCCGGTAATAAAGACGTTTTTGGTAATGTTTTCATCGTACAGCGCTTCAGCGGCGGTAAAGGTTGGGGCAAAATGCCAGTGCGCCAGCTGGCCAATCATTTTGCGGTTTCCCTCCTCCGGGTACGGGGCATAGTTATCATATGTACGCAAACCCGCCTCCACATGGGCTACCTTAACGTGCTTACCTTTACCCATATTTTCCCGGATATAATGGTCATACCCGTAATACCCGGCCAGCGCGCCAATAAAGGCGGTGGTCGTATCACCCTGGACCATTAAAATATCGGGCAGTTCTTTTTCAATAACTTCATGCAAACCTTTTAAGAGCTTGCCTGTTAAAAAGGACAATGGCTGGCCGGGCTCCATTACATGCAGGCGGTAATCGGCATCAATACTGAACCAATCCAAAAGGCCGTAGAGCATCTCTTCGTGCTGACCGGTCGCACACACCACACATTCGTAGCGGGCATCAGCTTTTAAAGCTTTAATCACCGGCGCAAGCTTAATGGCTTCCGGCCGTGTGCCGACCACCACCATAACCTTTTGAACCATTTGTTTGTCCTTTTTTGACATGAATCTCCCAATCCAAAATGCCGTACTTTACTATCACGGCCCGTGCCTAAAAAACAAATAAAACTTGCGTCCGGGTTTAATTTGCGCTTTACCTTACCCTTATGGTTACACGCACTAAAACATTGGCATTACAAGGAATTGAGACCACACCTGTGGATGTGGAGGTGATGATCTCTTCCGGGTTGGCCTCCTTTAATATTGTCGGTCTGCCGGACAACGCGGTGAAAGAATCCAAAGAACGGGTACGCGCCACGCTTAGCGCTCTGGGCATTTCCTTACCCGCCAAGCGTATTACCGTGAATTTGTCCCCGGCTGATGTTTTAAAATCCGGCAGTCATTATGATCTGCCCATCGCCGCCGCTTTGCTGGTGGCCTTGGGTGCTATGCCGTCGGATAGTTTGGAAAACAGCTTGTTTATGGGTGAGCTGTCGTTAGACGGCCGTCTTAATGCCGTTAAAGGCGCGCTGCCCGGCGCCATTTGCGCGCAAGCCATTGGCATGGAAAGTGTCTTTGTACCGAGTATAAACGCTCCGGAAGCCGCCTGGGCAGGTGATGTGGATGTATTTGGCCTGGCGACGATTAAAGACCTAATTGCCCACACCAAAGGCGATGAAGTTTTAACACCCGCCCGTCCGGGCAAAGCGGATGATTTACCTGCTGAAATTTTAGATTTTGCCGATATCAAAGGTCAGGACATGGCCAAAACCGCGGCGGAAATGGCCGCCGCGGGCGGGCATAATTTAGCTCTGGCCGGCCCACCGGGGGCGGGTAAAAGTATGACCGCCAAACGCATCACCGGCCTTTTACCGCCGCTCAGCAGCCAAGAAGCGCTGGAAGTGTCGCTTATTCATTCGGTCGCTGACGGCCTGCAAAAAGGGCTTATTACCCAGCGTCCGTTCCGCAGCCCGCACCACAGCGCCTCAGCAGTAGCTTTGTGCGGCGGCGGACACAATGCCAAGCCTGGTGAGGTTTCACTGGCCCACCGCGGGGTATTGTTTTTGGATGAATTGCCGGAATTTGCTTCTAAAGTCCTTGAAACCCTGCGCCAGCCAGTAGAAGATGGGGTGATTACCATTTCCCGCGCCAACCACCATGTAACATACCCGGCGCGTTTTCAGCTGGTGGCGGCTATGAACCCGTGCAAATGCGGCTATCTGGGTGACCCGGCCCGCGCCTGTTCCCAAGCCCCTTTATGCTCAGAAAAATACCTTTCCAAAATTTCTGGCCCGCTGTTGGACCGTTTTGACTTGAAAGTTTCCGTCCCCGCCGTGGAAATCAGCCACCTGCAAAGCACCAAAACCTCAGAGGATACCGCCACCATCCGCGAGCGGGTTTTAAAAGCGCGCGATATGCAGTACCGGCGCTTTAACGGCAAAATTGAATGCAACGCCGATATGTCCACCAAAATGACGGAAGAGGTCGTCCAACCTGACAGCGAAGGGCAAAAAATCCTCTCCCAGGCCGCCGAAAAGTTCAAACTCTCCGCCCGCGGTTATTACCGTACCTTAAAGGTGGCACGGACGGTCGCCGACCTGCGCGGAGATAAAAATGTGTCCCGCCCCCATATTGCCCAGGCTTTAGGATTTCGGCAATTTTGATATATTGAATTTTTCCGTCCGCCTGTCATACTGGGGTTTATGCGCTTTTCGGTTTTATTATTTGGTGTATGGGTGGCCGCTTTTTTGCTGGCCGCACCGTCGTTTGCGACCGACTACCCCACATACGGCAGTCTAAAACGCGATGAGGTGAACGTCCGCACTGGGCCGGGCACCCGTTACCCTATTTTATGGGTCTTTCAGCGCTACGGATGGCCCATTGCGGTGCTCAACCGCTTTGAAAACTGGTACAAAATCCGCGATGTGGAAGGTGAAGAAGGCTGGGTCTACGCCGGTATGGTATCTTTTGCCAAAACCGCCGTCATCAACGGCGATGAGCCAGCGCTGGTCTATAAACGTGCCGACGGTACCAAACCGTTTTTAAAGGTGGAGCCGCAAAATGTAGTTAGCGTCTATGACTGTACCGATTATTTCTGCAACATTGAAATTCGTGATGAAGACGGCTGGGTTGTTAAAACCCGTCTTTCTTTGCCGGAGTTAGGAGGTTAACCCATGCCGCTGGTTCAACATACCCCGCTCACACTGGCCTCTACCTCCAAATGGCGCAAACAGGTTTTAGAAAACCTGGGGCTGACTATCCAAACCGCCGCCCCACACGTGGATGAAGAGCAACTCAAGCCCCAGTTTCAGCACCTCTCTCCAAAAGATATGGCCTTGGAATTGGCCAGAGCAAAAGGGGAAAGCGTACCCACCCCAAACGGCCTTATCCTCTCTGGTGATCAAATATGCGCCTTAGGCGCCATCGTTTATGACAAACCCTTAACCACTGAAAAACAAAAAGAAAATTTAGCCGAACTTGCCGGAAAAACGCACACTCTTTTCACCGCTATTTGTTTGTTTGAAGATGGTAGTTGCATATATGAAAAAGTGGCCCAAACCCACTTAACCCTTCGCCCGTTAACAGCTTCTCAAATTGAGGCGTTTGTTCATCTGGAAGACGCGACCAGCTGTGCCGGTGGGTATGTATTTGAAGGGTTTGGCATTCATTTATTTGAAAAAATCGAAGGGGATGTTACCGCGATTGAAGGTATTCCTAAGCTGGATTTGTTACACTTTTTATACAACCATAACGTATTGGAGCTTGCACCATGACCTATATTCTGGGCATTACCGGCCGCATTGCCAGCGGCAAAAGCACCGTTGCCAACATGTTTAAAGATCTGGGCGCCTTTAAGATTGATGCCGACTCTTTAGTTCATGAGCTTCAACAGCCCGGCACGGAGGAATCCAAAAAAATCATCCAGTTATTGGGCAGCCGTGTCGCCACCGAAGATGGCGGTATTAACCGTAAAGAACTCGGCACTGTCATAGCTGAAAACCCTTTGGCGCTTGATATGGTCGAGGAAATCCTCCATCCGCAGGTTTATACCAAAGCCAAACTGCGCTCCGGGTTAGAGGTTAAACACAACACCCCACTAGTCATTTTAGAAGTACCGCTGTTGTTCCAATCCGGTATGGAAGAACTGTGTGACGGCGTGCTGGTCACCACCTGCGATGAAAACGAGCGCCGCGCCCGCGCCTTTTCCCGGGAAGGGATGTCCAGCTCCTTGTTGGATATTTTTGAAAAACGCCAGCTTTCAAATGAAGACTTACTCGGAAAGGCTGATTTTATTATTGAGACCGATCAAGGGCTGTCTCACACTCGTAACGAAGTAGCTAAACTTTTTGGTAAGTTACGTGAGTTAGAAAAAGACAAACAGCCCAGTGAACAAAGCGAAGCCATCTGAAGCTAAAATAGCTTATTTACCAATACAAAATGTGGAAAACACCACATCCAGAACAGCCTCACTGTCGGTACGGCCAGTAACATTACCAATTTCCCGTGCCACGTCCCGCAGGTCTTGGGCCAGCAAGTCACTTAAGCTAACCTCACTTTTTTGCATGTAAAGCTCTCGGGCGCGTTTCAGATGTTTTAGGGCATTTTGAATGCACGCGCGGTGACGGCCACGGGTCACCAGCGCCCCTTCACGGGCCTGCTGATACTCCTTTTGCAGAATATCTTTTAAAGCGGGTAAAATGGTATCCAAAGTAGCCGGTTGTGTTAAATCACAAGCCAGGACCGGGATATTTTCTTTATCTGCCACCTGACTATCCGCGTGCTGGTCAACTTTGCTCACCACAATCAACGACGGTACCGTTTTTAACACCGGCTCAATAGCCTTATCCAATGCGGGCCACTCACCAGCGTCCACTACAACAACTGCCAAGTCCGCACCTTTGGCTTTTTCCGCCGCCCGGCGCACCCCTTCTTTTTCAATAACGTCTTCAGTTTCCCGTAGCCCGGCTGTATCCGCCAGCACAACGGGGAAGCCCCCAATATCCAAATGCGTTTCCACCACATCACGCGTGGTTCCGGCAAAGGGGCTAACAATGGCGGTTTCCTGACCGCTTAACAGGTTAATCAACGTCGATTTTCCAGCGTTCGGCCGACCCAGAATCACAACACTAAACCCCTGCCGCACCCGCTCGCCAATATTGCTTTGAATGGCTGTTTCCAAATCATAAATCAGCTTTTCCAGTTTGGCTTTCAGCCCAGCCTCTTCCAATACTTCCAGCTCTTCATCAGGAAAGTCAATCGCCGCTTCCACGTGGGCCAACAGATGCATAACCTGCTGCCGCCAGCTTTCAAAACGGTTACCCAGTTCTCCTTCCAATTGACGCAAGGCTTGCTGGCGCTGCACTTTAGTTTCCGCGGCAATTAAATCCGCCAAACCCTCGGCTTCCACCAAGTCCATCTTACCGTTTAAAAAAGCCCGGCGACTGAATTCACCCGCTTCGGCTTGGCAGACACCGTCCACAGAAGTCAGATTATCCAAAATTTCCTGCACAATCGCCCGCCCTCCATGGCAATGTATTTCCACCACATCTTCACCGGTAAAGCTGGCCGGGGCCTTAAAATATACCGCCAGGCCGTGGTCAATATTATCGCCATTTAGAGTTTTAACCGGTCCATATATCATACGTTTAGGCGCGGCTTTATCAAGCGATGGGAACAGGCTTTTCGCCGCCTTAAACGCCTTGGGCCCGCTGATACGAATCACCGCTACCCCCGCGCTCAGAGGCGCGGTAGCAAGGGCGGCAATGGTCTCTTTTGATGTAAAGCTCATATTTTCGCAGGTTTAAATTGCATACATATTTATGCGCTGTTTATACCGTGGCAAAGGGTTAAATTCAAGTCTTCGCATAAAAAGCAGCCCATTTTATTGTATTTATTGCAAAAACTACCGGAACACTATACCCTGTTGCCGATGAAAATTTTGGGTATTGAAACATCCTGCGATGAGACCGCCACCGCTATTGTGGATATGGCGGAACGTAAGGTAGTGGCCAATTGTGTCTATTCGCAAATTTCTGAACATGAAGAATTTGGCGGTGTGGTGCCGGAAATAGCTTCCCGCGCCCATATGGAACGCTTGCCAGCGATGGTAGAGAAAGCTTTAAAAGAAGCTGACTTAACTTTAAATGATATTGATGCCTTTGCCGCGACCGCCGGGCCCGGCTTGCTGGGCGGGCTTTTAGTGGGGCTCACTTACGCCAAGTCTTTGGCCTTAGGTACAAACAAACCCTACTTGGCCGTTAACCATTTGGAAGCCCACGCCCTCACTGCGCATTTAACCGAAACCATTGATTTTCCTTATCTTTTACTACTGGTATCTGGTGGACATTGCCAGTTTATCCAAGTGGATGGCCTGGGCGAGTACAAAACTCTGGGCGGTACACTGGATGACGCGGTGGGGGAGTGCTTTGACAAAACCGCCAAACTGATTGGTTTACCCTACCCTGGCGGGCCAAATATTGAGCGCTACGCTCAAAAAGGTGACCCAAAAGCCTTTGGTTTTCCCATACCTTTAAATGATGGAAGTGTAAATTTTTCCTTTTCCGGCCTTAAAACCGCGGTGCGGAATACCCATAACTCATTAAGGAAGGCAACCAAAAAGGACCTGTACAACATCGCGGCGTCCTTTCAGGAAACGGTCGCTAAAATATTGGAAATTAAGGCGAAAAAGGCTTTGGAAACAACCGGATGCACACAGTTTGTCTTAGCTGGCGGGGTCGCCGCCAACCGTCTGTTGCGGGAACGTTTGAGCCAATTGTGCGAAAAAAGTGGTGTGAATTTTTACGTGCCGCCAGTAAAATTATGCACCGATAACGCTGTAATGGTCGCTTATGCCGGGGGCTTGAGGTTTGAAAAAGGCCAGCAATCTCAAATGGTTGCCAAGGCCACCCCACGATGGCCGCTGGACGATTGCCGATTATAAGCAAAAAGCAGCAAAATGTCGGCAAAACCACAGCAAAAAAGTGGCAACAAAACGGCAACGGATTAAATTTTGCATAAATGCAAAAACAACCAAGGGAGAGAGGTTGAATGACCATGCAAAAAAACGGGTCAGAGAAAAAAATGGTCGGCGTGATTTCCGCCGGTGCATTCGGCACGGCCATCGCCCAAACGCTGGCCCATTCCGGTCAGGATGTTTTGATATGGGAAAAAGAAGCCGATGTGGTTAAAAGCGTTAATAAATCCGCTGAAAACAAGCGCTTTATGCCCGGCTTTAAACTTTCTGAGGCCATTACCGCCACCAGCAACATTGAAGATTTAACCGAAAAATGCGGCACCTTGTTTTGCTGCGCACCCGCGGCGGCGAACACCGAAATTGCTACTTTGTTGGCCCAATCTTTCACCCCGGAGCACACACTGGTGATTTGCTCCAAAGGGTTTCGCGAGTCGGACGGCGCGCTATTGAGCGATGTCTGGCAGGAATCGATTGGCACCATTCGTAACTTAACTGTGCTCTCCGGTCCGTCGTTTGCGCCGGAGATGATGGAACAAAAACCTACTGCCGTGGTGGTCGCCGGGAAAGAGCGCGCAACGGTACGACAGGTGAGCGATTTGCTCTCGGCACGGTTTTTCCGGGTGTATTTTTCAGATGATGTTATCGGCCTGCAGGTCGGCGGGGCGGTGAAAAACGTACTGGCGATCGCGGCGGGGCTTATTGACGGGCTGGATTTGGGCGACAACTGCCGCGCGGGTGTGATGTCCCGCGGATTGGTGGAGATGATTCGCTTTGGCGCAGCCATGGGGGCCAAACCGCAAACATTAGCCGGTCTTTCCGGCTTGGGCGACCTTATTTTAACCGCCACCTCCAGCACCTCGCGTAACTATCGTTTTGGCAAAAAAATCGCACATGGTCAAACTTTAGACCAGGCGCAGAAAGAAGAGCCGCATGTGATTGAGGGCATCAAAACGGCGCGGATTATCAGCGCTTTGGCGGCATCTCATGGTATTGATCTGGGGATTATCAACGCCGTGGACGGCATTTTACATGGTGATTTACCCCCCGAACGTGCGATAGAGTATTTGTTGATGCGCCCGAGAGTGGATGAGTTTGACAGCCACCTGTTTGACGAAAAAACGTATAAAAACTCGGCCTGAAAGTTAAGACCAGTAAAATTAAGATAAAAAATAAGAACTTTATATGCGTTTGTGGATATATCTGGCCCTGATGGCGCTGTTGCCCGCCGCGGCAATGGCCGAAGTGGATAAAGAAACCGCCCAGCGGTACTTAAAACTGATTTACCCCAACTACTCCATTGAAGAAACCTTGGAGAGCATCACCACCAACCGCCAGTTTATCCAACAAACCAAGGTTGAGCTTCATTCCGATAACCTGGTGGATGCCTGGCGGCTGGGCACCGTGCACCAAAGTGTTTTTATTGGCCTGTTGGAGCGGGCTGAGAAAGGCGAGTTGAAAGGCTTTACCAAAAAGCAAGTTACGGTGGACCAGCAAAAAAAGACCCCTTATGATGGCCTGCGCCTCACCTTTACCGATGAACAGGACCGCCCTGTGGGCCCGATTCGCATTTTTGACGGGAAAATATATGACTCCCAAAACCGTGTGATTGGGCAGGATACCAACCGCTACCTTGAATACTGGCTGTTTTCCATCGCCCCGGAAGCGCGCCATAAATCCATGGCGTTACGGGTATTGCCGATTACCTCTTTTGAGCATTGTAAAATTCTGGATAACTTTGTGGTCAACACCTTGCCGCGCCAATGTTTGCTGCAAAACGGGCAGATATACCTAGAGGTGGATGAAAACGTCACCGCCGAAACCCTGCTGGTGGAAAACTTTGACCAATGCATGAAGTACGGCAAAGCGGTGATTGATACCTTCCCGCGCCGCTGTTTGATGCCCGGCGGCCGCGTATTTACCGAGCCGCCAAAACTCCCGCCGGAGTTGGAAGAGCTTTCCCAAAACGAACTGGAAGAGTTTTAAGCGGTGCTTAAAAAGCTCGCAAAACTTCTGGATAAAAAGAACCCCGAACGGCGGGCGAACACCTTGTTAATTATCGGGTTTGTGTTTATCCCGTTTATATGCGCGCTGGTCACCATCACGCTGATGCTCACCCACCTGAAGGGATGATTTTTTTTATTTTTACGAGGCCAACAACTCAATTTTCAATTCGCTGGCCTGCACGTTCACGCCTTTTTGCAAGGCGTCGGTCCACTCTCCAGCGGCCAGTTGTTCCACATACGGCTCAATAGCTTCGGACAGAATTTCACTGGCCGTACGCGGCGCGGCGGCAGGCATGTTGGTAATGGCGGAGTGAATCACGCCGTGTTCCACATAGGCCGGTTCGTCGTGCGTACAGGGGCGGCTGGTTTCCAGACATCCGCCCTGGTCAATAGAAATATCCACCGCGACGGACCCTTCGGGCATGGTTTTGATTTGTTCAGCGGTGACGACCGTCGGCGCTTTTTTGCCAACCACATATACCGCGCCCACCAACAGGTCGGTTTGCGGTAAAATAACGGAAATAGACTGCGGTGTGGACACCACCGCTTTCATCCCCGGAAATTCTTTTTCCATGCGGCTCAAACGCTCTTCGTTAATATCCATAATGGTGACATTCGCGCCCATGTTGTGGGCCAGACTGGCGGCTTCATAACCGCTGATGCCCGCGCCAATTACTGTAACGTTAGGGCCTTTGCGGCCGGTAATACCGCCCATCAATACCCCGCGGCCGCCGCGCGGCGCGTGCAGGTACCATGTCCCAATTTGCGTGGCCAGACGCCCGGCAATGGCACTCATAGGCGCCAGCAAAGGCGTTTTACCGTCTTCTTCAACGGTTTCAAACGCCACGGCGGTCAAGCCGATGTCTTTCAAACGCTCCACCAGCTTGGGCTCAGCGGCCAGATGCAAATAGCAAAACAGCAGGTGGCGACTTTCCAACAGGTCAAGGTCCTGCCCCAGCGGTTCTTTTACTTTTACAATCATCTCCGCGGTTTTATAAAGCTCTTGGGCGGTGGGGAGGATGGTCACACCCACATCGGTGTATTCGCTGTCACTAAAGCCCGCGCCTTCGCCCGCGCCCGCCTGCAAAAAGACCTCATGGCCGGCGGCAATAACTTTTTCAGCGGCAGACGGCACCAGACCGACGCGACGTTCATTGTTTTTTATTTCTGTTGGAACACCGATTTTCATGGCTTTTGACCCTCCTTCAAACTAACTATTCAACCGCTACGAGTGTAGGGAAGTTTCACGCCCCTTACAAACACTTTATCCACCCTTTTTCACCCTTTTCCGGTTTTGCTTGAATACGGGGGAAAAGCGGGGTAAAATCCCGACTATTGTGAGTGGTTTTTTAAAACTGCAAACGTATAAAAAAGAGGTAAAAAATTATGTTTACACAACGCGTATCCCACGCTCATGTCCGTGAGTCGGCTTTGGCCACTTACATGAGCCAGATTTTTAACTATATGGCTGGCGGCGTTGCCGTGAGCGGTCTGGCGGCGTGGATAACCGTGAACAGCCCCGCCATTATGCAGGCGGCTGTGAACGCTCAAATTTTATTCTTGATCGTGTGGTTCGGTTTTGGCTTTTTCATGCATAAAATCATTTTCAACATGCAGCCTAAAACCGCGCTGATGAGCTTTGTAGCCTTTAGCGCCCTGACCGGTTTTGCGCTGAGTCCACTAGCGCTTATTTACACCGGCGCGTCCATCGCGATTGCCTTTTTCACCGCGGCGTTTATGTTCGCCGGGGCCAGTTTGTACGGGTATTTTTCTAAAAAATCCCTGTCCGGCTGGGGCAACTTTTTGATGATGGGGGCCTGGGGCCTGATTGGCGCCATTGTGGTAAACCTGCTGGTGGCATTGTTCACCGGTTCCCCCATTGAAGGCCTGTCGTTTGTGATTTCCTTAATCGCTGTGCCGCTGTTTGCGGGCATGACCGCGTGGGAAACCAACATGCTGAAAGACATGTACGCCAGCCACGCCGGAGATGATGTGCACACCAGCCGCATGGCTATTTTTGGTGCGACATCCCTGTACATGAACTTTGTGGTGATGTTCATTCACCTGCTGCATCTGGTGGGCCAGCACCGCCAATAAAACAGAGTTACTACAATCTAAACCGCCCTTCGGGGCGGTTTTTAGTTGTATGCACACAAAATATCTGTATACTTCTTTTTATTGTCTTTTCCGTTTTTTCTTCTTTTTTTGGGAGTTTTGTATGCCTCTCACCCTTCCCCCTGAAAAGCCGCTGCTGCCCAAGGCTCTGCGGCAAAAAACGCTGGACGTGCACAACAGCGACGCCTTTTTAACCGACCGCGAGCAGGTTCAAGCTTACTTTGACCACTACAAGCAGGCCTGTGCGGGCAGTTTTAACTGGGAAAGTCCTTTGCGTCATGACGACCCGGCTGAAGTGATGCGCCGTATGGCCTATGCCACCGCCGGTGAAGAGTTCATCGCCACCCATTGGCACGCGCCGGTGATTGCCACCCACACCGATCAGACCCGTTACTATAACGAGTTCCGCGGCAACCAGCGCTGGACCGGTATTATCAATGGTGCTTTGAAAGTGGAAATGCTCCACAATGGCGCCAAAGTCATGGGGCTCACGCCTTATACCGTCATTGGCTGTGATATTCCGCTCAGCGCCCAAAGCGCGGTACTGCATGTGGGGCTGGCCAATGCCATTAAAAACGGCTGGCAGGTGGTGCTGACCTCTTTGCCCGCCTGGCGCGGCGAACGGCGGCGCGATGATATTCTGCTCAACACCCTTAAAACCATTGTCAGCGCCGGCTTTCCGGCCGACTGCGTTGATGCCATTCTTCCCCACCCGGCAGACACGCCCGGAGGTGAATCATGACCGACGTCCTCTACCGCAACATTCAAACCCGCTATCAAGCTAAGTTGGCGTGGAAATTGGCCGCTAAATTTTTGAGCCAATATAAACTACACTCACAATAAAAAAGCTTTTTATAACTGTGGTGGTTTTCTTCGTGAACATGTCATCTTTGAAGTGTATTTCAAAAATGAGGAAACCCTGGTTGTGGAACGCATTAATAGCTGATAAGCGATTTGACCACCTCCGTGCGAGGTGGCTTTTTTTTGGACTGAACAAAAAATATGCGTACAATGACGGGTATGAAAAATGTAGCGCAATGGTTCACATGTAACCGTATCGGCTGGCTAATGCTGGTGGCTTTGCAATTGTTTTGGATTTTCGGTATGGCGGAGTTGCGCGGCGCCCAGCCGTTTGCGACGTTCTATACCATTTATGATGTGCTGGTCGCCACCGAAATCAACTCGGTTAAGCATTACGGTTTAGGGGTTTATCTGGCGCCGTTTATGCCGTTTTTCTTTGGTACCTACCTGTTGGCCGCCTACTTTTTCCCCAGCCTTATGGCCGCGCTGTACATGTGGGTTAAACGCTTTCTGACCACCCATCACGCCCCACACTAAAAAAAAACCAAAACAGTATCGTGGATACCCGCTTCCGCGGGCATGACAGCACACCGATGAATTATAGGTATATAGGCTTTATAAGCGAAGTGTTCCGGCGGCAGGTTTTGATTTGACCTTAAGTGCCCACCCCAAAATCACATTTTTGGGGTGGGGCAGATAAAGATTTACGAGTTCATGGAGCGGAAGAACTCTTCATTGGTCTTCGTCGGCTTAATCTTGCTCAGCAGGAATTCCATCGCGTCCACGGTGCCCATTGGCTGTAAGATGCGGCGCAGAACCCATACTTTTTGCAATTCTTCCGGCGTAAACAGCAGTTCTTCGTGACGGGTACCGGACTTGGCAATATCAATGGCCGGGAAGGTGCGTTTTTCCACCAGCTTGCGGTCCAGCCACAGCTCCATATTACCGGTTCCTTTGAATTCCTCAAAAATCACTTCATCCATACGGGAGCCGGTGTCAATCAGCGCACTAGCAACGATGGTTAAAGAACCACCTTCTTCAATGTTCCGCGCCGCGCCAAAGAAGCGTTTGGGGCGCTGCAGGGCGTGGGCATCCACACCACCAGTCAGCACTTTACCGGAGCTTGGCACGACGGTGTTGTAGGCACGCGCCAGGCGGGTTAAGGAGTCCAGCAGAATTACCACATCGGTGCCCTGCTCTACCAGGCGTTTGGCTTTTTCAATCACCATTTCCGACACCTGCACGTGGCGGTTGGCCGGTTCATCAAAGGTGGAGGAAACTACCTCCCCCTTCACCGAACGCTTCATATCGGTCACCTCTTCCGGACGTTCATCAATCAACAGAACAATCAGGTGAATTTCTGGGTGGTTGGCCTCAATGGCGTGGGCCACCGCTTGCAGCATCATGGTTTTACCGGTTTTTGGCGGGGCCACCAGCATAGCGCGTTGACCTTTCCCAATCGGCGCGATCAAATCAATAATGCGGCCGGTGAGGTTTTTCTCGGAATTATTGGTCCCTTCCATTTTGAACTTTTCGGTCGGGTATAAGGGAGTCAGGTTGTCAAAGTTGCGGCGGCGTTTGGCTTTTTCCGGGTCCATAAAGTTGACTTTGGCCACCTTCAGCAGGGCAAAGTAACGCTCACCCGGGTTAGGGGCACGCACCGTGCCTTCCACCGTGTCACCGGTTTTCAGGCCAAAGCGGCGAATCTGGCTGGGAGAGACATAAATATCTTCCGTGCCGGGGGTATAATTGGAATCCGGCGAGCGCAAAAAGCCAAAGCCGTCCTGTAAAATTTCCAGCACCCCGACCGCGCCGACTTTATCTTTTTCCGGCATTTTGGCGACGATGGAGAACAACAAGTCCTGACGGCGCAGGTTTTCGGTGTCTTCAACGCCCAGTTTTTCGGCCATTTTAATAATTTCGTCGGTCGGCTTGACCTTTAACTCGTTCAAATGCATGGGGAGATAATCCTTATGAAATTAACAAATCTTATTTGTGATGATGTATATTAAACTTCTGTTTTATCTAAGAAAACACATCCAAAATTTTATGGGAAACAGCGACCTGCGCGTCTAAATGAAGATATAAAAACAGGTCAGCTTTATTCATATGTAATAAAATTAAGCGCTTGCGTCAAGCCCTAAAGCACTTAAAACGCCCTAAAACGGTTTGAGCACCGCCAAAAACACCGCGGCGATTAAAATAACCGTCGGCACTTCATTCATCATACGGAAGAATTTTTCACTTTTACTACATGTACCCGCGGCCAGCTGTTTGCGCCAGTGGTTCAGCACATGATGGAAACCGGTTAAGATAACCACCAGGGTTATTTTAACGTGCAGCCAGCCCTGGCCGCTCATCCATTCCGGCACCTGCGCCACCATCCATAAGCCGAACAGCCATACCGCCACCATCGACGGGTTCATAATATATTTATACAGCTTGGCTTCCATGGTGCTGAGTGTGTTCTTCACCGCATTATCGCTGGCCGCGGTGTGATAGACAAACAGCCGCGGCAGGTAAAACAATCCCGCAAACCAGCACACAATAGCAATAATGTGCAGCGCGCGCAGAATATCATAGGAAATAAAATCCATATTTCTTTAAGCCACCTTATGGTTTTTGACAGAGTAATTTTTAATGGTCTCGGCCATCGCCTGCATATTTTCCACTGGCGTGGGCGGCAAAATGCCGTGGCCTAAGTTAAACATAAACCGTCCGCCGGGGGCCATTTTATCCAGCAGTTCGGTGGTTTTTTGACGCACCGTGGCCGGGTCGGTCAGTAAAATGGCGGGGTCTAAATTCCCCTGCAGGGTGACGTGGTCTTTTAAGTAAGACAGATTTTGAATGTCCTGCCCGTGGTCAATACCCAGGGCATCAATATGCGGGCATTTGGCCATAACTTCCAACTGGTAGGGTTTCAAGCCGCGGCCAAAGAAGATAAGCGGGGTAGCAGGGTGTTTTTCTTTTAAGGCTCTGGCAATGGTGAAGATGGGTTTTTGCACGCACATCTCAAACAATTCCGCCGGCACATGAGAGGCCCAGCTTTCAAACAGCTGAACGGCATCAGCACCCGCCTCAATCTTTTTATCCAGATACGTGATAACCGCGCTGGTAAGAACATTTAAAAGTGTCTCAAACGCCTGTGGCTGACCCCACGCCCAGCTGCGCGTGGTCGGGCAATCTTTAGACGGATGGTTGTCGAGCATATACAGGCTGAGTGTCCACGGTGCCCCGGCAAAACCGATGAGCGATTTATCCGCCGCCAGTTGTTCACGGGTCAGGCTGACGGCTTCAAACACCGGGTTCAGGAATTCCAGCAAAGCGGATGGGTCAGTATTTAATTGGGTAATGTCCGCGGTGGACCGCAAGGTGTCCAGCTTGGGGCCTTCGCCTTTAACAAAGTCCAGCGGCACACCCAAAGCCTGGGGAATAATTAAAATATCACTGAAGATAATCGCCGCGTCCATATCAAAACGACGGATGGGTTGCAGGGTCACTTCACTGGCCAGTTCAGGCGTGTAACATAGCGTTAAAAAGGATCCGGCCTGTTCCCGTACTTTTAAGTACTCGGGTAAGTACCGACCAGCCTGACGCATCACCCAAAAGGGTGGTCGGTCCACTGCTTCACCTTTTAATGTCTTTAAAAACCGTGTTGTCATGGGCACCTATTCAACCACTTTTCCCCACCCTAATAAAATAAATAAAAATAAAATATTTATATATTAAAGGTTTTAATAGTTGTTTGTTGGTCTTCAAATAACGGGGATAAGTTTAAAAACCAACACCAAATCAAGGGTTTATTCCGGGACAAATTCTGTGTATAAGCGGCCGGTTTGTTTGGGGATAATGGGGGTAAAACATGGGATGAATCTATATAACCTGTTCTATGCATAACTTCGGGTTTAACTTATCCACTTGTCCCCAGTCAATTGTGGATAACAAACTGTAAGTTATTCATATAAAGAAATTATTTAAGCGGCGGAGGCTTGTTTAATGATGTCGGCCGCGCCCTGGCTTAACAGGTCTTTTGCCACGGCTTTGCCCAGTTTTTCGGCTTGTGTATAACTCATTTTATGGCGGGCGCGGAATACGGTTTGCCCGTCAGCGGAAATGACCATAGCGATAAAGCGCAAATGGCCGCCCTTGGTCACCTCGCAATACCCCGCCACCGGTGTGAAGCAATCCCCGCCTAAGGTGTTGAGCATGGCGCGTTCGGCGCTCAGGCAGGTGAAGGTGTTTTTATGGTTGATTTTGGCCAACAGGTTAATAGTTTCTTTATCATCATCGCGGCACTCCATACCCACAGTGCCCTGGCCCAGGGCGGGCATAATCATATCCGGTTCAAACACGTCAGTAATACGCGCATTCAGATTGACCCGGTCCATTCCCGCTTTGGCCAGTAAAATGGCGTCAAAGTCACCGCGGTCGAGCTTTTTCAGCCGAGTATCAATGTTGCCGCGGATGGGTTTAACGGTTAAATCCGGGAAAAAGGCTTTAATTTGCGCTTCGCGGCGCGGAGAACTGGTGCCCACCACACAGCCTTTAGTAAGTGCGCTGAAATCAATAAAATCTTTGCGGCACACCGCCACATCACGCCGGTCGGCCCGCTGCATGGCGGCAGGAATAATTAACCCTTTGGGCAGCTCTTCATCGGTGGGAACATCTTTCATGGAATGTACCGCAAAGTCGGCTTTTTCATCCAGAATGGCTTGCTCCAACGCTTTAATAAACAGACCCTTCCCGCCGATTTTTTTCAAATCGCCGGGGTTTTTTTCCTCATCGCCATCGCTGGTGATTTTCACCAGTTCGTATTGAAAATCCGGCACATGGGTTTTAATGGCGTCAATAACCTGTTGGGTCTGGGTCAGCGCCAGTTTGCTTTGCCGGGTCGCGATGCGGAATGTACGTGTCATAAGGTTTATTTTAAGGGTTTTGGCCTTTGGGTGCAAACACAAAAAGCTCGCCCGGCGCATTTTGATGGCCGGCCAGAGCCTCGGCTTCTTTTCCTTCACCAAAATAAATATCCCCGCGTACCGCGCCTTTTATGGCCGCGCCGGTATCATGAGCCATCAGCGCTTGTGTAAACGGCGTTTGGGTGTGGGTAACGGTGGTGTTGACCACCAGCGGCACATGGTGAGGAATGTGGTTGGTATCCACCGCTAACGAGCCGCTCGCTACCAGTGGTACATTAGCCGACCCTTTAGGGGTTGGCTCCCCAAGCTTAAAAAAGATATAGCGCGGATTGGTATAAAGAATTTCATCGGATTTTTGCGGATTGGCCTTCAGCCACGCTTTAATACTTTTGAGTGAAATATTATCCTTTTCCAGCGCGCCGTTGCTGAGTAGTTCGCGGCCGATGGCGTAATAATCGTGCCCGTTATTAATGGCGTAATGAACCCCTTTTTCCTCGCCGTTTTCAAAGCGCAGCAAGCCGGAGCCCTGTATATGCAAAAAGAAGGCGTCAACTTTATCTTTTACCCACGCCACCACCGGCGCGTTAGGCGGCCGGGCGGCCATAGCCTTGCGGGAGGCATACGGCACGGCGCGGCGGCCGTCCACCTGCGCAATTAAGCGCGGCGCTTCAATATCAATGCCGAAATCTTTTAAATCAAGAGTCACCAAATCATCCGGCCAGCCGTACAAGGGAACGTCAAATTGTGGGGTACGGCTCAAGCGGGCCTCCAGAAGCGGGGTATAATAACCGGTGAACAGACTGGTATCGTCTGTACCGCGGATGCGGTACAGCGCGAAGGTTTGCAATGTTTTGGCCGCGGCAGCGGTATCTTGTGTAGCCGCGTCACATAAGGGTTGCCAGTCTCCTGCTGCCCCAAACAAAGGGTTGGAACTTACAGGTTCGGTTGGGTCTTTTTGGGTGAGCACCGCGCAGGAGTTGTTCAACGCCTGTACAAACGCCGGAGTGACCACCTCTTTATAATCAAAGACAGTTTGGGGGGCTTTAACCTTTTCAAACTCCACCGCTTGCCGTTCCCCGCAGCCGCTTATCAAAACCGCCGCGAGCAAAGGAAGGGTATAAAATAACGTCTTCATAGATCAGGATAAAGGCGTAATCGCCTCCAGCTCCCAGTTGGGGTCGTCCGCGTCAATGGAGCGGGCCCATGTCCACACCGCCTCATAGGTTTCCGGAGTCTTTTTGCCGGATTTCACTTTGCCGTCTTTATCTTCCACCCACTCGGCCACTTTAGCGGTGTATTTGACATCCGCCACCATGGTGCGCCCCGCCAGACGCGCATCAGCGATTTGGGCGGATTTAATACTTTCCACTTTGGTGTTCAGTTGCTGGTCTTTTTCCTGCAGCTCTTCAAAGCGGTCGTCAATATCCAGCATCAATTTGGGGCTGACCAGGCCTTCCAATGTTTCTTCATCCATGTCGTTCAAGGCGTTAAAGTACACCTCAAACGCAGTGCGGGCGCCATCGGTGAATTCATGCTGGCGGAAGGTCGGGTCCGCGGCTTTGAGCAACTCCACGCCGGACATTTTATCAATTCCTTTAGGCAGGCGTCGCGGTTGTGGTTTGCGCTGCACTTTTTGCACCGGCTGGGGCATATCCACCACTTTGGGCTGTTGCTGGCCGGTTTTTTTCTGGTCTTTTTTGCTTTTGTCGGTGGGTAAATCCTGCCCAAAAAAGCGGCTGAAAATAAACCAGCCAAGACCAAGGAAAATAAGAATATCTAAAAGTGTTAAACCTTCTTGCATGGGGCGTTTGCTCTACTTTATTAATTCATGTGCGTGCCAAGTTTACCCCAAAAAATCCCCTTTTAAAACCGCTTGCAGAAACAAGCGGAATCAAACATCATAGGAACCATGTTAGTGGTTGTAAAAACAGAAGAATTTTTGGACGATACCGTCAACGCCTTTACCGAGGCCGGTATTGAAACCGTCGGCCTGCCGCTGGGCACGGTGGCGGTGGAAAGTTGCTTTATCCCTGAAGAGGTCCAAGGCATTGTTATTACCAGCTCTTACGCTTTGGATGCCCTGCCCCGTACCGACCTGCCCGTATATACGGTGGGCACCGCCACCGCCGAGCGGGCGCGGGAAAAAGGTTTTAATGTTGCCTTCTCCGGCACCGGCAGCAGCCAACAGCTGGCAGAGAAAATTGCCAAGCAAGTAAAACCCTGCTGCCTGTTCCACCCGCACGGCGATAAGGTGGTGAATGACTGGTATGACTTTTTGAGCGCGCGCGGGTTTGATATTGAACATCAGGAAGTTTACAAAGTGGACTACCGCACCACGTTGACTGATAAAGAAAAAGACTGGTTCACCAGCGGCAGGGCCACCCGGGTTGCTTTTTTTGCCGCCACCGCGGTGGAAGAATTTTTAAAAGCGGCGCAAAAACACGAACTTGACTTAAAGAAAATTGACGCCGTATTTATGAGCCCGCGCCTGGCATTGAAAATTTCCGAAAAAAGCCCCAAAAAACTCTTTAAAAGCGTTATAATTGCCCAGCAAAGTATAACGAAAGGGGTTGTTGATGCTGCTCAAAAACAATAAATCTCAAGGGTTTGAAATCGCGCGCCGTGTGCGTCGTAACCGCCGTGGCGCGGCTATTCGCGGTTTAACTCAGGAAACACACCTGCACAAAAGTGATCTGGTATACCCGTTATTTGTGGAAGAAGGAATAAAAGAACCCCAGGCGGTGGAGCATCTGCCGGAAACTTTCCGCATTCCGGAAGATAACTTAAGCGATGAACTCGCCCACTTGCAGGAGCTGGGCATTACCGCCGTTATGCTGTTTGGTGTACCGAAGAAAAAAGATGACGAAGGCAGCGAAAGTTTTAAAGATGGGGGCTTTTTGTGGCGCATTGTCCATACGGCTAAAAAAGCGGCGCCGGAGATGGTGATTATGGCCGATGCCTGTTTTTGCGCCTACACCACCCACGGCCATTGCGGGGTATTGATTGGCGATGAACTGCATAACGACCTGACCCTGCAAAACCTGCAAAAACAAGCGGTCATGGTGGCCGAAGCAGGGGCGGATTACATTTGCCCGTCCGCGATGATGGACGGCCAGGTCGCCGCCATTCGTGACGCGTTGGATGAAGCCGGTTTTGACCATGTAGGCATCATCAGTTATTCCAGTAAATTCGCGTCCAGCTTTTACGGCCCGTTTCGTTCGGCCAGCAAGTGTGATGTGGGCGAAGGGGACAGAAAAACCTATCAGCTTAACCCCGCCAACAGCCGTGAGGCTTTGTTGGAATCGCTCATTGATGAAGATGAAGGCGCGGACGTGCTGATGGTTAAACCTGCTGTGCATTATATGGATATTCTTTCCGCGGTAAAAAACCACACTTTAAAACCTCTGGCGGCGTATCATACCTCTGGTGAGTGCGCCATGCTGCACCAGGCCGCGAAAGCTGGCGCTCTGGATGAGGAAAGCGCGGTGATTGAAACCCTGCTTGGCTTAAAACGCGCCGGCGCGGACATTATTTTGACCTATTACGCCCCGCAAATGGCCAAATGGTTGGATAAAAACTAAATATATAGCTAAATACCCATGCCGAAAAAAGACACCCAAAAAGCGCAACCTAAAACCACGCCGCAACCAAAACCGGCGGATAAAAAGACGCCCTCCTCTATGGACCGGCACCAGTTGGTACGGGTTATGACGGGGACATTGCTGTTTGCCCTTATTCTTGGTGCTGCCTTGTGGGCGCGGTTTTACCCGCAACCCAACCCTGATGGGGTAAGCACTCCTATTGTGGCCCGCACCCACGTGGCGCGTAAACCCACCGCACAGGTGGAATTTGTGGTGGAAGAAGGTAAAAAAGCTGATGGAACACCTGTTACCGTGGCCACCGCCGCGGAGGTGGACACCATCAACAGCAAACTGGTGGGGCTGGAAAAAAATTTGAACCAGTTGGTAGAACGTTTGGGGGTTGCCACCCAGCAGCAGCACATAGTTGAGCAAACCAAACAGCAGGTCTTGCAACAGCAGCAAGCCATCAATGCCTTGGCCGGGCAAATGCAGAAGTTGGCCGAAATCAGCCAGAACCGTTTGTCAGAACCGGAAATCTTTATGGGCCAGATGCTGACCCTGTTGCACAACAAAGCCTTAAACGGAGAGCGGATAACCGAAGGCATCGCCCATATGCAGGCCTTTGCCGCCAAAGAACTGAACCATACCGTTTTAGCCGAGCGTCTTGCGGATTTGCAAAGCACCTTGACCCCGCAGGGACGTTTGTTAACGCGCGCGGCGTTGAGCACAGCGCTGGAGCGGGCGCGCCAGTTGGGCCCAGTCACGCCAAAAGTGGAAGGTGAAAATTGGTTTTGGGGCTTTTTAAGGCAATTTATTACTGTCCAAAACGCGGAAGAGGTGCAGGCTTTTAATACCAATGTACTGGTGGCCAAAGAAATGGTGGAAGAAGGCAGCCTGCAGGCGGCGACCGAAGCGGTTGCACAAGTGGAAAACAAAAACCGCCTGCTGGAAAAAACATTGGAGGATATTCGTACCGCCCAAGCGCAGAATCAGGCCCTGGACGCGGTGCTGGCGACCTTTTTAGGCAATTTTGTATATAAAAACACCCCCAACAAAACCCCAACAGGTGAGGCCGCGCAATGATTTTACGCGCCCTGCTCTTTTTCGCGGTCCTTTTTGCCCTGGGTTTTGGTATTCAGGGGTTACGCGGCGCGCCGGGTGAGGTGACGCTCAACTGGTTTGGCTACCATATTGTGGCCAACGGCTATTTTGTACTGGGCGCGGTGTTTGCCTTTGGGTTGTTGATGTTTACCGGCGGGCGCATTTGGTCCACGTTGCTGGGCCTGCCCTATCACGTTAAACACTGGCGTATGGAACACGCTGAGCAGGAAGGGCTCAAAGCCCTTTTCACCGGTCTGGAAGCCCTGGCCGCCGGCGACGGGAATGAGGCCAGCCAGCAGGCCAAACGGGTTGGGCGTCTGCTGCCCGATAAACGCTTTTCCCACCTGTTGTCTGCTGAAGCGGCGGCACTGCAAAACAACGATAAAAAACAGCTGGAACATTACGCCAAACTGGTGGAAGCCGACAAAAGCACTTTAATTGGTGTGCGTGGATTAATGGAGCAGTCTATTAAAGATAACGACTGGTTCGCGGTGATTGATTTGGCCAGGCAGGGGTTGGGCTACAAACCCAAGTCTGACACCTTTAAAAAGACCCTGTTTGAAGCCTATCAGCATACTGCCCAGTATGAAGAGGCGCTAAAGATATTGGGCTCTGTTTCCACATTTGCAAAATCAGAAAAAGACTTTTATGAAGCCTGCCTGCGAGTGCAGATGGCGCGTAAACTCTTTAACCAAAAACGCGACAAATCAGCCATTAAAGAAGTAAATAAGGCGTTAAAACTTCTGCCCAACTTCACCCCGGCGGCGTTGTTTAAGGCCTATATCTATACCGAAGGCAACCGCCCCAAACAGGCAGAAAAAACTCTGCGCAACTTCTTTAAGGAATGCCCAAGGCTGGATGTGTTCCACCGCTGGATGGAAACGGTAGCGGAGCTGGAGCCGGAAAAATTCCTGAAACGGGCGGAGAAAATCACCAAGACGGTGGGCAACAAACCGGTGGCGCAATTGGCCTTTGCCGAGGCGTGCATGCGCTGTGAGCGTTGGCATAAGGCGCGGGTGAGCCTGATGAAAGCTTTGGAAAATGAAGAAAGCCGTCGTGTGTACCGCCTGTTGGCGCAACTGGAAGATATGATTGCCCCGGGCACCGGCGCTGACCACGAATGGTTGGTCAAAGCTCTGGACGCGCCCGATAGCTTTGAGGAGTATCAAGGGTTTGTCAGCGCTTATAACGACTGGCGTGCTCGTTATGTGTCACAGGTAAAAGACGACCAGCTATCGGCCCCTGTGGTGCCGTTGCCGCAAATTGAGCAGGCTGGCTAGGGTTTAATCCTAAAGCCGCTGACAGGCCGGACAATAAAACGTACTGCGCTGGCCCAGCACCATTTTTTTAATCACCGTGCCGCAGGTTTTGCACGTTTCCCCGTCCCGTCCGTAAACGTAAAACGTATGCTGAAAATACCCCAAAGAGCCATCTTCGTGGACGTAATCTTTCAAACTGCTGCCACCGGCCTTTATGGCGTCGTTCAGGGTTTTTTGAATGGCGGTGTGCAGGGCTGTGACCTTTTGTTTACTGATGCGGTTGGCCGGGGTGCCGGGGTAGATGCCGGCTTTATACAAGGCCTCGCTGGCATAAATGTTACCGATGCCGACGACCATTTTACTGTCCATAATGGCTTGTTTAATCGGAAGTTTGCGGGGTTTTAGCTTTTCGTATAAATAGGCGGGAGTAAAATCGCCCCCCAAAGGTTCCACCCCTAAACTCTGTAACAGCGCATGGGTGGCCAGGGGTTGGCTTTTAAACAAATCCACCAGCCCAAAACGGCGCGCATCGTTGAATACCAGCGTGGTTTTGTTGTCCAATTCCAGCAGGATATGGTCATGCTTTTCCGGCGTGTAAGGGCTCTCTTTCAGCATCATTTTGCCGCTCATGCCCAAATGGAACAGCAGGTTCATACCGCCTTTAAAATGAATCAGACCATATTTGCCGCGGCGGCTGACACCTTCAATGCTCTGGCCTTCGAGCTCTTTTAGGCGTTTGGGCACCGGAAAACGCAGTTTTGGCACCCGCGCGGTAACCTTGGTGACGGTGCGGCCGGTCAATTTGGGCCGCAGGCCGCAGACGACGGTTTCCACTTCTGGCAGTTCAGGCATATAGTATTTCCCTTTTAATGATGCTAAAACATACCCCATGGTGGATGAAAAAGACAAGAAAGCATGGTTGAATGAGGTTGCTGATGTAAAACCGCTTGATGACAAAAAGCGGGACGTTGAGCCGTGGGAAGAGCCGGAGCAGCCGCCAAAAAAAGATAAACCACCCCAAAAAGAGCCGCTTTTTCATAAACAAAAATGGCAGCCCACCGTTCCTAAACAGACGTTTACCTTAGATGAAATCAGCCATGTCCGTATTGCCGGGCGTGCCGGCGGGGTGGACGAACGCACCCGCCGCAAACTGGCCAGCGGAAAAATAGAATGGACCGCCGCCACTGATTTGCACGGCATGACGCTGGAGCAGGCCTATGAGCGTTTAATGGGCTTTTTGCTTAACGCTTATAACGGCGGCCACCGTTGTGTGCTGGTGATTCATGGCAAAGGCTCCGGTTATGGGGAAGGCGGTAGAATGGGCGCGATAAAATCGCAGGTAGGCAAATGGCTGGCCAATGTTCCCTATGTACTGGCGTTTGATACCGCCGTACCCAAAGACGGCGGCAGCGGCGCCATGTATGTTTTGCTAAAACGCAAACGATAGTTTCGTTTATGCAAAAAACCCCACCAAAAGGCGGGGCTGTTAAGTTTATACGCTTTTAAGCAGTGCGGGTAAATCAGGGTGAGATTCATCAATATAGGGCGTAGCTTCTTTAGGTCTTTGGCCGATGTGTATGGTATACATCCCCAACCCTTTAGCAGCCACCAGGTTTTTGATTGAATCTTCCACCACCACGATATCCCGATAGGGTACGCCCAGCCTTTTTTGTAGCCAAATATACGGTTTTTCATGTGTTTTCAGGCTGGTGGGGTGAATTCCGACGGTGTCCAGACCAAAAATATTCTGAGCGGGAATATGTTGGTCTAAACCAAGACGGCGTACCACATCCACAGCGTAATCAGTACGGCTGTGCGATAAGACGTACTGTGGCACATCAATTTTGGTGAATAGATTATTCACCTGCTTGTTTGGTGTTAACCAGTCCAAATGATTTATCAGCCGATCAAAAACCCAATGATAATAATGTTCCGGGTCAAGGTCATCAAAGGCAAAGACTTCAAGCCCCACATGGGCAAAAGCTTTAGCACGAAGCTCTTCTGCGTCTTCAAAAGGCAGGGAGTAAGACTGGGCAAGGTATTCTGCGTAAAGCGAGGTTATTTTGCCAAGATAGTCAGTATTAAAAGGGTACAGGGTGTTGTCTAAATCCCAGACAACAGCATTAGCGTTGCGCATGGTTGAATCCTTTAAAAAGGTATACAAAACACCTGTACAATAGAGATAAGTTTAATAAATGTCAAACATGGTAATTGTTAAAAACCTCATTCAATTGTTGACCAACGCGTACAAAGGTGGTGCGTTTGGAGAGCTCTTTGAGCCGTTCGGCCCCCACATAGGTACAGGCAGAGCGTAAACCACCTAAAATTTCCTGTGCGGTGGTTTCCACGCTGCCGCGGTAAGGAATATCCACAGACTTTCCTTCTGATGCGCGGTATTTGGCGACGCCGCCGGCGTATTTTTTCATCGCTTCGGCGCTGCTCATGCCGTAAAAGCGCATGGATTTGCGGCCGTTGTCGGCTTCAAAGATTTCGCCCAGGCACTCATCATGACCGGCCAGCATACCGCCGAGCATCACAAAATCCGCGCCAGCGGCAAAGGCTTTGGCTACATCACCCGGGGTGGTGCAGCCGCCGTCGGCGCATACATGGCCCTTTAAGCCGTGGGCGGCATCAGCGCATTCAATAATGGCGCTCAGCTGCGGGTAGCCCACGCCAGTCATGCGCCGTGTGGTGCACACACTGCCCGGCCCAATGCCAATTTTCACAATATCCGCGCCCGCTATCAGCAGTTCTTCCACCATTTCCCCGGTGACGATGTTGCCCGCCATCAGAGTTTTTTGCGGAAAAGCCTCGCGGATGCGCTTGACCGTGTCAACAAAATGCTGGGAGTAGCCGTTGGCAATATCCAGACAGATATACTGGGCATCCACCGCCTGCAGGGTGGCCTGCAGGGCTTTAAAGTCCTTATCCCCGCTGCCGCAACTGACAAACGTGCGGCTGAGCGCTTTTTTATCTTTAGCGAAGGTGCTCCACTCCTGCGGGTCATAAAACTTGTGGGCGGCGGTCATCAGGTCGTGTTTGGCCAGTGCCTGGGCCATGGCAAAGGTACCGGTATGGTCCATATTGGCGGCGATTAAGGGCACGCCGGTGAAGGTTTGGCCGCTGTTGCGGAAGGTGTATTCACGTCCCAACTCTACCTGAGAGCGGGATTTGAGCGTACTGCGTTTGGGGCGAATAAGGACGTCTTTGAAGTCCAGCTTGACCTCGTTTTCGATGCGCATGGATTTGAGCCTTTGTTTGTTTGGGATTTCACCAAAATGGACTCTATTTACGGTAAGTCCGAGTTATTCTAGCCCATTCCCATTAAAAAGTTAATAAATTCTGAATGTTTTTCACCTATACGTTTTTTTTGTTTTGCCTTAAACTGCCCTTACAGCAGGTGAAAACCTGCACCGGGCTTCAAAACCCAAACACAGCGGTTGATATCAGCCGAAATTGATATCGCCAACCGGTTGCGGCCGGGGGGCGGTGCTATATGTCCAGGCGAATGCTAAAAAGCATCGCGCCGTAGCTGTGTTGCGGTTTTGAACTCCCGGCCACTTTTAAAAGTGGCCTTTATTTTTTAAACAAAGGAGGGCAGCATGAACGGCGGTTGGTTGTTTTGGAGTATAGTTTTGATGGCAGTTTTTATTCTTTTCCTTGTTTTTGGCCTGCCAATATTGTTAATGGCGGAGCTGGGGTAAGATTTCTTCCCCAAACGGCTTGAAAAACGGCAAATCGACACTTATACATTGTGTACACTTTGCCGTTTAGGACAAAACCTGATGCGCTATTGCCTGACGATTCCGCCGTCCTGCGCGACCATGGGCATGGTTGGCTTTTTGTTCGACCTGAAGGACGACAACACTGTCATCGACCCCGGCAGCTGGGGGACGAGTATTTACGTATACCACCCCGACCCGGAGTTTCTGCAAGCCATGAAGGAGCTGGCGCAAGAGGCAGCCAAAGAGCTGACCAAGGATGTGCCGGATTTTTCCATTGTTGAGGTTTACCCGCAGGGTTGACCAGCGATACCAGCCTTCGGGCTGGTTTTTTTTGCGGAAAAAACGTATGGTAGCAGGCATGAAGCATTTGGTGGTTATTGATGGTTTAAGTTTTCTGTTCCGTGCCTATCACGCGGTGCGGCCGCTTACCCGCAGTGATGGGTTGCATACAAACGCGCTGTTTGGCTTTGCCCAGATGTTGTTGAAAGTCATTAACGACTTGGAGCCGGATTTGTGCTGTGTGGCGCTCGATTCCATTGAGAAAAACTTTCGCTATGACATTTACCCTGAATACAAAGCTCACCGGGATGAAATGGATGCCGAAATGGCCGAGCAAATGCCCTATTTTGAGCCGCTGATTCAAGCCTTTAACATCCCCGGTATACGGGTAGAAGGGGTGGAGGCTGATGATGTGATTGCTACGCTGGCCACCACCTACGGCCAAAAATACAAGGTGACAATTGTCTCTTCCGATAAAGACCTGATGCAGCTCCTCGGCGGGCAGGTGCATATGCTGGACACTATGAAAAACAAGTCCATGGGCGCGGACGAGGTGAAAGAAAAGTTCGGCGTAGGGCCCGACAAAGTTATTGAAGTGCAAGCGCTTATCGGCGATTCGTCCGATAATATCCCCGGTGTAAAAGGCATTGGGCCTAAAACCGCGGCTAAATTAATTGACCAGTTTGGGTCATTAAAAGGCATTTATGACCATCTGGATGAGGTGGAGCGGGATAAATTACGCGAAAATTTGGCGGAAAATAAAGACAAAGCCGATATATCCTACCAACTGGTGCAGCTGAAAACCGATGTGGATATTCCTGTTAGTGAAGAGTCACTAACCTTAAACCCGGACCTGCAAACGGCGCAGGAATTCTTGCTTAAACTGGAGTTTAAGACCCTCGCGGAACGGTTGAAAAACCACAAAGCCATGAACGGCAACGGAGCGGGCTATAGCCAAGTTGTTGAAAAAACAATAAAAAAACAGGAAAATAAAGGGAAGCCCCAAGCCGCTGAGTACCTGTGTATTAGCGATGCAAAAACTTTGAGAAGCTGGCTGGATAAAGCCAAAACGCAGAAAATTTTCGCCATTGATACCGAAACCACGTCTTTAGATGCTATGCAAGCCAAGCTAGTGGGGATTTCTATGGCCCTTAAGGCTGGTGAAGCGGCGTATATTCCTCTGGATCATGTCGGCCAAAACGACGGTGAGCTTGATTTTGGTGGGAATGGCGGGCAAAAGCCGCCGCAGCTGGATAAAAAATGGGTGCTGGAGCAATTTAAGCCGCTTTTAGCTGATGACAAAGTGATTAAAGTGGGCCAGAACATCAAATATGACCTGATTATTTTGGAAAATGAGGGGCTTACGGTCAATGGTATCGCCGATACCATGGTGTTAAGTTACTGTCTGGATGCCGGTATGGGCGCGCATAATATGGACGCGTTGGCCAAGCGTCATCTGGATATTACCCCTATTGCATACAAAGATATTTGCGGTACGGGTAAAAAGGCGATTACCTTTGATAAAGTACCGCTGGATCAGGCTACGCAATATGCCGCGGAAGATGCGGATATCACCTTTAAACTGTATGAACTGCTCTGGGTGCGCCTGCAAAAAGACGGTAGGGAGCGTGTGCAGCAACTGTATGAAAAAATTGAAAAACCGCTGGTGCATGTGCTGTGTGAAATGGAGCGCTGCGGTGTGAAGGTGGATAAAAACCGCTTGGAGAAGCTCTCTTTGGAATTTGGCGAGCGTATACAGCAAATTGAGCAAAAGATTTTTAAACAGGCGGGTGAGGAATTCAATGTTAACAGCCCTAAACAGCTCGGTGACATTCTATTTGATAAAATGGGCCTGACCAGTAGCAAAAAAAGCCGTTCCACAAATGTGCAAGTGCTTGAAAAATTAGCGGAAGATGGTCATGAAATTGCCAATGATGTATTGGAATTTCGTGGCTTGAGTAAGCTGAAGTCCACCTATACTGAGGCCCTGGTGCAGGATATCAACCCCACCACCGGGCGGGTGCATACATCGTACAATCAGGCGGGCGCGGCCACCGGGCGTTTGAGCTCGTCAGACCCCAATTTGCAGAATATCCCCATTCGTACCGAAGACGGGCGTAAAATCCGTCAGGCGTTTGTGCCGGAAAAGGGCTATGTTATGATGAGCGCCGATTATTCCCAGGTAGAGCTTAGGCTTTTGGCCCATATGGCCGACGTAGAGGGGTTAAAAAACGCCTTTGCCGCGGGGTTGGATATTCACAGTTTTACAGCTCACCAAGTGTTTGATGTGGCGCAAGACGCGGTCACCGCCGATCAGCGGCGGGTTGCCAAGGCTATTAACTTTGGCCTTGTATACGGTATGGGGGCCACGTCATTGGCCCGTCAAATTGGTGTTAAGCGCGCTGAGGCGCAAGAATACATTGATAAATACTTCACCCGCTATGCCGGGGTACAGCAATATATGCAGGCTATGCAGCAGTTTGCTCGTGAGCATGGTTATGTGGAAACGCTCTACGGCCGCCGCGTGCACCTGCCGGATATCAATTCCACCCATCCTATGTATAAAGCAGGGGCCGAGCGCGCGGCGATTAACGCACCGTTGCAGGGCTCCAACGCGGATATCATTAAAATCGCGATGAACCGCATTGAGCGGGAATTTGCGGCGAAAAATTACAAAAGCAAAATGTTGATGCAGGTGCATGATGAGCTGATTTTTGAAGTGGCTGAGGAGGAGTTGGATACAATTCGCCAGCATGTGGTCAACGCCATGGAAAACGTGGTTAAGCTTTCTGTGCCGCTGAAAGTGGAAACCGGTGTGGGGAAAAATTGGGATGAGGCGCATTAATCACGCTGCTGCGCCCGCTCAATTACATAGAGCGGGCGCACAAAACCTTCCGGGGTCCGCCCTCAGGTTAGTCGCAGGTTGTAACCTCCCTGCCCTGCCAGCGAATCCACAGCCAGAAGAGATATTCATCGGATTTACAAAAAGGATTCAACATGAAAAAATATTGGCTGAGTTTGACTTTAAGCTTATTCACATTGATAGGAGCCAACCACGCCATGGCGCAGCAAAAGGACAATACAATGGCTAAAGACATGGCCAAGGCCACCTTTGCCGGTGGGTGCTTCTGGTGTATGGAAAAGCCGTTTGACAAGCTTGATGGCGTTATCAGCACCACCTCCGGCTATGCGGGCGGCCACGTGGAAAACCCCACTTATAAGCAAGTCAGCGCCGGTGGAACCGGTCATAAGGAAGTTTTGCAGGTTGTCTACAACCCCGAAAAAGTCAGTTATGATAAGCTGTTAGAGGTTTTTTGGGAAAACATTGACCCCTTTGACGCCGGCGGCCAGTTTTGTGACCGTGGGGAACAGTACCAAAGCGCGGTGTATGCTCATAACAGTGAACAGCGCGAAAAAGCGCAGAAAACCAAGGAAAATGTAGCGAAAAAGTTTGATAAAGAGGTGGTTACCCCGGTGTTGGGCTTTAGCAACTTTTACCCGGCGGAAGAGTATCATCAGGATTATTACCAGAAAAACCCCATCCGCTACTGGTACTACCGCGGCCGCTGCGGCCGGGACGATAGGCTGGAAGAACTGTGGGGCCCCAAAGAAAAGTAGTACACAATAAGGCTAACCTTAAGAAAAGGCTGAAAAATGACAGATTTGGCAAAAGATATTCAGGAAAATCAAACCATTTTCGGGAAGATTCTGCGTGGGGAAATCCCGGCGGACCGGGTGTATGAGGACGATAAAATCCTCGCGTTCAAAGACATCGCGCCCAAAGCCAGGGTGCATGTGCTGGTTATACCGAAAAAGCACCTGCAGTGTTTACGTTGTGCCACCGCAGAGGATGCGGATATCTTAAGCCATATGTTGCTGAAAGTGCCGGAAATTGCCAAAAAAGCGGGAATTGACGACGGCGGGTTTCGCCTGCTGACCAACGCAGGCCCAGACAGCGGCCAAGAAGTGCCGCATCTTCATTTTCATATTTTAGGCGGGGAAAAGCTGAAAGGCTTGAACGGTTAAGCCCAAGCCCTCGGCTTTATTAAACTTCCCGGTCTACAGCTGCCTGGCCGCGCTCCTGGGCTTCGGCCTGCTCAAAAGCTTGAGCGGCTTCAAACGCCTGTGAAGCCCGTTGAACGTCCACGGATTGCACCGCTTCGCGGTTTTGTGCTTCCACCTGCTGAACTTCAGCTTGCGCTGGTTCTGCCGGGGCCGCTACCGGAGCACGCTCTTCGGCCGCGTCAGCTGCTTCGGCGTTACGGCCGAAGGACGGCGCTTCATTAGTATCGGCTGCCTCGTCCACGCGGTTGTCTGTGGCTACAGCCACAAACGTGTCAGGTGACAGGCTGGGCGCGGTTAACACACCTTGCCGGTCAACACCTTCACTGCCCGCGCGATTCGCCGTGGGGCGTGGGGCAACTTCCTGTTGCTGGCCTTCGTCAGCGCGACGATTGGCCTGCGCATCATTAGACTGCGCGCCTGCAATATTCGAAACATTGTTGGAAATTTCTACCAACGGTTTCTCCCCCATATTATTCATTTCTCTCCACTATTATTATGGGAACATATATAAATTGTCCAGTAAATTTTTTATAAACCATTGAATTATATACAGTTATATGTCAGTTTTGGGGGTTAAAAATATTGTACACAAAATCTTGAAATTTGGCCCTACCCCTGCTATGTTTTCTTGACCCTGTAGCCAGGGCAAGTATTGGGGTAAAAATTGTTTCACATGGAACGCACAGGATGACACAGGAAAACCGCACATTTGACGCCCATTTTGATGTAATTATCGTTGGCGGCGGCCATGCCGGATCTGAGGCCGCAGCGGCCAGCGCACGCATGGGCGCGAACACCTTATTGATTACCGGTAATTTGGACACCATCGGCCAGATGAGCTGCAACCCGGCTATTGGCGGTTTAGCCAAGGGTCATCTGGTCAAAGAAATTGATGCTCTTGACGGTATTATGGGCCGTATGACCGATAAGGCCGGTTTACAATTTAGAATGCTCAATGCCTCCAAGGGGCCGGCGGTGCGTGGTCCTCGGGCTCAGGCAGACAGAAAACTCTACCGCGAAGCGGTGCAGGAGGAGCTCTTCAACACCCCAAACCTGACCATCAAGCAGTCATTGGTGGATGATATTCTGCTCAATAAAAATGGGGAGGCGGAAGCTGTGGTGGCCTCTTCCGGCTGGGTGTTTAGGGCCAAGTGTATTGTATTGACCACCGGCACATTCTTAAAAGGATTGGTGCATATTGGCGAGGCCAAGCACAACGCGGGCCGTGCCGGCGAACCGGCGGCGATGAAACTTTCTGAAACTCTGGGCCGCTATAATTTTAAGCTGGGCCGTTTGAAAACCGGTACCCCGCCCCGTTTGGATACCCGTACCCTTGATTACAGCGTTATGGATACCCAGCCCGGCGACACCCCTGCCCCGGCGTTTTCATATATGACCAAAGAGATTAAGCAGGAACAATTGCCTTGTCATATTACTTATACCAATGAACAAACGCACAAAATCATTCGTGATAATTTGGGTCGCTCCCCGATGTTCAGCGGCCAGATTGAGGGTATGGGGCCGCGCTATTGCCCCTCAATTGAAGATAAAGTCACCCGCTTTGCGGACAAAGACCGCCACCAGATTTTTGTGGAGCCGGAAGGGTATGACAGCCTGGAAGTCTACCCCAATGGTATTTCCACCTCACTGCCTATTGATGTGCAAACGGCGATTGTGCGCTCGATTAAAGGATTTGAAAACGCGGAAATCCTGCGGCCAGGCTATGCGATTGAGTATGATTACGTAGATCCGACCGAGCTGCTGCATACCCTGGAAACCAAAAAAGTGGGCAATTTGTTCTTTGCCGGGCAAATTAACGGTACCACCGGCTATGAAGAAGCCGCGGCCCAAGGTTTGATGGCCGGTTTAAACGCGGCCCTGAAAGCCGCCAATAAAGATAAATTCGTGTTGGATCGCGCTGATGCCTATATCGGTGTACTGATTGATGATTTGGTGACTAAGGGCACATCCGAGCCCTACCGCATGTTTACCAGCCGGGCCGA
>MDTD01073725.1_pt1 | contig 59637 bp, 53 predicted proteins | sample 811221 | NCBI WGS metagenome assembly MDTD01 (sample SAMN05326646, study PRJNA326480) | marine metagenome | isolation source: seawater | place: Pacific Ocean: South West | collected 2011
GAGGGCGTGACGACCAGCGAGTCGGTCAGGTCGTTCTCGATCGCGTACTCGTGCATGATGTCGCCGGACTGGACGGCGATCGTGCCGCCGCGGAGCGCCTCGGGAGAGCCGGGCACGCTCTCGGCAACCGGAGTTCTGGCGATCGCCACGAAGTGCTGAACGATGTTCGCGGGGCCGAAATCGAACGATTCGTCCCGGTACACGGAGTAGGTCAGGCCCTGCAGCACGTCGATCTCGCCAGCCTCGAACATCGAAAGGATCTCGGACCACGGCCCGAGCCGGATCTCCACATCCAGACCGAGCTCCCGGGCAACCGCGCGGGTGATATCCACGTTGAATCCGGCGGGGTGATTGTGCTCGTCGATGTACTCGAGGGGAGGATAGGCCTCATCGCCGCCGACGATGATCCGGCGGGACGGAAGATCGGCGGCGGAAAACCACCGGGTTTGCAGAAGACGCAGCGTTCCGTTGGCGACGACGAGGGAGAGCCCCTCGTTCAGGAGGGCCAGGAGCTCCTTGTCGCCCTCGGTGACGGCGAAACAGAAGTCCTGGCGGAACGCCTCCACGCGTTCATTGAGCACCCGGAGTCCGGGGAACGCGCCGTCCTCCAGAAGCCGGAGCGCCACGAGGCGCTGCATCACCACCGCGTCACTCTCGCCCATCTCCACGCGGGCGAGGGCATCGACGAAGGTCGGAACCGTGTCCAGTTCCTCTTCGAACCCGTTGCGTCGCAGGAACTCCTCTGCGTTGTCGCCCTCCATCACGGCGATCCGGCGCCCCCGGAGATCCTCGATCGTCCGGATATCGTCGTCGTCGGACCGTACGACGATTCCGCCGAACAGGGAGAGGTACGGGACCGTGAAGTCGAAGACCTCCTCCCGTTCCGGCGTCCGTCCCACCAGTGGCAGGGCGTCGATTCGCCCCTGGGCCAGATCCTCGCGAATCTCCGCCCACACCCCTGTCTGCACGGTGAGTTCGAGATCCATGGCATCGGCGACCGCCTTCATGAGTTCCACCGAAAACCCGGCGGCGTTTCCTCGGCGATCGACAAAGGAGTAGGGCGGGTAGTCGGGTTCCGCGGCGATCGTGATCTCGGTGATCGGCTCCTGACCCATCGCCGGCCCGGACGGAATCGCGAGAAGCAGTACGAGCGCCATCAGACGAGGAATGCCGGACCTGTCGTGCGGACCCAACCGCCGTGTGGAGATCGTCAAGAGGCGTAACCCATACGCCCAAGTGTATGCAGTTTCCTGTCCCGATCAAGGGGTCGCCCATGCCGCCGGTTGAACCTCCCGCTCAGGCCCGCTAGGCTGAATACCCATGACACAATCGGATGGAGTACAAAAGGCACGCGATTACTACAACAGCAGGGGAGCCGAGGGCTTCTACTCGACCTTCTGGGGCGGAGAGGACATCCACCTCGGCATCTACACCACGGAATCGGAGTCGATTCGCGAGGCGAGTCGTCGTACGGTCGTTCGCATGGCCGACCGGCTGGACCTGGGACCCACGACGCGTGTTCTGGATGTCGGCGCCGGGTACGGCGGGTCCATGCGCTACCTGAGCAAAACGTTCGGATGCAACACGGTGTGTCTGAATCTCAGCGAGGTTCAGAACCGGCGAAACCGCGCGATGAACGAGGCGCAGGACCTGAGCTCACTCGTGTCGGTGGTTGATGGAAACTTCGAGGAACTCCCGTTCGACAACGCCAGTTTCGACGTCGTCTGGTCGCAGGATGCGCTGCTCCACAGTGGGCGCCGGGAGCGCGTTGTCTCGGAGGTCGCCCGCGTGCTCAAACCGGGCGGGACGTTCACGTTCACCGACCCGATGCAGGCGGACCACGCGGACCCCGCGCTCCTCGAACCGGTGCTGCAGCGCATCGACCTGGACTCCCTCGCCTCGCCGGGGTTCTATCGGCGCGTCGCTGAGGAGGCCGGACTCAGCCTTCTCGGCTTCGAGGACCTCTCCGAGCAGCTCCCCCGCCACTACGCCCGCGTGCTGGAGGTTCTTGAGGCGGACGAGGAGGAGGGCCGGCGTCTCTCCGGTGACGAGTACGTGGACAGCATGAAAACCGGCCTGCGGCACTGGATCGCGGCGGGGGAGGCGGGAAGCCTCGTCTGGGGCGTATTCCGGTTTGGCAGGCCGTAGCGGCGGCGGGGACTTATAGGACTGTGACACCCTCGGCTTCCAGGAGTGCCGCTCCGTATTCGATCGATGTAGCGTAGGACAGGGTAGCGTCCGCCTCGGCGCCTCGGTGATGCTCCTCACGCCAGAACTCAACAGGATCAAACCTGCCGCGGATGATACCGACCGCGCGCCCGTCCTGCGGACTGACCAGTGGGCCGCCGATGTCCCCGTCGCGGGCAAACGCGTCAAAGAGGAGCAGCCTGCTTCCGTCGGGCGCCTCGATCTTCGCTGAGAGCGTGGCGAGTCGGCTCACCAGACTGTGGAGCTTGTGGTGACCAAACGAAAATCCGAGCGCGATGAGCGTCGAGCCGGGCCCGACGGTTTCGGCATTGCCGACAATATGCGCCGGAACGGTCACCTTGAGGTCCGGTACGATCTTGAGCAGCGCGATACCCTGCTCCGGGTCGGTGCGAACCACGCGGACCGGAATGGGCGAAACCTCCTCCCGTGTAGCGGGATGAAATCCGGTGTCCACCTGGGTGGGCACCGCAACGAGGTCCTGTTCTTCATCGGTACAGGCGGAGGACGTCAGGAGATAGCCGTCGCCGTGTACGACAAATGCCGTTCCGCAGTAGTGCGCTTCATCCTCCTCGCCCGGTCGCATGAGCATCATGCAGCTTCCGGCGAAGTGTTGGTATACAGCCTGCAGCATACAGTCCCCCCCGTTCCTATTGCGTCTGTGAGTTCAGCCAGGTGTCCACCTGGTCGGGATGCGTGTCGATCCACCGAAGCGCCTTGCCGTAGGGATCGGTGCCGTTGTCGCGGTGGATCCAGAGCGCAACGCGTCCGATGTCCTCCATGGTCCAGTTGAACGCATCGAGGAATGCCGCCGCATCCGGGTGGCGTTCACGCAGGTCGGTCGTCGCGATCGTATGCACGGCCTCGGACGAACCGTAGACGTTTTCCGGATCGTCGAGGAAGCGCAGATCCCACTGACCGAACGCCCAGTGCGGTGTCCATCCGGTGACGACAACCCAGCTCTGCGTCTGAATGGCACGCTCCAGGGCAGCGACCATGTCCTCCTCGCTGCCGGCGACCAGTCGGAACGAATCCTCCAGGCCGTACTCCAGCAGCGCTTCGCGGGTCCGTCGCATGACCCCCGCGTCCGGTTCGATGCCGATGATTCTGCCGTCAAAACGGGATGCGTAGTCGGATAGGTCGGGAATCGAATCGACAGAGATATAGGGCTGAGTCCGCTCTCCGGTGTCATCCGTCTGCCGGCCGACCGAGACGTCGGGTACGACCAGGCCGGTTCGCACGTTTTCCAGATTCGGTCCGTAGTCGACGATGGAATCGCCGTAACGCGCCCGGTATCCGGCGTGCGTCTGTGGGAGCCACGCAGACACGCTGGCGTCGGCATCCCCCTCGGCCACGGCGCGCCACATTTCCTCTGCCGATACGACGTCAACCCGCACGCGGTAGCCAAGGCGTCTCTCGAGAACGGCTTTGATCACATTGGCGCTCGCCCGGGCGCTTGACCAGTCTGCGGAGGCCAGTGTGATCGTTCCGGCCGGGGCCTGCTGTGCTCCCGGTGCTCCTTCGCCTTCGGCGGACGTGTCGCGGGTCCCGCCACACCCGGCCACCAGCGCCACGATCGCTGCAGCCACCACGCTACGGGCGAGGCGCGCGGACAACGGCGTTCGCGTTCTCATGACGTGCCTCCCTTCTCTTTCCTGGTGCGTCCGGTGCGTCGCCCCCGTTGGGCAAACAGCGCGATCCGCTTGCCGAACGTCGGTGGCGTCGGAGAGCTCACCGTGGTTCGCAGCGTCGTGCCGTGCTCGTACGGCGGCAGGGAGAACCCCTGGGGCGACGTGTACTGGGAGAGCCCCTTCCACAGGCTGTAGCACATGAACAGCAGAACGATCGCAAACGGCAGGCCGGTGGTGATTGCCGCCGTCTGAAGCGCCACCAGTCCGCCTCCGAGGAGCAGGGTCGCAGCCACGACCCCCTCGAGAATCGCCCAGAAGAGGCGCTGCAGCACCGGCGGATCCGGGTCACCTCCGGCGGTGATGATGTCGATGACCATCGAACCGGAGTCCGACGAGGTCACAAAGAACGTGATGATGACGAGGACCGTCAGCACCGACGTAACCGCGTTCAATGGAAAATTCTCCAGCAGCTTGAACAACGCGACGGGTATGTTCTCCTGGACCGCCTGCGCGATCCCTCCGCCACCGAGGAGTTCGATGTAGATCGCTGAGTTTCCGAAGATCGTCAGCCAGAGGAACGTGATCAGTGACGGGACAAACAGAACCCCGAGGACGAACTGCCGCAGCGTGCGACCGTACGATACGCGGGCGATAAACATTCCGACAAACGGTGACCAGGCGATCCACCACCCCCAGTAGAAAACCGTCCACCCGTTTTGCCACGAGGTGTTCTCGTACGTTTCGTTCCAGGTAGCGAGTTGCGGGAGGTTCTGCAGGTAGAAGCCGATGTTTTCTCCGAACGCGTTGAGCACGAACAGCGTCGGCCCGACGACAAGAACAAACAGCATCAGCAACGCCGCCAGCCAGAGGTTGATCTCTGAGAGGCGGCGAATGCCGGCGTTGAGGCCGGCAACCACCGACCACGTCGCAAGGGCCGTGATCCCCGCAATGAGCAGCACCTGAATCAACGGCGTCTGGCCGATCCCCAGGAGATGATCGAGGCCGGCGTTTACCTGCTGCACGCCAAGGCCGAGGGACGTGGCAACGCCGAACAGTGTGGCGACAGTCGCCAGAATATCGACCAGGTTTCCGATCGGACCGTAGATCCTGTCGCCGAGGACCGGATAGAAGACCGATCTGATCGAAAGCGGAAGGCCTTTGTTGAAACAGAAGAAGGCGAGGGCCAGTCCCACGAGCGTATAGAGCGCCCACGGGTGAAATCCCCAGTGCAGAAATGTGAGGTCCATGGCGACGCGGGCCGCCTCCGGAGTGCCGGGTTCGGCGAGGGGCGATGCAACGAAGTGAAACATCGGTTCGGCCACGCCGTAGAACAGGAGCCCGATGCCCATCCCCGCGCTGAACAGCATCGCGAACCAGCCGAGCGTTGAGAACTCGGGTTTTGCGTCCGGACCGCCGATTCGAACGTCACCGTAGCGGCTGATCATGATCGCAAAGACGAACAGCAGAATCGTGTTCATCGTAAGAATCATGAACCAGCCGGCCATATTGGCGATGCCCGCCTGGAGCGCGTTGAACACATCCCCGATCTGATCCTGGAAAATGATCGTGACGATAACGGTGCCGACGATCACCAGCGCCGAGATGGGAAAGACATACGGATGGACATCCACTGCGAGCCAGCCGCGGGCATCTCCATCCGATGATTCCTCTGCCACGGCCGATGCGCCTGCCTGGTCTTTATCCGACATTACACCCCCCAAACTTCCAACCTCTACAGACAGCCGTGAGATGTCAAGTCGAACGGGGCCCGATCTCGCGGCCCGGAACACCGCCCTGCTTCCATCGGACGGTCCCCGTGTGCGACCATCCCGACATGTCGACAACGGAGCGCCTTCCCGCCCGCAGTCCAGCGCCGGAGGTTGGATAGCCTGTGGCATATCTTGGACTCGCGATTCTCTGCAGTGCGTCGCTGGCGCTGATCTTCCGGCACACCGAAGCCCGAAACTACAGCCGCTACGCGGTCACCCTGAGCAACTACGGCACCGCCGTCGTGTTCGCTGTGGTTCTGTGGCTCGGTGGGGGCCACGGCGTTCCCGATCGGTCCGCCGTGCTGATCGGGATACCGGCCGGCATTCTGTTCTTCGCAGCGTTCATCGCCTACCAGCGTGCCGTTCGCGCGTACGGCGCCGGTCCGGCGGGTATGTACGGCAAGCTGGGCGTTCTGGTACCGATGATGCTGTCCGTGGTGATCTGGCAGGAGATTCCCACCGCGCTTCAGGCCGCCGGGGCGGTGCTGGCGTTGGCGGCGATCATGCTTTCACAGACGGGAAACGGGGCTGTGGTCAGACCGCTGCTCCTCGGTCTGCTCGTGGCCATGGGGTTCGCGGAGTTCTCCAACAAGGTGTTCGAGTACTACGGAGACCTCTCCGATCGCCCGGCGTTCCTGGCGATCGTGTTCGGCACCGCGCTGCTTCTCGCGATTGTCGAGCTGACGCGCCGACGGACACGTCCCACGCCGCGCGAGCTCCTGTGGGGTGTCGCCGTGGGGGTGCCGAACCTGCTCTCGTCCTATTTCCTGATCGCAGCCCTGACGACAATCCCGGCCGCGACGGCGTTCCCGTCGTTTTCGGCGGGATCCACCGTCGTGATCGTCCTGGGTGCGGTGGTGCTGTATCGCGATACGATGAGTCGACGGCAGTGGGCGGCGCTGGGCATGACGGTGATCGCCCTCATCCTGGTGGGATAGGGGATCAACCACCGGCAGCCCAGCGGGATCCGTGCTATCCGAACAGCGCGCGGTCGGCCGGCGTGAAGGTGTCCTTCGCGAAGCTCGCCTGGTGCCAGTAGGGGTAGATCAGCGGAATCGCGCTCACCTCGTTCAGGCGCTTCAGGTCCTCGGTTGTCAGTTGCAGGTTCGCGGCGGCCACATTGTCCCTGATCTGCTCCAGCTTTCGCCCGCCGATGACGACGGAGGCCACACCGGGTCGCGTCAGAATCCACGCCAGGGCAACCTGCGCGGCGGATACCCCGTGCTGCGCGGCGACATCGTTCAGCGCGTCCACGATGTTCCAGAGCCGCTCTTCGTCCCGAATAGGCGGTTCCGTCCAGCCATCGCTCATTCTGGTAATGCCCTCAGGCTTTTTGTTGCGGCCGTACTTCCCCGACAGCAGACCGCCGGCAAGGGGGCTCCACGCCAACACCCCCACACCCTGATCGACCGCGATCGGAAGGAGCTCGTACTCCGCCTCCCGCGCCTCCAGCGTGTAGTGGATCTGCTGGGTCACGAAGCGCTGCAGGTTGTGTTCCCGGCTTACGCCCAGGGCTTTCATGATGTGCCATCCGGAGAAGTTGGAGCAGCCGATGTAGCGGATCTTGCCCTGTTTTACCAGGGTGTCCAGCGTCTCCAGCATCTCCTCGAGCGGCGTCTGTCCGTCCCATTCGTGCATGTAGTAGATGTCGATAACGTCGGTGCGCAGGCGTTTGAGGCTGCTCTCGCACTCGCGGATGAGGTGGTGACGGGAGAACCCTCCCTCGTTCGGGCCATCCCCGACCGGCATGCGCGCCTTGGATGAGATCAGCATATTGCCGGGGCGCGTTCCGTTGAGCGCCTCTCCGATGATCTCCTCAGACCTGCCGGCCGAATACATGTTCGCCGTGTCGATCAGATTGACGCCGTGGTCGACGCAGAGGTCGATGATGCTACGGGCATCCTTGACACCCACATCGCCGATCGCGGCAAACGGTCCCTTGCCACCGAACGTCATCGTCCCCAGTGTTACGGTTGAGACTTTCAGACCGGATCGACCCAGATACCTGTATTCCATGTGTTCTCCTTCTTCGCTCGAGTGCTCCGCCCCGCGGCGCGGGGCCACCAACGAGGCACGGATTGGAGAAAAACAGAAGGCGAAACCGCCTAGAAACTGCCTTCCTCGGCCCGGTCGATGTCCTGGAGCACCATCAGATCTTCGTGCAGTTCCATCCAGATGTCATGGAAGGACCCACACATCACACCGGTAAACATCTTAAACTCGCCCGCCTTCACCCGTCGAGCGGCTTCCTGAAGGCGTCCATTGTAGCGTGCCAGGCGCGGAAGTGCCTCCGACAGTTGCGCGACAACGGGCTGGACGCGTTCGGCGATCGACGCGAGGGAATCGATACGCGCCTGATCGTAGGAGGTGTCGCTGTGGTCGTTGGGAACCCCGTCCCTGAGCTGCCAGGCGTTACAGAGTTCCTTGAACTCGGTGTTGAGCTCCAGGAACGGCTTGTACGCGGGAGAAAGCGCGGTGGCGAGCGCCGGGTCGGCGGAGGCTTCCTGCCGCCGCTTCTGTTCTTCGGTGCCCTCCGGCGTAAGGGTATACATGTCCCGTGCCTCCATGTGGTTTGCCCATCCCTTGCGCACGAGTTCGGACATCATTTCGGTAGGAACGGTTCCCAGGCTTTCCATGAGCCCCTGGGAGGTGACGAATCCTCGAATTCGCAGGAGGTGCAACAGGAGATCCTCGTTCACCTCGAGGGCGGTCCCGACCGCGGAATCTGCCGCCGAATCCTCCGAGGGGGTGGACGCCGTCTCCTCCGCAGCCAGTGAGTCCGTGTCACGGTCAAACGTGAACGGCACACTCTCCGCCGACACCCGGTCGCTGGCAATCAGCGCCTGCGCAACCGCCAGGCGGCTGAGGGGCACGCGAAACGGTGAGCAGCTGACCGAGTCGAGCCCGGCGCGAATGAAGAACTGGACCGAGTCCGGGTGCCCCGCGTGTTCACCGCATACTCCCAGTTTGATCGCGGGATTTGCCTTTCGAGCGGCGTTGCACCCCATCTGCACGAGGGCACCAACGCCGTCGATGTCCAACGCCGCAAAGGGGTTTTCTTCGAGAATTCCCCGCCGCTGATAGGCCGGCAGCATGCGCGCCTCCACATCGTCGCGGCTGAACGCGAAGGTCATCTGGGTGAGATCGTTGGTTCCGAAGGAGAAAAAGTCGGCGTGCTGGGACAACGCCCCCGCCACCAGCGCGGCCCGCGGTGTTTCGATCATCGCACCGATCGAAATCGCGTTCGACGCGACCTCGGGATGACCGGCCTCATCCAAGGCATCGATCACCCATTGTCTGGCCACGGCGAGTTCTCGCTCGTTGATCACCAGCGGAATCATGATTTCCACGCGCGGGTCTTTGCCGCGCTTGAACAGGTTGGCTGCGGCGGTGGACAACGCACGAACCTGCATTTCGTACAGTCCACTTCGCACCATACCCAGACGGACGCCTCGCGTGCCGATCATCGGGTTGGCCTCGTGGAGCCGTCGCACCGCAGCCAGCTCTCTGGACTCGGCGGCACTCAACTCCCCGCGGGCCTCTTTGGCGACGAGTTCCACATAGTCGGGCAGGAATTCGTGCAGGGGGGGATCAAGCAGGCGGACCGTCACCGGCAGGCCGTCCATCGCCTCCAGAACCGACTCGAAGTCGGCCACCTGAGCTTGTTCCAGGAGTCGCAGGCTTTCCTGCTCCTCGTCCGGCGTCTCGCTCAGGATGAAGCGGCGCATGATCGGCAGGCGGTCCGGTGAGAGGAACATGTGTTCCGTTCGGCACAGCCCGATGCCTTTCGCACCCAGTGTCCGGCCCATCGCCGCGTCGCCGCGGGTGTCGGCGTTCGTTCGCACTTGGACCCTGCCGGTCTCAGCAACCTGATCGGCCCAGCGAAGGAGTTGCTTCAGCTCGGGAGGAACCTCCCGGGACGACACTTCGAGGGCGCCGACATAGACCGCGCCGGTGCTTCCGTCGATGGTGAGATAGTCACCCTCGTGAACCGTGGTCCCTGCAATCTCCACTCCGTCATCCGTGATGCACACATCGGTTGCGCCAACCACGGCGGGCTTCCCCCATCCGCGGGCAACAATGGCGGCGTGAGATCCCAGCCCACCACGGGCGGTGAGTATACCTTCGGCGGCCTGCATTCCAAGCACATCGTCGGCGGTCGTTTCGGATCGAACCAGAATCACCGAGTGGCCCGCGTCTGCCATTTCCACCGCCCGGGCCGCGTGAAGAACCACTTCCCCGACCGCCGCTCCGGGCGACGCAGGCAACCCCGTGGTCGCCGGCTCGACGCCAACGGACTGAGATTCCAGTCCCGGATGGAAGAACACGTCCAGGTCAGCGGCGCGAATGGCGTTGAGCGCCGCGACGACCGCCTCCGGCCGCCGCATGTTTTGGGCTACACCGACCGCATCACGAATTATCTGTTCAATACATCCAGGCGTAGCTTTCATGGGGACCTCCGTTTGTTGTTTCTTTGCAGTAGCACTGGTTTCCATGATTCTAACCTTGCCTGGCGCACACAGCAAGAAAAATCGATTATCGATAATACGGACCGGCGATGATGGACTGCGGAGGCGTCTCTGCGAGCCGTGTCGGCAGGGGTACGCGCCTCCACCACTCGATTTTCGTTGACAACGCACATGTATGACCCTACGATTGCGTATTAACGATTATCAATAATCGATTATTGATCAGAAACACGCGCTGCGTGTAGGGGGAAAACCGATGAAAACGGGAAAGCTGGTTGTCTATGCCGTGATTGTTGCGGCGCTGGCAGGGATCGTCACGCTGATTACCGACGTGATGCAGGCCGCGGGAATTATCACCACGGATGCGAGCCTGACATTTATCACCTTCATTTGCTGGGCAACATACTTTGTGTTCGGCGCAAATCTGAAAGGTGCGTGGAGCGCGTTCCTCGGATTCATTGTCGGAATCGTGGCTGCGATTCTGATGTTCGTGCTGGCAGGACAGTTCGCCGGCATGGGAATGAACGTCGGGCTGGTTGCCATTCCGCTCGCCGTGTTCATTCTGGTGATCTTCATGCTTCTCGCAGAGAAGCTGCCGTATTTCAACAACGTCGCGGCGATCTTTCTCGGTACCGGAATGTTTTTCGGACTGATGGGAACCCCCGCGATCGGCGCGACCGGGTATGGCACCGTGTTTCTGGGTGAACTGATCTACGCCGCCATCGGATTCGCCGCAGGCTGGCTCACCGTCTGGATTCGAGGCGCCGTCGAACGGTCGGGCGCGACGTCGTAGTCTGGAGGCGCGAGCCGGCGGATGTGTGTGCCCGTCGGCTCGCGCCGTGTCTCTTTGGCTACCGGCACTCATGACGGTGGGACGGGGTTCGTTGAACGCGCGTCTCGGGCCCTCGTCACACGTTCCTGTATACATCCCCGGAATAACCACTATTGGGCGCGAACGGGCTCAGGCGACTTGACGAATCGTCCAAAACACCGCAACAATCGATTATCGATTATATGAGGAGTGAACGATGGAGCAGGTGACCAGGAATGTATTTGCAGAAACGAAGATACGCGGGTGTAACCCGGGCTACGTGGTTACGTCCGACGGAGTGGTCGTGATCGACACACCGCAGCTGCCGACCCACGCGGTCAAGATGCGTGAGGCGTGTGAAGCGCGAGGACCGATTCGCTATTTGATCAACACGGAGTTCCACGTCGACCACATCTTCGGCAATTTCTTCTTCAAGTCCGCGGAACACGTGCTTGCTCACCAGATAACCGCCGACAACTTCATGACCGTCTATCCGGAGATCAACCCGTACAACTACGCCAAGGAGGCGATGCCGACGGACGACCCCGACGGAATCCCGATCTTCCCCGATGAAAACGAGTATTTCGCCGATCCCAACAGGCCGGATGTTCTGATTACCGGGGACACGACGCTCACCGTTGGTGACCATACGTTCCACGTTCTGCACACGCCGGGGCACACACTCGGAGAGCTCGCGGTATACGTGCCCGAAGAGCGGGTGGTCTTCGCGTCCGACACCGTGTTCAACGGGTGCCAGACGTGGCTCTACGTATCGGACATTCCTGCGTGGATCGCGTCTCTCGAACGACTCATGGGTCTGGATGTGGACTACGTGATTCCCGGCCACGGAGACGTGACCACCAAAGCTGAGCTCAACGTACAGCGCGCCTTCCTCATGGAGTGGGAAACCTCCATAGCGGTTGCGATTTCGAAAGGCTGGACCAAAGAGGAGTGCATCGAACGGAACGAGTTCCGCTCCCGCTTTTCGGTCGATATCGGGCAGGAGTACATGCTCGATCACGTCATCGAGAACAACGTGCGCGCACTGTACGACCGACTGTCCGCGCCGATGAAACCGTAGCGATCACAGTAATCGAGGCCACGGCCCGGGCGCCGGCGAGGAAGCGCACCCGAAGCGCGTAGCGCCGGCACACCGAGCACACTTCCACAAGGAGATGATGACGATGTCAGACAAACCGGTGAAAGAATACATTGCCGAACTCGTCGCCCGCGCCAGGAACGCGCAGCGACAGATCGAGTTCGCCTCACAGACGCAGGTCGACGACCTTGTACTGCGTCTCGCGTGGGCCGGCGTTCAGCCGGACTTCGCGCAGAGCCTGTCAGAGAAGCTCGTTGCAGAATCGGGAATGGGGTACGTGCCCCACAAAGTTGCCAAGATCAAAACGAAGGTCAAAGGCGCGCTGCGCGACATGATCGGGAAAAAGAGCGTGGGAGTTGTCGAAGACGACACGACGCGAGGCCTGCTGAAAATCGCCAAGCCCATGGGTGTAGTCGCCGCGGTCATGCCGGTGACAAACGGCGAGGCCACCCCGATCGCGAAAGCACTCTTTGCGATCAAGACGCGGAACGCGATCATCATGGCACCACACCCGAAGGCTGTGGAAACCAACCGGATGGCGTGCGCACGGCTGAGAGCCGTCCTGAAAAAGCAGGGGTATCCGGAAGATCTGATAATTCCGGTGGAGCACGTCTCGGTTGAGGCGAGCAAGGAGCTCATGGCGCAGTGCGATCTGGTGCTTGCTACCGGTGGTGCCGTCATGGTCAAGGCCGCGTACTCGAGCGGAACGCCGAGTCAGGGTGTTGGTGCCGGCAACGCCGTGTCCATCATCGATGCCACGGCTGATCTCAAGGACGCCGCGGACAAGATCATGCGTTCAAAAACCTTCGACTACGCCACCAGCTGCTCCACGGAGAATGCGCTGGCGATCGAAGCGTCGGTGTACGACTCCATGGTGTCGGAACTCGAAGCCGTTGGGGGCTATCTCGTCAGCCCGGACGAGAAAGCGAAGCTCCAGGCGGCGATGTGGAACGAAAAAGGTGCCCTGAGTCGCGAAATCGTTGCGCAGCCCGCCGCGACAATCGCCCGGATTGCGGGCATTTCGCTGCCGGACGGGAAGTCGTTCTTTATGGTTCCGGAAACCGGCGTCGGTCCGGGGTTTCCCTTTTCACAGGAAAAGCTCTCGGTAACGACGACGCTGTATACGTGGAACGATTTTTCCGACGCGATCGATCTGGTCAACCGGATCACCGCGCATTCCGGGCCGGGGCACTCCTGCGGCATTCACAGTACCGACAACGGGCATATCCGGACACTGGGTGAGTCGGTGCGAGTTTCCCGGGTGATGGTCCGCCAACCGCAGTGCCTGGCAAACAGCGGCGCATGGACCAACGGAATGCCGATGTCGCTGACCCTTGGATGCGGGAGCTGGGGCGGAAATGCAACCAGCAGCAACATCAACTGGGAGCACCTCCTGAACTACACGTGGGTGTCGTATCCGATTCCTTCCACCGAGCCGACCGATGAAGAGCTCTTTGGTGAGGTCATGAAGGAGACGCCGTGGGAGTAGGTCCCATGGGAGCCGCCTGACGGAACGCAACGTCGATACCGTTGCCCCCCTGAACCGGGGTCAGATGGTATCGGCGTTGTCCTCGGCCAGCGCCGCGAGCCGCTCAACCACAAATTCGATCTGTGCCATACAGGTCTTTCGCCACACTCCACTCTCAATAAACGCGTCGTGACCCTCGGGGGTCGACAGGTCCAGCTTGATAAGCTCCCGGCAGGTCGTCGCTCCGAACCGGGACCGAAAATCGGCAATAATCTCCTGCAGCTGCCTTCGGGCTTCCCGCTTGGCCACCTGTTGGTCGTCCACCCGAGCCGCCGCCAGTTCTCCAAGGGCGAGCCCGGCTCCGAGCAGTGCCCCGCACATCGATCCCGAGTAGGCCACGCCGCCGTTCAACGCCATCGCCGGCGATGAATCATCCGCGCGTTCCAATCCAAACACCGATTTAAGGACGATGTAACTCGTTTCCGCGCAGCCATAGAGGTTGTCGTCGCGCAAAAACACGCGGCGCGCCAGCTCGCCCGGGCTCCCGGCGTCGTTGTGTTCCATGTCTGTGATTATTGAGCCCTTTGAGTCACCGCGCAAGATGCAACGAGTGTCGGCCGAATGGGGTTGTGAATATCTGCTCAATAATCGATAATCGATAACATGTTGCCCCGAAACGCCGATGCGTCCCGAGGCTCCGATTCACGAAACACCCAGGAGGTTGCCCACCCATGAGCACGTACAAAAGCGCTCTCCATCATATGGCGATGACCACCGCCACGGACTATTGGAACGACTCGTGTAACACAGACGAACTGGCGTACGGCCTGGAGCACGGAGCCGTCGGTGCCACCAGCAATCCAACGATTGTGCACACGGTGATGAAGCAGCAGATCGACGTGTGGCAACCGCGCCTGCGCGAACTGATTGCGGAGATGCCCACCGCCACTGAAGAAGATCTGGCGTGGAAGATAGCCGAAGAGATCACGCTGAAGGCCGCCACGATGCTGATGCCGCTGTTCGAGGAAAACGGGCGGACGGCGGGACGGATCGCTATCCAGACCAACCCGACCTTCTTTCGGAACGCCGATCGAATCGTCCAGCAGGGGCTCCATTTTCACAACCTGGCCCCCAACCTCACGATCAAGCTCCCCGTCACGGCGGCGGGACTGACCGCGCTCGAGGAGTTGACCGCGCACGGCGTCAGCACGACCGCCACCGTGTCGTTTACGGTTCCCCAGGTTATCGCTGCGGCTGAGGCGTTTGAACGGGGCCTCAAGCGACGCGAGAAGGAAGGGAAGTCGACCGAAGCGATCTCCTGCAACGCGGTAATCATGGTGGGACGGCTGGACGACTGGCTGAAAGTTGTCACCGCCAAACAGGGCGTCACGATCCGGCCGGATGCGGTCGAGTGGGCCGGCGTGGCGGCCATGAAGCGCGCGTATTCGATCTTCCAGGAGCGCGGCTATCGGGCGCGTTTGATGGCGGCCGCGTATCGCAACCATTATCACTGGTCGGAACTGATCGGTGGCGATCTCGTCGTGACGATTCCCTACAAATGGGCGCGGCGGTTTAACGCGTCGGATATCACCGTAGCCGACCGAATCGACCGCCCCGTTGACCCGGAGATCATCGAAACGCTGAACAGAAACTTCGAGGACTTTCGCCGCGCCTACGAACCCGACGGGATGGAGCCGAGTGAGTTCGAAGCGTTTGGCTCGACGGCGCGCACCCTTCGAACGTTCATCAAGAGTTACGCGGATCTCCTCGCCACGGTACGCGACGAGATGGTGCCCGACCCGGATCGTTGACGCGATCACCGGGGGCGGCGCGAGAAACTGGAACGTTGACAGCTGGAAATCCGGTGTGATACGGTTTATGATCGATTATCGATAATGTATTGAGCGCCTACTGTGGAGGATACGGAATGACGATTGTGCATGAATCGGAAGTGAAGGAAGAACGTGTGCCCGGTCGGTTCATCCGGTGGATCGCCGACGAGACGACGCTTCAGCCGAAGCACCTGTCGAGTTGTGTGATCCGGGTGGTCCCGGGCGAGACCGTTCAACCGGCGCACGCTCACCCGGAGGGCGAAGAGCTGATTTATTTCATCAGCGGGACCGGTCAGGTGTGGATCGACGGCGAAATCGGTGATGTCCGGCCGGGCTCGGTGGTTCTCTTCGAGCAGGGCAAAGTACACATGGTACGAAACACCTGTGATGAGGAGATGAAAGTCGTGTGTTTCTTTGCCCCGCCCACGGGCCTCGCCAACTACGAGATGCACGAGGACGTTGAGTTCGTGGCAACCAGATGACCGTGGGCAGGGAGGTGTCGGATGGCAAGAAACCCGATTAAGGACTTCTCGATTGACAGGGAACAGATAACCTATGTCGGTCACGACCTGCAGCGCCCGGAATGCATTCTCGCGGAGCGGAACGGAACGTTGTGGTCCGCCGACGCCCGCGGTGGCGTCGTCAGAATCGATCCCGACGGACGTCAGAAGATCGTTACCCAGAAACTGTCGGAGGATTTCGGCGTTGATTCCGACGAGGTCTCCCGGTTCACCGCCGGGACGCTTCCGAACGGTCTGGCGTTCGATCGAAACGGGGACATCCTGATCTCCAACTTCGGGACCGACCGTCTGGAGCGGATGAAACGCACCGGCGAGACGGAAGTGCTCTTCGACACGATCGACGGCACACCGATCGGAAAGGTCAACTTCGTGCTTCGTGATTCCCGGGATCGTTTGTGGATCACGGTAACCACCAAGGTCAAGAACTGGATCGACGCCCTGGTGCCGGATCTGGCGGACGGATACATCGCGCGTTACGACGAGCGGGGGATCCATATCGTCGCCGACGGGCTGCACTTCACGAACGAGGTGCGGATGGATGAGAAGGAGGAGTTTCTCTATGTGGTGCAGACCACCGGAGGAAACGTACTCCGGTACCGCGTCAGCCCGGACGGAGACCTGTCGGGGCGCGAAGTGTACGGCCCCAGCCGCCTCGGTCCCGGGGCGTATCCGGATGGTATCGCGTTTGACAGCTACGGCAATCTGTGGGGAACCACCGTCTATTCCGACACGCTGTTCGTGATCACTCCTGACGGCGAACACATCGTCCTGTTGGACGAGGGTGATCCGGAGAAGGTCAAGGCGCTGGACGAGGCGTTCTTCGAAAAACGCGTCACCCCCGAGATACTCTTCGAGACGGGGCGCGGCATCGCGCCGTGGATGGCGAGCGTTACGTTCGGAGGCCCCGATCTCCGCACGGTCCATATCGGTTCTTTGAAGGGCACCACGATCCCGACGTTCCGGTCGCCGATCGCCGGGTTGCCGATGGTTCACTGGAACGACTGACAACAAGGAGCAGCGATGATTCCAGCAACGATGCAGGCTATTCAGTTGGATGGGCCGCGAAAGATTCGGCTCGTCGAGGTTCCGGTTCCAAAACCGGGGCCGTTCGAGGTGCTGTGCCGCGTGGAAACCACAACGATTTGCGGTACCGACCCGCACATCATCAACGGAGACTTTCCGGGGTTCTGGCCCCCGGCATTTCCGTTCATTCCGGGCCACGAGTGGGCCGGTGTGGTGGTTGAATCGAACGAAATATCGGAGGGCTTCGGGTATTCGGTCGGCGATCGCGTGTGCGGGATCAGCCACTCCGGGTGCGGGTACTGCGAGATGTGCCTTTCCGGTCGCTACAATCTGTGCCTCAACTACGGCCGGGAAGACCTGGGACACCATCAGTACGGGCATACCACGCAGGGCGCCTACGCCCAGTACATGCTGACAACGATCAAGGCGATCGACCACATCCCGGATGAGATGGATTTCAACGTGGCGGCGATGATGGACCCGCTCAGCATTGCCCTCCACATGGTGCAGCGATCCGGCCTGAAGGCGGGCGAAGATATCCTCATTAACGGCACGGGGCCACAGGGCTTGTTCAGCATCGTGCTTGCGCGTCACATGGGTGCCGGAAAGGTGATCGCCAGCGGGAGCGGGTTTCGTCTCAAGGTGGCGGAACGTCTCGGAGCGATCCCGATCGATTACCGCACGGAAGACGTGGTGGAGCGCACGCGGGAACTCACCGGTGGGCGTGGCGCCAAACGGGTCCTTGAGTGTGCCGGAACGCCGGCGGGGATACGCAACGCGATCGACGCCGTCGCCAAGGGCGGGCGCGTCTCGATGGTCGGGATTCCGCCGGAAGGCGACGTCGTGTTGCCGGTGAAACGAATCGTGCTGGAGGAGATCGACGTCGTCGGTGACCGGGCCAACCCCAACACACTCCGCCAGGCGATCTCCCTGACCCAGGAGAACGATCTGGACCTGGCCCGGTTCGTGACCCACGAGTTTCCACTCCGCGAGTTTGAGAAGGGGCTGGATATCTTTGAAAACCGCAGGGAGAACTCTCTCGAGGTGGCGATAAAACCGAATCTGTAGCGTGCGGTGTGATCGAGCGAACACGATGTGATCGAGCAAACACAATGAGAGGCGATGGGCAACCAGTCGCTTCCGAAATCAACAAGAGGAGAACGGTATGGCAGAGTTTCGACAGGAGATATTCAGCGGTGCGGGTGTGCTGCGAGTCGACGTCATCGAGAACGAGCCCGGACGCGAGCAGATTCTCGATGAGATGACCTTCCTGAACTATCGATTGGCGGAGGTGCAGTTTCGATCGAAGATCAAGAAGGCCCGCCCCGACGTGATCTGGAATCGTGAAAAGGACACCAAGGCGATTCGGTACGACGACGGTCAGCTCTTCCTCGACGGTGAGTGGGAGCAGGGCGAGCTCAACAAGATCATGGTCGCGATGCTGGCGTACCAGATGGATGCCGTGGGGCTGCATCCGTGGCATTCGTCCGCAGTGCGCTTCAAAGACCGGACGATCCTGTTTCTCGGGGGCGAAAACAACCACGGAAAGAGCATGGGACAGATCGAGGGATGTCGGCGCGGAGGACAGGTTGTCTCCACCGAAACGACGGTCACCGACGACGATGGGATCGTGGTTGCCGGGTCGAAGAGCGTATACATCCGGGTACGGGCGAAAGGGACCGAACGGGCCGACCTCCCGAGCCAGGACGAAGGTGTCGCCAAGTTCTTCGAAAAAGAGCCTGAGTTCATCAACTACAACGAGCCCAAACCGGTGGATCTGGTGATCATGCCCGGCATGGACGGACACTTCGACACCAAGGTGGTGAAGATGGGGGACTTCGAGAAGGAGTACCAATCCTACCACTCGGTGATGAACTACTTCGGTCTGAATCAACTCCTGTCACCGGGCGGTCTGGTGATGCCGGTGGTGGACACGGACGAAAAACGCGCAGCGCGTGGTGACTTCATCCATCGCTTCGTTCAGGGAAAGCCGTACTACATGGTGCGCGCGGCCACGCCCCGGTTGATGTGGGACGAGGTGGAGAAGATTCTCGCCAAGGAGAACCTCGCATAGGTCGCTGACCCATTCTTTCCCGCCGCCGTGGAGACGTGTCGCTCCACGGTGGCCTGCACTTTGGGTGGTTCGTAATCACAGCGAACACTCGAGAGGGCCGCGGTCCCTGCGAACGGCTGCCGCTCGAGCTGTCCGGTACCGATTCAGCCGACCCACACACACGCGCCGGGACCCGCTGCAGAACGCAGCACCGCTCTCGGCGTCCCGGTTCGCGCATGCGCGACCCCGGCGGCCGACCGCCAGGGCAAAACCGAAACCTTTTTCTTGACAACCGGCCAGTATCGCTTGATGATTAACGAAAATCGATTATCGATAATTTTCCGAGTGGAGGCGGTATGGTACACGACGATTCCAAAGTGCTCGCCGAATTTTTCGGCGACGAGAGCTTTCCGGTGACCTGGGAGAACGAAGACGACAAAAAGTTGTTCTGGTTCTGGGACGACAACCATGTGCCGTTCCCGGTTTCTCCCATGTATTTCAGCCTGGACGGGTGGTGGGGACCCACGTGCGAATACCTGTTCAAGCGTTTTGACATCGACACGGGTGTTCGATGGGAGGGGAAACGGTTCAACGGGTATCTGTACACGGCGATCGAGCCGCGGAAGAAGCAGGATGCCGCCGAAGCCGCAAAATACTACTACTGGGTCATTGGCACCTACGCCAACAACTTCATGGGGTGGTGGGAAAACCGGTACCTCCCGGAAGTGTTCCGTAACTTCGAATACATCGACACCTTCGACGCGAAGAACGCCTCCCTGCAGGAACTGATGATCTATCTGGAAGAGGCGATTGACATTCAGGAGCGCCACTTCCGGCTGCACTGGATCCTCAACTGGGCGCAGTTCGCCGCGTCTGTGGGCTTCGTCAGCACCGTCAAGGAGTTTATTCCGGACGTCGACGACGGGCTTCTCGGAAAGGTCAACGTCAGTCGAAAAGACCGGAACTGGGACAGCCTGAAGGCTCTGTGGCAGCTCAAGGAGAAGGTCAAGAAAGACCCCGATCTCTCGAAGATATTCAAGGAAGCGAAAAACGTCGCCGACACCGAAGCGCTGCTGAAGAAGACGGCCAAGGGCGAAGCGTTTGTAAAAGACGTTCTCGCCTACGCGAAGGAGTTCGGCTACAAGGCGATCTACACCCACGAATACACCTTCCCCCTGTACATCGAGGACCAGACCCCGATCTACGATCAGATCAAGACGTACCTCGATTCCGACTTCGACTACAACGCGGTATACGACCGGTCGATCAAGGAACAGGACGACGCGATCGCGTGGCTGCGCGACAAGATTTCCGGGCGATCGGAAGAGGACAAGAAGCGCTTCGAGGAGGCGCTGGACCTTCATCTGAAGATGTTCCCGCTCACTCCCGACCACCACTTCTACTTTGACCAGGGAACGTTCGCCCGCATGCGGCTGGTCCTCCTGCGCGTCGCCGACAAGATGGTTGCCGAGGGGCTCCTCGACGATCGCGAAGACATCATGATGCTGGAGTACGAGCAGTTGCGCCGCTACGTCGGCGACCCCGAGAATTACCCCGGTCGCAAGCTCATCGCAGACGCCAAGGCGTCGATCGAGGAGGCGAAGAAGATCAAACCCCGTGACTGGGTGGGGACCGTTACGCAGTGGAACATGTACGAGGAACCGTACCACTCGCTGTGGGGATACCCGGAGAAGTTCGAGCGCGGCCAGAAGGGCGATTCCCGCAAGATCGAGGGGATCGGCGCTTCGCCCGGCGTCGTTGAGGGTTCCGCACGAATCGTGAAGAGCCCCGCGGAGTTCGATTCGGTCGAACAAGGTGAGATCATGGTCTGTATCATGACCAACCCGGCCTGGGTCGTTGTGTTCAGCAAGATCGCGGCGGTGGTGACCGATTCCGGTGGTACGCTGTCGCATTCGGCGGTCGTGGCCCGTGAGTTTATGATCCCGGGTGTTGTCGGAACCGGCAATGCGACCCGTGAGATCAGGACCGGCGACCGCATCCGCGTCGATGGAAACACCGGCGAGGTGACGATCCTGTAGCGCTGAGCAATACCCCATCGTGCGGCCGATGATGCGTGCACCGTATCATCGGCCGTGTTTTTTGGGGCAGTCTCGGATGATGAAACGGCGAGTCACTTGGAAGTGAGCCCATTGTTGACTATTATTATGAGCACCCGGTGTTCGTTCTAATACGCACAACGGTGTTCTTGAAGATGATGAAACGTCGGGAGGCACGTGCTCATGTCAGGTAAAACCCGAGAACGCAAGGTCGTTCGCACAGTCCTGAGCGAACAGATCAAAGAACAGATAATCGAAGACATCTACTACCACAAGTACGGTCCCGGTGACAAACTCGGCGAAAACACGCTTGCCAAAGAGATGAACGTCAGCCAGAGCACCGTTCGGGAGGCACTCCGCAGCCTGATCGCGATGGGCTTTCTCGAGGGGAAACCGTTCAAGGGAATCACCGTCCGGTCTTTGTCCAAAACCGATCTGTGGGAAGTGTACCTGGTACGGGCGGCGCTCGAATCACTGGCTGCCGAACTCGCGGCGCCGCGCATCACCGACGAGGAACTCGAGGAACTCGACCGGCTCGTGGAGGAGATGATTGCCGCCGGATCCAGGGGCGACGTCCAACAGCGGGCTCGAATCAATATCGATTTTCACGAAGCGATGATCCGTGCCTCCGGGAACCGACTCCTCGCGCATCTGTATCGCTCGATGCAGTTCGCCTCGTGGTCGATGATGAGCGCGAACGTTTCCGGGATGGACGGGGTTGAGATCGCGTCCCGGCACCGTCTGCTTGTGGACGCGCTGCGTTCGCGGGATCCGCAAAAGGCTCGCGAGGCGGTTCGCGAGCACATAGAGAATACGGGAAAACCGGTCGTCGAGCACTTCGACGACGCCGGATCCGGAGAAGAATCATAGAACAACAACCGCCCCGCGCCTAGGGGCGATTCCATTCCTCGTAAAATCGCAACTCGTTTCGAAACGCCTCAGCCACGGCCTGCGTATCGGGTTCCGTACGGTCGGCGGCGAGGTCGCGGGCCGTCCGGGTGTAGAATTCGATTGCGTTGAGATGGGTCATGCCTTCTGCGATGCCCGCCAGGGTGTGATACGGGGCCCGCCCTTTGAAGCCGTGTTCAACGTACACTTTCACCATCTGGATGAACCCAACCCAACCGAACTTGTCGAGTTGGTCGGCATCACACACGACCTGTTCTTCCAGCGTTTCCGGAAAGAACGAATAGCCGGGATACGCCCCCTTGTGTTTCATGATGCACTGTGCAATCGCCTCCCGATCGGCCGGCGTCCACTCCCCGAGGTGTTCGTAGCACCGTTCGGCCCCGTTGATCGGATGATTCGGCGGATCCTCCGGGTTGGTCACGTATCCCAGATCGTGCAGGATCGTGGCGGCCATCACGATGGACATGTCCGCGTTCTCCGGCACGCCCACCGCAACCGAATTCAGGATTACCCGCTCAACGTGTTCCCAGTTGTGCGCGGCCCTGTCCATCGGTCGGAACAGCTCTCTGGCCGCGTGATACAGCCGCTCCATTCTTGGTTCGCTCAAGATCGTGTTGGCAATCTGATACGTGTTCTCGGCAGTCATTCCATGCTCTCCCCGAGGTGTGTGCAGTGTGTCGGCATCCGGTACCCCGTTCTCATCGGTTTTCATCGTTGCCGTCAAAGGGCGATTTCTGTTGACACCCCTCGACCTCGATGCTACGCTATCGATTATCGATAATTTGACGAGTTGGTGCAATCGCTTGAGACCGTCAGTGACGGAAGAAGACGGCGTGCGAGGACTGTGAAGACCGCCGGTTCGATCTTCGGCCGCGTAGCAGGTGCGATTGTCCGATGGATCGACGATACGGAGCATATGGATGCAGAGTTTCAAGTACGCACGTCCCGAGTCCCTGCCCGAGCTCCTGGAACTCCTCGAAAAGTTTCGGGATCGCGCCAGATTGATTTCCGGCGGAACGGACCTCCTGGTCAAGCTGCAGCACGGGAACCTCGCGGTCGAGGTGGTGATAGACATCAAGCGAGTCGCGGAGCTGAGCGATCGGGTGGTCACGACCAACGGATGGGTTTCGATCGGTCCGAGAGCGGTCATAGGCCGCGTTGTTCGTCACCCGGGGATCGAGAGCGCCTACCCCGCGTTGGTGGAGGCCGGACGGATCGTCGGATCCGTACAGATCCGAAATCGAGCCACCGTAGCAGGCAATATCTGTACCGCGTCGCCGGCGGCGGACACGGTGCCGCCCCTGTGCGCATACGACGCGCGGATTCGCCTGGTGTCCACAGAAGGCAGCCGGGAGGTCCCGTTGCGGTCGTTTTTCGTCGGCCCGGGAAAAACGGTGATCGCCCCCAACGAAGTGCTGGCGGAGATCAGAGTCCCCGCACCACACGGAGCGATGGGTTCATCCTTCGACCGGATTACCCGTCGTCGGGGCGTGGATCTGGCTACGATCAATATCGCCGGTGTTCTCCACGACAACGGGACCGCGGTATTTGCCTTCGGGGCCGTTGCGCCGACGGTGGTGGTGGCCGAAGAGACGAGCGGCGACCTGTGCGACCCGACGGTCTCTGCCGACCGCGTCGACGAGGTCCTCAAGACATTACTTGCTACGGCACGCCCGATTTCCGACGTGCGATCCTCGAAAGAGTATCGAGAGGCGATGCTTCTGGTCGCCGCACGGCGCGTTCAACGGACGGCGCTGGAACGGCTCACCCAGGCACGCGGAGGACGTGAATAATGAACGAAATGACAACAGTTCCGATCGCCGTCACTATCAATCAGACGCGATACGACGTGGAGGTGAAGGCACACCACACGCTCCTCGAGGTCCTGCGGGAGCAGCTTCATCTTACGGGCACCAAGAGAAGCTGCGGAGAAGGCGAGTGTGGCGCGTGTACCGTGCTCGTGAACGGCGAAGCGGTAAACTCCTGCCTCGTGCTGGCAGCGGAAATGGACGGGGCGGAGATTCTGACGATCGAGGGACTCGAGCGGAACGGAGAGCTCAGCCCGCTGCAACAGGCGTTTCTCGATCGGGGCGCGGTTCAGTGCGGGTTCTGTACGCCGGGTATGGTCATGGCTGCCGAGTATTTGCTGCGCACCACCCCCCACCCAACCGAGGCCGAGATACGGGAAGGACTTTCGGGGAACCTGTGCCGATGCACTGGATACGAGGGGATTGTCGAGGCCGTGAAGCACGCCGGAAGGGAGACAGACTCATGAGCTACTCGGTAATCGGCAGTTCCGTCAATCGTGTCGGCGGTCGTGACCGCGTAACCGGCCGTCAGGTGTACTCCGCCGACGTCTCCGTCGCCGGAACGCTGCACGCCAAACTGGTGCGGGTCCCCTGCGCGCGGGCGCGTATCGTGTCGATCGACAAAACCGGGGCCTTGGGCGTTCCGGGTGTGCGGATGGTGTTCAGCGGCGAGGACCTCGAGCCACCCTATTTTCGATACGGTCCGGTGTTTGCCGACAAACCGATCATCGCCATCGGAGAAACCAAGTACGACGGTGACCCGGTGGCGGTCGTTGTCGCGGAAACGGTGGATGCGGCGGAAGCCGGCGCTCGCGCGGTCGAGGTTCAATACGAGGAGCTTCCGGCGGTCGTCACTATCGATCAGGCGCTGGATCCCGGCATGCCGTTGGTCCAGGACCCGGACACACGCGGTGATTCACCGTTTCGCGATACCAACACCCTCAAGGAGTGGAGGTTCGGATGGGGAGATGTTGAGACGGCATCGGCCGACCTCGTGATCGAGAACGAATACTCCTTCCCGATGATCAGCCAGTTTGCGATGGAACCGTTTGCCTTCACGGCGGCGCCGGACCACGACGTCATGACGATCTACACGTCGATACAGATCCCGACGAAGATGCAAAAGACGATCGCCGATCTCCTCGGCAAGCCGCTGTCGAAAGTTCGCGTCGTGGCGCCCGATCCAGGTGGGGCGTTCGGCGGCAAGCAGCACCCGAAATTCGAACCGGTGCTCGCGTACATCGCAGAGAAACTCCAGCGCCCCGTACGGCTGGAACTCACGCTGGCGGAATCGTTCTATGCCGTCCGGCGCACCTCCGCCAGGGTCCGTGTTCGTTCGGGGTTTACCCGTGACGGGAAGGTCGCGTTCCACGACGTCAACGCCGACTGGTTGATCGGCGCGTACGCCGACATCACGCCGCGAATCGTGGAGAAAGGTTCGTACGCCGGCGGCGGTCCGTACGTGATACCCGCCGTCCGTATTCTGAGCCGGGCGCTGCTCTCGCATACCACGCCGCCAAGCGCGTTTCGCGGATTCGGTGTTCCCCAGATGAACCTGGCGATCGAAAGTCAGCTGGACATCGCCGCAAAGAAACTGAACATCGACCCGATGGAGATGCGGCTGCGGAACATCCCCCGGAAGGGGCAGAATTTCCTTCCCGACGACCCCGCCTGTGACGGTCACTGGGACCAGGTCATCGCGCGTGCGGCCGAGAACATCGGATGGAACACGCCGAAAGAATCGAACCGCGGTCGGGGGATGGCGCTGGGCATCAAGATGTCGGCGACGACCGCCGCGTCCTACTCGGTGGTGCGCCTGCACGCCGACGGGAGTGCCACGCTGCTCTGCGGTACGTCGGACATGGGGCAGGGTGCGCGCACCGTCTACGCCCAGATCGTGTCCGAGGAACTGGGCGTTCCGATCGAACGAATACACGTTGTCATGGGTGATACCAGCACCGTGCCGTTCGACCTGCAGACGACCGCCAGTCGGTCGACGGTGTACATGGGACGAGCCGTCTACGCGGCGTCTCAGGATGTGAAACGCCAGCTGCAGGAGGCGTCGTCGCAGGGATCCGATTCGAACGAGGAGATACTGAAATCACTCTTCGGAAAGGTGAGCGGGGAGATCATCGGTGTCGGGACGGCGCGCGCTGAAAAACGCGACGGTCACCCGCTCGGCGGCCACACGGCGTTCTACGAACTGGTGTGCACCGCCGTCGAAATCGAGGTAGACCGCGAGACCGGAGGTGTGACGATCCACAAACTCGTTACCGCCGGCGATGTCGGAAAGGCACTCAATCCGCAACACGTCCACATGCAGGACGACGGGGCGGCCGTGATGGGAATCGGGCACGCGTTGATGGAGCACCTCATCTACGATGAACGCGGACGCCTGCGGAACGCCGGCGCGCTGGACTACCGAATTCCCACCACCAAGGATACGCCCGGGAAGATGGTGTCCGTGTTCGTGGAGAACGAAGACGGTCCCGGACCGTACGGAGCGAAGGGGTGCGCGGAAAGCGGGCTTCTGGCAATCGGGACGGCGATCGCCAACGCCGTTGCCGACGCCACGGGTGTACGGATTCGTGAACTCCCCCTCACACCGGAAACGATCTGGTCCGCGCTTCAGGAAGCCGGCGATCGTTCATAACGGCCGAGATATGCAAGGAACCAGAATGGACTACAAGGAAACACTCCTGGCGGAGGGCGTGGCTCGGCTCCTCGAGATCAAGGACTCGGACATTCGTTTGCTGGTCCTCCATCAGGGAGCCACGGCGATCGATCGAGGCGTTCACATTGGCGGAGCCAACTCGGTCGTCATTCCGTTGGTCTCGCTGTTTTACGGCGGAATCATCGACGTGGACGTTGAGCAGCCCACCCGTCCGGGTCAGGACCAGTTTGTTTTGAGCAAGGGCCACGCGGTGGCGACCATGGCCGGTATCTACGCCGACCTCGGGTATTTCGACGAATCGGTTCTTGAGAACTCCCGTTCCATGGAGAGCATACTCAATGGTCATCCCGGGCCCGTACTGCCGGGGGTCCAGATAGCAACCGGACCGCTGGGCCAGGGTGTGGCGGTTGCCCAGGGATTCGCCATGGCGGGAATGACCAATCCAGCGTTCAACGTGTTCGCCGTAACCGGTGATGGTGAGTTGCAGGAAGGCGTCGCCTGGGAGGCGATCATGCACGCACCGGCACGGCGCCTTAGCAATCTGTGCGTCATCGTGGACAAGAACGAAGGCCAGCTGGACGATCACACGCATCTCCTCTTTCCGATGGACAGGCTGGGTGCGCAGTTCGACGCGTTTGGATGGCGAACGCTCGAGGTTGACGGAACCGATTACCGGTCCGTCTGGAACGCCCTGCGGTCGTTTGTTTCGGGACCGCGGGACGGAAGGCCGACCGCGATCATCTGCAATACCCGCAAAGGCTATGGCTCGGCGTCGGCGTTCCTCAACCGCCACAAGGTGACCATTCCCGACGACGTCAACGTGCGTGAGGTTGAACAGCAGCGTCGGCGGCGCCGCGCGCGGGTGGCGGACTACTTTGCCTACGAGAGACGTCTGGCAGAACGCGGAGAGGCTACGATCGTCGAGGAGCTGCGCGCCTGTGCCTCCGGCATGAACCTCCGCCTGGATGAAGGCACCAAAACGGTCGAGCCCGGGGAGCGCGCGGTTCGCACCAGGCGCGCCGATTCGCGGGACAAACAGATCCGCTACGACGCCACGATGCTTCCGCGCCTGGACCCGGCGGACAAGTATGAAGCCAGCGCGATCGTCCGAAACTGCATGCAGGTGTTCGCCGAAGACGGTCGTGTGGTGTCCGTCGATGCCGACCTGAGTTCAACGAGTGGCCTTCAGAGCGGTGTGGGACACGTCGACCAGACGCGCGCGATCAATGCCGGAATCGCCGAGTCCAACATGATGTGCATCGGTGAGGCGTACGCCGCCCTCGGGTACAACGCGTGGGTGAGCACGTTCTGCCCGTTTTTCGACTGGAAAGTCCTCCGTCGGATCGCCGTCGGTCAGCAGGAACGTCTGGAGGACATCGCGTCGTCCGACGGGTGGTTGTCCGAGGGGCACGGTCTCGACCTCACATTCCTCGCAACCGCTCCCAACTTTGAAACAAAGACCAACGGTGCCACTCACATGGGCAACGACGACACGATCGTGTTTGGCGGTATCGCCGGGTTGAAGATCATAGATGTGTCATGTCCCAACCAGCTGATCGGTGTGATGAAGTGGATCATGGAGGGCAATCGCGGTCTGTGTTACGTCCGTATCATGCGGGCTGCCTCGGCGGTGCTGTACCCGGAGGTTCCGGCGTTCGAGTTCGGCCGCGCCTGGTCGCTGCGTGGCTCCGCCGATTCCGGCGTTCATCTCGTGTCCAGCGGTCGGGGCGTCCACGAACTCATGGCCGCCGCGGACATCCTCGCCGGTGAAGGCATCGATGTCGAGGTGATCGACATGCCGTCGATCGACGCTGACCTTCTTGCGGATCGACTCGCCGGCGCCGGACGGATCGTCATCGCCGAACAGAACAACGGCTACATCTGGAACGAGGCGATTCGTGTCGCGGCTGAACGAGGCATTCCGCTCGGGCAGGGAAAACTGGTGGCCATCAACGCGCGGACCGAGCAGGGCGCATACCAGTTTATCCACTCCGCAACGTATGGCCAGCTTCTGGATCGTTTCGGGCTTACGCCGGAACAGATCGCGCGGCGCGTCTCCGCCACGTAGACGCGCGGAGCGGGAGTGCAACAGTGAAAGCGATCATCTTCTCGGATATCCACGACAACTATCAGAACCTTACGCTCATGCTTACCCAGGTGAAGGAACTGTCGTTCGAGCACATGTTCTTTCTCGGGGACTTTGTCAACGCGGGGATCGCCCGGACGATCGCGCTGTTTCCGGCGCCAACCTACGCGACCTGGGGCAACAACGACGGTGACCGTTCCGCGATAACACGTGTGGCGATGAGTCCGGGAAGCAACCTGTCGATCGCGGAAGCAACGTTCGATATCGTTGAATTCGGTGGACGGCGGATCTTTGTCACACACTACCCGCTCACCGTCGCGTCGATGGCGAAATCCGGGGATTACGACGCCGTCTGATACGGCCACGATCATCGGGCGCGAATCGACCGCGACGGACCCTGCCTGATTGTAAACCCCGGCGAGATCTCCGCGCACAAGACCGGTCGTGCCCATTTTGCGGTCTACGACAGCGACACCAACACCGCCGAACTCGTTGAAGTGGGCGGTCCGATCTCTACCGTGTTCACCGACGAAGTGAGGGATTACCGACGGCAGATCGGGTTCTGAACCCGCTGACCGACGTCGCCGCGGCGCCGATCAACGGGGCCCGGACTACTCCGGGATGTTCCAGTTGAAGTACGAGAAGTACGGTTCCGCCGCCGCCTGGTGGAACTGCTGTTGTTTCTCTTCCGGCCAGTCGTAGATACCGGAGCCGGTCTTCATCCCGAGTTCGCCCTTCTTGAAATGGTCCGTAATCACGTCCGGTGTGTCCGTACGGGTGCTCAGCGACGGGAGCAGGTAGTCCTGGATGCTCTTGACCATGTCGAGTCCCGCGGCGTCCATGTGCTGAAACAGGCCCACGGCGGCGTAGCGGGGGGCAAAACTGTAGGTGAGCGCTCTGTCCACGTCTTCCGGTGACGCGATCCCCTCGTCGACCATGTATCCCGCCTCGCGGAGCAGAGCGTGCTGCAACCGATTGGCGACAAACCCCGGTACACTCTTGTTGGCGATAATCGGTTTGCGCCCACAGGATTCCAGCACGTCGTAGAGGAGCCGCGCCGCCGAATCGGACGTGGCCTTACCTTTCACGATTTCGACAAACAGGATCAGGTGCGGCGGAAAAAAGGGATGGGCGACCATTAACTTGTCTTTGTGCTCGCTCAACCCTTCGGCGAGGTCATCCGCGGATTTCGCCGAGGTTGTCGACGCGAGAACCTTGAAATTCGTGCAGTTCTGCTCGATGTCCCGGTACACGCGGTGCTTCAGGTCCAGGTCTTCCGGAACGCATTCGTACACGATATCTGCGTCGGCGATATCGCTGTAGGATTGGGTGACCGTCAAATACGACTCGCATTTTTTGGCCTGATCCCGGGTTACAAGGTTGCGTTCGATAAGCGTTTCAAAAAAGGAACGGTACTGACGGAGGCCCTTGTCGGCTTCAGCCTGGTTCACGGCGTACATGGTGGTTCGGTACCCGTTTCCCGTGAACAGTGCCGACTGGCTCGACCCGATCATCCCGGTTCCCACGATCGCGATATGCTTAACTCCAGATACACTCATCCGTAGGTCTCCTTCCACGGCGGACATTAAAATCGATAATCGATAATTTAACTCGTGTGAGGACGGCTGTCAAACCGCGGCGTCGTCACGCCGCTCCGCGACAACTCAGAACCCGTACTCCGCGTCCTTTCGCGCCCGTACCTCGGCGTGCACCTCCGATAGGGTGAGGGTGTCCTCGATCAGTCGCTGGATGCGGAGGTAGACATCGTCGTCGATGATCTCGCCGCGGTGAATGTCCTTATCCTCGATGAAGACGGAGTTTTCGACGACGTGCGCCCTCAGGTAGCTGAAGACCGGTTTGAACTGCATCTCCGGGACAAGGCTGTGCCGGACGGAACCGGCGGTGACGATCAGGCTGACCACGGTGTCCCGGAGGCCGTCGCTCGGGAGGAGGTCGAGGACGTTCTTGAGCACCCCCGGCATCGACGCCTGGTACACCGGCGAGGCGACGATGAGCACCTCCGCATCCATGATGGCCCGGACCACCGTGGCGGTGTCGCCGGTGTAGTCGAGGGAGTTGCGGCCATCAGCGTGGACCACGTCGAACTCCGCCAGATCGAGGAGGGTTACCTCGTGGTCGGGGTTCGACTCCGCGAGGGTTGTGGCGGTGTATCCGGCAACGGTCCGTGTTTTGGTGCCGGCGACGGAGCCCGCGAGAACGACGATTTTCATCGGACGGGCTCCTCCTGGCGGGGGTACTTCCGGATCGCCGGTAGGATCTCCTCGCCGATGATCTCCACGTTGCGACGGAGATTCTCGAAGGGCATGCCGCCAAAGTCCATCTGGCCGATGTAGCGCTGGTGACCGAACATCTCCCGCTGGTAGAGGATCTTCTCGACGATCTGCTGGGGACTGCCGATGTTCATCACGTTTCTGGGGTCGACGCCCTGGGCGAACGACTGCTTGGGAAACCCCCTCCCGTTGGTCCGTTTCATCCCCTCGTTGATGTGGGGGTAGAGGTCCCGAAGCGCCTCCTGCGAGGAGGGGGCGGCGTAGAAGAAACCCGCAGTGGCGACCGGGAGGTCGGCGGGGTCGTGGCCGCTCTCCCGGGCGGTTTCGCGGTAGAGATCGAGCATCTGTTTGAAGGAGCTTACCGGTCCGCCGAGATGGGCGAGGTAAATCGGCACGCCCTGGCGTCCCGCCTTCACGGCGCTCGCGGGAGTTCCGCCGACGGCGCGCCAGATCGGAAGGCGCCCGTCGACGGGGCGCGGGAGGACCACGGCATCCCGCAGGGGGGCGCGAAACTGCCCCTCCCAGGTGACGACCGGGTTCTCGTTGATCTGGAGGAGGAGCTCAAACTTCTCCTCGTAGAGTTCCTCGTAGTCGGCGACGTCGTAGCCCAGGAGCTCAAAGAGCCCCACCCGGGAGGCGCGCCCGGCAACGATCTCTGCGCGGCCACCCGAGAGGAGGTCGAGGGTCGCGAAGTTCTCGTAGACCCGCACCGGGTCGGAGGTGCTTACGATCGTGGACGAACTCCCGATGCGGATCGTTTCGGTCGCTTCGGCGATCGCCGCGAGCACGACCGCGTGCGCCTGGGTCGCGAAAAACTCCTGGTGGCTCTCGCCGACGCTGAAGTAGTCGATCCCCGCCTGGTCGGCGAGTCGCGCCAGTTCAACGATTTCCCGCAGGCGTTGCTGCGCCGGGATGCGCTCGCCGGTGTGCGGATCGGGAAGATGGTCCCCGAGAGTGTACAGCCCGAACTCGAGCCCCTTCGCGGAGTTGAAGTGATAATCCATACCGGGAAGGTACGAAATCGCATGGCGAAGGTGAAACGCGGGGCCGGGGCGAGGGGCATTTGTACACGGTTTGTTCGCGCTTTTCGTCCAGTCCGAAAACGAAAAACCCCCTCCAGGACAGGAGGGGGGTTCACATCGTTGCTCCGTATAGCTTTACAGTTGCCCGAGAGAGGACTTGCCTTCCATCCCTCGCCGTCGTGGCTCGGGATTACAGGCCGCCTCGCTCGCTTCCGCCGCCTTCCATGGCGGCTCATCCTCCCGCTGGTCGGCGCTCGCTCGTTTCAAGTCCTCTCTCAGGTCCCGACAACAAAAAAAGGTGATCGACATGAAGCCGATCACCTTTTTTGATGCCCGAGAGAGGACTTGAACCTCCACGTCCGTAAGGACACTAGACCCTGAACCTAGCGCGTCTACCAGTTCCGCCACTCGGGCTCTCGTGAGGTGGAAGAGTATCGAGGTGCCGTACTCTTGTCAAGCTGTTCATCACGCCACGTCGCGCGACCCGGCGCGGCGTCGGCACCAGGACCCGCGCTTGCGCGCGCTGGACCTCGACCCTACACTGGCTCCATGGAATACAGATTTGCATGGGTCACGCTCCACGTCCGCGATATGGACGCATCCTTGGCGTTTTACCGCGATTTTCTGGGCCTTCTTGAGCAGAGCCGGATGAAGCCGAATCCCGACATGGAGATCGCGTTTCTGGGGTCGGGGGATGCACAGATCGAACTGATCGCCGGCAGGCAGCATTCGGCGTCCACCTGCGGCGACAGTCTGTCCATCGGGTTTGTCGTGCCCGGGACCCTCGAGGATCTCATGCCGGTCCTGAAATCACGCGGTGTGTCGCGCCGGGGCGAGCCGGTACAGCCGAACCCGCACATCCGGTTCATGTACGTCTCGGACCCCGATGGATTCGCGGTGCAGCTCATTCAGCGATTGTAGAACGGCCGTCTCACGCCACGAGCCGACTCACGCCGGGAGCCGTCTCACGCCACGAGCCGCAAAAAAACGTTCAGGGTCCTGTTGACCTTGCCCGTGGGGCAATCCGTAGCCTGATCCCATCTTGCGCGCAGGAGAGGATGGATGTACTCGATCGGAGAGTTTTCGCACATCAACCGCATCACGCCGAAAACGCTGCGGCACTACGATCGCATCGGGCTGCTGAAGCCGGCGCGGGTCGACGGCTGGACGGGGTACCGCTTCTACTCCCCGGACCAACTGCCGGAGATCCGCCGGATTCTCCGGCTTCGCGATCTGGGCTGCTCGCTGGCGGAGATCGCGGGGGTCGTCGACGGACGGGCCGATGAGCGGACCCTTCTCAGGGATCGGGAACGCGCTCTGGTTCGAGCGGTCCGGGAGGACCGCCGCAGGCTGGCCAGGTTGCGTGCCTGGCTGGCAGACACGGATGAGGAGAGTCACATGGCTGACACGGTTACGATCAGGGAGCTGCCGACGGTGACGGTCGCGTCGATGCGTACCACGGTTCCGAACTACGATGCCTTTTTTGAGGTGGTTCCGCGGATGGGCGAGTATATGACGTCGGTGGGAGCGGTGTGCCGGACGCCGGAATACTGTTTCACGATTTTCCACAACGACGAGTACCGCGACGAGGACATCGATGTGGAGATCTGCGAGGCGGTGGAGGCGTCGCGGCCCGATTCCGACACGGTCACGTTCAAGGTCATCGACGGTGTGCCGGAAGCGGCGTGCGTCATGCACCATGGGGCGTACGATTCGATCGGAGAGAGCTACAACGCGCCCTTTTCCTGGATCGAAGCCAACGGGTACCGCGCCTCCGGTCACCCCCGGGAGTCGTACATCGACGGGATCTGGAACTGCGAACGGCCGGAGGACTGGCGGACCGAGGTTCAGGTGCCGGTCACGAAACGCTGATCTGAAGGCGGCCGTTCTGTTCCCAGGCGGTCAAAAGCTCGCCGGCGGTGGTGGCAGTGGCCACGCCGCCGGCTTCCACTCCCGCCGCCAGCCGCTTCCTGACCGCGGGGCCGAGTTGTTTCGGACCCGATGCGTACACCACGGCGCCGCGTCGGAGCCAGTCCCCGAGGTCGGACGCTGCATCGTCCAGCACGTGGGTCACGCGCCGGCGGTGGTGCAGGCCGAACGGTCCGGTGTCCGCCGTTCCCGCTGGTTCCGCCTCCCGATCGTCACGATCGCTCCTCGACTGCGCTACGTCCAGACGGGCGATCACGCCGTCCCGGACCATGCCGATCAGTTCGTCCCGATACAGTCCCCGCGTCGCCCAGTCGCGGACGCCGTAGAGAAGCCAGACCGGCGGGAGACCGGTGCCGCCGCGCCGCACGCGCTCGGCGCGCTCGCGGAGCCACGCCATCGCCCCGGCGATGCCGGTTCCGGCGACAACGATCACGACCGGCACATCGCCGACGACGTCGAGCCGCCACGGGTGTCTGAGGCTCCAGGCGCGCACAACGCCGTCGGCGCGAACTCCGGCGGCGTGCAGGCCCGAGGCGCGCCCGGTCGCCAGTCGCCGAACGAACCCGGTCGCGCGGCCGTCTGTGGTGCGGATCGGACCCGCGGGCACTTTCACGGGAAGTCGAACGGCGCTCACGATGATCTCGACGGTATCCCGGGCTCCGGCGCGGTCTATTCGGCTCAGGGAGTAGGCGCGGGCGGTGGTGCGGGGCTGCAGCGTCAGAAACTCCTGGACATCGATCGGCGGGGTGGCGCTCCTGAGGACATCCAGCAGATCGAGGCCTCGGCCGCCGCCGGCGTGGGCGGGACTCAGGAGGTCCAGGCCGCCGCCGGCGGCACCCCCGGGACCGGGTGCCCCCGGCGAGCTCGCACGGAACCCGGCGCGCTCGAGCAGCCGCGGTCCGGCGACGTGGAGGTCGTACTCTTCCCTCAGGAGGCGCGAGAGGGCCGCCCGGCGGACCCGCCCGGGCTGAAACACACTCGAATACCCGACGATCGTGTGCCGACGGTCGCCGTCGGCGCCGAGCGCATCCAGGACGTCCGTCACCCGTTCAGGATCGTTTTCCCAGCGAAGAAGCAGGGTGTCACCCACGCGGTGTCGCCGTCGGCGAGGACCCGCGAGACGCAACTCCCAGACGGCATCGGAGGGCTCCGTCGGTGAGTCCAGTCGCCGTATGCGCAGGAGACGGTAGGCATCCGGTCGCCGTCCGAGTTCCCGCAGCCGGGACCACAGATACCGCCGTTGGCGCGCCGCCAGGCTTCGTGCCGGCAGTGGTGCCACCAGGCGGGGGAGGTGGTCGAGCGCCACACGGATGCGACGCATGCGGTGTCGAAGGGCGAGTTGCAGCTGATCCATCGGGTGACTGAGCCTATTCAGAAAAGAACCGTGCGGCAAGTTCCTCGATGGCACCGTCCGCGGCACTGCGGTCCAGAACCACGTCGGCTTCACTTTTCAGTTCATTCCGGGCGTTGGCGACGGCAACGCCCACGCCGGCGGTTCGTATCATTTCCACGTCGTTGAGGCTGTCCCCCACGGCGACGGTTTCCTCGATCGGGATGCCCAGGTGGCCCGCGAGCGATCGCAGCGCGGTTCCCTTGCTGATGCCGTGTCTTACCACTTCGAGGTAGTTCGGCTTGGAGAACATGACGTCGAATCGCCCGTGCGATACCTCGAGCAGGTGGCGACGGTGGTCGACCAGCGCATCGTGGGTGCCGATCACCAGGAGCTTTGCGCTTCCATCGGGGAGGGCGGTGGCGATCGAATCCACCGTCTTCCAGTCCATCTCGGTGTCCCGGGCGTATGAGACACTCCGCGACCAGTGGTCCGGAGAGGTGTGTTCGGCAAAGAACAGGTCGCCGCCGTAGCCGTGCACCAGGAGCTTGTGCCGTCGGGTGTACGCGGTGACGTCGGCGATCGACTGCGGGTCCAGGAGTTCCTCGGTCATGATGTGTCCCGAGAGCAGCGTCGTCACGCGAGCTCCGTTGAACGAGATCAGGTATTCGTCGTCGGCGGGGTCGATGATGTCGGTGGCGACGCGCCGCAGACTGACCGTCGCGCGACCTGAGCTGAAGACGACGGCGATCCCGCGGCGGTGGAGGTCCAGCAGCGCCCGGCGGTTGGCGTCGGGCAGGGAGCCGTCCGGCGCGAGGATCGTGTCGTCGATATCGGTTGCCAGGAGTCGGTACATGCCGGCGAGTGTATGCGGGCTGTACCGGCATGGGCAAGCGGCGGTAGGATACGGCCATGCGCGCCGAAGGTATTCTGGTAAAAATGCCCGTCCGTCTGGCGAACGGCGACGGAGGGATCGAGTACACGCTGCGGCTGGAGTCCGCCCGATCCGGGGCGGGCAGCGAGCCCGACGACGTCACGGAGCTCGGGCTGAACCGCTATGTGGGTCGACCGGTGCGGCTGGAACACACCGGCGATTTCACCTGTATCCGGTGTGGTCGCGCGGTGGACAAGCTCTTCGGCGAAGGGTTCTGCTACCCCTGTTTCCGCGACGCACCGGAGGCGGCGGAGTGCATCGTAAAGCCGGAACTCTGTGAGGCGCATCTCGGGCGCGGACGCGACCCGGCGTGGGAAGAGGCGCACCACAACCAGCCCCACGCGGTGTACCTGGCCGTGTCCAGTGCGGTCAAGGTCGGCGTGACACGTCTCACGCAGATCCCGACGCGGTGGATCGACCAGGGGGCGGCGCAGGCGGTGCAGATCGCCGAGGTGCCCTACCGTCAGCTCGCGGGGCGCATCGAGGTCGCCCTCAAGGATCTGTACACGGATCGAACTGCGTGGCAGCGCATGCTCAAGGGACAGACGGCGGAGGGTGTGGACCTCGCCGCCGAGGTAATGCGCATCCGGGAACACATCGCCTCGCTGAACGACGGCGACGAGCTGCTGCCGTACATCCTGGAACCGGCCCGCATCCGCGAGCAGACCCTCGTCTACCCGCTCCCCGCTCCACCGGAGAAGGTGAAGTCCGTCAACCTGCAGAAGTCGCCGGTGGTGGAGAGTACCCTCGCCGGGATTCGCGGGCAGTACCTGATTTTTGACGGTGGCGCGGTCCTCAACGTGCGGCGCCACAGTGGGTTTCACGTCTCCTTTGAGGCGTAGGCGCGCCGTTGAACGCGGAATAAAAAACGGCCCGCTCCCCTCGACGGGGGACCGGACCGTTGTGATTCAGGTGCCCGAACCACGCGGCGCCCACGAACGTGTCGGCGCCCGCGCGTGTGTCAGTAGTCGCGGCGGTTGTCGCGAATGGCGCGGATCACGCGGTACACCACGCGGTCCAGCTGCGGCTTGAAAAAATAGCCGATCGCCACGCCGACGATAATCCAGAAAATCATCTCAGGTATCCTCGTTTACGATCTCGATCTTGACACCCTGCGGGTTACGAACCTCGTCCCGCGGGGGAATCGTCACCTTCAGAATCCCGTTTCGGTACACCGCCTTGGCGGCTTCCCGGTCGAACTTGTCCTCCGGGACGAAGTACTTCTGCTCCGGGATGTTCTTGAACTTGAGTCGCCGGTTGAAGAAGATCACTTCTTCGCCGTCCAGACTCTGTTCCGGCGCCGTGGCCGACAGCACCATGTACTCTCCCTGAAACTCGAGGGTGATGTCGGAGTCCTGGTAGCCCGCCAGGGCAAACTCGAACACCATCGTCTTGTCCGGTAGCATGTAGATGTTTGCCGGGGGGAAGGGGTACACCGAGTAGTAGTTTCGGTGTTCGGCGTCCTTCTGGAACTGAAAACCGAAGTCCCCGAAGGAATTGGTGAATGTCTCGGTTGCCTGGAAAATCTGATCCATCAGGCGGCCGAGGTCCATGTAGTCGCGGTTGTGCATACTACACCTCCTGTGTCGGTATGTGCGCTCCGCATCGGCAGCGCGTGTCGTTCGCCGTCGTTTCGACCGGCGAACCCAGTCCACGTTTCGTGGCACCTGCATTCAATATAACACCATCCGGGCGGGATTGTGTTCCCTCCGGCGGCCGGATACGATAGGCGGCACATGCGCATACTCTACATCGCCGAAATCGTCGGAAAGCCCGGACTCTACACGGTCAAGACGCTCCTTCCGCAGATCAAGAAGGAGCGCCGGATCGACTTCGTCATCGCCAACGGCGACGCCGTCACCGGCGGGTTCGGTATCGGAAAGAACCACTCAATCTACCTGCGGAAACTCGGTGTCGACGTGATTACCGGCGGCGACATGACGTTCTTCAAGAAGGACATGGCGGAGCACATCGAAAAGGCGCACTACCTTCTGCGCCCGGCGAACCTTCCGCCGGAGATGCCCGGTCGTGGCTGGCGGCACTACACCTTCCGGCCGGCGGCGGACGCCGAGGCCGCGGCAGCCGAAACTCCCGCAGCCGACACTCCGACAACCGATGCGATTGCTCCAGAGGCTCCTCCGGCGGAGGCTCCGCCCGCCGAGGCGGCCGAGACTCCCGATACCCCCGCTCAGCCGGAGGTTCGCATCGCGGTGCTCAGCCTGATCGGCCAGTCGGGGTACGAGCGCACCCACGGCAGCAATCCGTACACCTACCTCAACAACGTTCTCGAACGGCTCAACAAGAACTCCACGGCGGTGATCCTCGATTTCCACGCCCTGACAACGGCGGAGAAGTACACGATGTTTCACCACGCAGACGGCAAGGTGACGGCGGTGATCGGGAGCGGGCAGCGCGTCCAGACCGCCGACGCCCAGGTGTTTCCCTCCGGTACCGCGGTCCTGTGCGATGCCGGCCGAACCGGCAGCCAGAACAGTGTGAGCGGTCTGGCGCCGCAGCCGGAGATCAAAAAATACCTGACCCGCATCCCGGTCCGGTCCGAAGAGAACTGGGAACAGCTGGAACTCCAGGGCGCGATTCTCGACATCGATATCGCCAGCGGGTACGTGGTCGGGTTCGAACCGCTTCGGGTGGGCTGTGACGCGCCGCCGCCGGAGGAACGTCGTCCCGACCAGCGCGGCGGTGGTACCCGCGCCGGAAACGGCCGGAACGCGAACGGCAAGGGCCGCAACGGGAATGGAAAGGGCCGGAGTGGGAACGGCCGCGGTGATACCACCACATCGGACTCAACCAGCCGCCCCGACGACGCATCATGACCGACGTCGGGACGGTCGTCGAACGCGCACCGGACGGTGCCACGGTACGGATTACCGTGCTGCCCCCGTCCTGTGGTCGCTGCGAAACCGACGGCGGCCATTGTGACCACGAGCTTCGCGAACTCGCGGTCCGTGTGCCGCCCGAGTATCGCGGCACGGTCCAGGTGGGCTATCGCGTGCGCATCGGAGCCTCCGCCGGCGCTCTCCTGCGTGCGCTTCGACGCCTAGTGGTGGTGCCGGCGCTCGTTGCCGCCGCCGCCGCGTTGCTCTCGACACCGATGGTGCGGACGGCGGCGGATGAGACGCTGTGGCGTGGTCTGATTGCCGCCGGTGCGGCGGTGCTGACGATGGTGATGGCGGCGCTTCGTGGTGGCGGGCAGGAGGACCTGCCGGTGGTTCGCGATCTCCTGGACGGCGAGGCTCCGGTTCTCACACCGGTAACGCCGGTGTCACCGGGGTCAACTCAGCGGCCCGGGATTCCCGGGACGATGCCCTCCCAGCGGTAGCCGAACAGTTCCGCGAACGTCCGGGATACGCCGTCTTTCACCGTCGTCATATCCTGCCGCGCACCGGTGAGGCGCTCCAGTGAGGTCTGGCCGCGGTCGGTGATCCCGCAGGGGATGATCCAGTCGAAATGGCTGAGGTCGGTGTTCACGTTGAACGCGAATCCATGAAACGTAACCCGACGTTGGACCGCGATTCCCACGGCGGTGATTTTCTCGTCGTTCACCCACACACCGCGGTGCTCATCATCCCGTCCGGCGACGATGCCGTACTGACGATCGAGATAGCGCACGAACACTTCCTCCAGCAGATTCACGAAACGTTTGAGGCTTCGCAGGTGCGCCCGCAGATCAAGAATCGGGTACCCCACCAGCTGTCCGGGGCCGTGGTAGGTCGCCTCTCCGCCGCGTTCGATCCGTTCGACGGTGGCTCCGGCGGCGGCAAGCACCTCCGGCGACGCCAGGACGTGGTCGTCAACGCCGCTTTTCCCCATGGTGATAACCGGGGGGTGCTCGAGGAGCAGGAGCGTATCGGGGATCTCGTCGCGCTGTCGCCGGGCAACCAGGTCGTGTTGCAGGTCCAGCGCGTCCCGGTACGCCACCGTACCGCAGTCGTGTATCGCCAGGGTATGTCCCTGGCCGAGTGTGCCTTCCATATTGGTCTCCTGTGGTCCCCGTCCGCGTTGGCCGGCGCCCGGATCAGGAGGACGTCGTCGCGCCCCGCAGGTCCCGGGCCAGGTCGCTGATCGTCCGCGCCATGTCGTTGAGGGCGACCTGCCGGTGTATGTAGCCGATCTCGTGGGCAACCCGCGGCATGCCGTAGACCACACTGGACGCCTCGTCCTGACCGAGTGTCATGCCGCCGGCTTCGTAGATCTCGCCGATCTCGTAGGCGCCGTCGCGACCCATGCCGGTCATGATCACCGCCATCGCGTTCCGGCCGTAGTGTTTTGCGGCGGACTCGAAGAGAACCCCCGCTGAGGGGCGATGCCCGTTTTTCGGCGGGTCCTGGTTGATGTGGACGATACCGGCGAGGGACCGCTTCTCCACAGTCAGGTGGTAGTTCCCCGGGGCGATGAGCGCCCGGTTCGGTTTGAGGAGGTCCCCTTCGGCGGCTTCCTTCACCTCCAGCGGCGACACACGGTTGAGGCTCTGGGCGAACTCCGACGTAAAACCGGCGGGCATGTGCTGGACGATCAGAATCGGCACACCGATGTCCCCGTCGATCTCGGCGAAGACCTTCCGCAGGGCGTTGGGGCCGCCGGTGGAAATACCCAGCACGATCAGCTCCAGGGTGCCCGGCGCGGTTTTCGGTTTGCGCGGCGGGGCCTCTTTCTGCGGGGCGGGAGCGGGGCGCGGGGGTGGCGCAGGTTGTCGCGCCCCGCTTTCACCTACCAGATCGCTCGTATCCAGCGTGGCGCCGCGGCTGGGCTCGAGCGCGTGATCCTCCGGCGGTTGCGGGATCTCCATGCCCTGGCGGCGACGGTATCCGCCGCCGTACCCGCGGATCATCGCCAGAAGCTGGTCCGCCACGGTGTGAATGTCGTGGGACACGGAGCCCGACGGCTTGGTGATAAAGTCACTCGCGCCGAGGCCCAGCGCCTCCATCGTCACCTGCGCGCCCTTCTGGGCGATCGACGACAGGATGATCACCGGAATGTCCAGTCCCCGCTTCTCCCGCTCACGGAGAAACTCGAGACCGTTCATCTGCGGCATTTCGAGGTCCAGAACGATGACATCCGGCTCCAGGCGCGGGATCTTGTTCAGGGCGAACTCTCCGTTCATCGCCGTGCCGACGACCGTCATGTCCGGGGCGCCGTTGACGATGCGACTCACCAGGTTGCGCATGAGGGCCGAGTCGTCCACCACGAGGACCTTGATCTCGCTCATGAGGTCACTCCCTTTCCGTAGATGCACGCCCAGTCGGTCTTGAGAAACTTGAACTGTGTCTCCATGCCGAAAAGAGATTCACTGTGGCCGATGAACAGGTACGAGGTTGGCCCCATGGCGTCCCAGAACCGATCGATGACCGCTTTCTGCGCCGGCTCGTCGAAATAGATCAGTACGTTGCGACAGAACACGACATCCAGGTTGCGCTTGCCGCTGTCGTTTTTCAGGTTGTGGTAGTCAAACTTGATGTACTGCTTGACCGAGTCCTTGACCTGGTAGCCTGCGTCCTTGCGGTCGAAGTATTTGGCCAGGAAGCGATCGGGGATACCGTTGATGCGCGTGTCGGGGTAGTAGCCCTGCTGACCAACCATGAGCGACTTCAGGCTCAGGTCCGAGGCGAGGATCTCGAACTTGAACCCCGTCGGCAGGAGCTCCAGCAGCTCCATGGCGATCGTGTATGGCTCCTCGCCGGTGGAACAGCCCGCGCTCCAGATCCGCACGGTTCGGTCGCTCCCGGCTTTGCGGCGCTCAACAATCTGCGGTACCACATAGTTCTCGAACGTCTGCCAGTGCGCCGCGTTGCGAAAAAAGCGCGTGAGATTGGTCGTGACCGCGTCCAGGAGGACTTTGAGCTCTTCCTGATTCCGTTTGACGTGATCGTAGTACGCGCCCACCGTTTCCAGTTTGGCGGCGCGGAGACGTTCCTTGAGGCGGCTTTCCAGGATCGTCCGGTTGGACTCGGAAAAATGGATCCCGCTCTCATCGTAAATCAGTGTGCGAAACCGTTCAAAATCGGAGTCGCTGAGAAACTCAGACATAGCCCTCTTCTGTAGCGAACAAACGTTCAGTTATGCTGGCAAGAGTAATTCCTGCCACACCTACTGTCAATTGTCGCCGATTTGGCCCTTCGTTGACACCCCACGAGCCGCCGATGATAATGAGGCCCCGGGATGAACAAGTACATATTTGTCACCGGGGGCGTCTGCTCCAGTCTCGGCAAGGGCGTCGCCGCCGCTTCGCTGGGCAGTCTCCTGGAAAGCCGCGGGCTGTCGGTCCGCATGATCAAGGTCGATCCATACATCAATGTCGACGCAGGCACGATGAGTCCGTACCAGCACGGGGAGGTGTACGTTACCGATGACGGCGCCGAAACCGATCTGGATCTGGGCAACTACGCGCGATTTACGTCATCGCCTCTGTCTCGCGACAACTCAATTACCACCGGGCAGATCTACCAGGAAGTGATCCAGCGGGAGCGGGAAGGGCGGTACCTCGGTCGAACGGTACAGGTCATCCCGCACATCACCGATCGCATCAAACAGCGTGTCCGCGCCGTCGGCGACCAGGAGGGCGTCGACATGACGATCGTGGAGATCGGCGGCACGGTGGGTGACATCGAGTCGTTCCCTTTCCTGGAGGCGGTCCGGCAGATGATTCACGAGCTGGGCAAGTCCAACGTTCTGGCGGTTCACGTGACCCTCATTCCCGAGGTGGCCAACGGCGAACTCAAGACGAAGCCTACCCAGCATTCGGTGAAGGAACTCCGCGAGATCGGCATTCAACCGGATATCCTCCTGTGCCGCGCGCCGGTTCCTCTTCCCGACGATCTGCGGCGGAAGATCGCGCTGTTCACCAACGTGGAGAACGAGGCGGTCATCTCCGCCTACGACATCCAGTCCACGCTGTACGAGATCCCGCTCATGTACCACCGCCAGGGCCTCGACGACACCGCACTCAAGCTCCTGGGAGTTGACGCCGGTGACGCGGAGCTGTCGGGTTGGGAGCGTGTCGTCCAGGTCATGACCGGATCGGACCACGTTGTGCGCATCGGCGTGGTGGGCAAGTACATCGAACTCTCGGACTCCTACAAGTCCGTGGACGAAGCGCTGTACCACGGCGGGATCGCCAACGACTGCCGGGTGGAGCTGGTGAAGATCGACTCCGAGCGCCTCGAGAAGCCCGATGCCGATGTCGCGGAACTGCTCGGCGGAGTGGACGGCATCCTCGTGCCCGGCGGGTTTGGCGGTCGTGGTGTCCGCGGCATGGTGCTCGCAGCTCAGTACGCCCGCACCAACGGTGTTCCCTACTTCGGGATCTGCCTGGGCATGCAGGTGATGGTGATCGAGTTCTCCCGATTCGTGCTGGGCCTGGAAGACGCCGACAGCACCGAGTTTACCCCCGACGGTCCCCATCCGGTGGTCAGTCTCCTGGAGGAGCAGGTCGACGTGAAGAACTACGGTGGCACGATGCGTCTTGGCGCCAGCCGGTCGCGGCTGCTGCCCGGTACGCGGATCCGTTCGATCTACGGTCGCGAGATCGTCGAGGAGCGCCACCGCCACCGGTACGAGGTGTCCAACGTGTACCGGCAGCAGCTCAACGAGGCGGGCCTGGTGACCGGCGGTGTGACCGAGGACTATTCCCTCGTCGAATCGCTGGAATGGCCGGAGCACCCCTGGGGACTCGGTGTCCAGTTTCACCCGGAGTTCAAGTCCAAACCGGTCGAGTCGCATCCACTGTTCCGCGCGTTCGTGGGAGCGGCGGCGGCGCACGGTGCCGGGAGACAGGGTGCCGCGGAGTAGACGGCGTCCAGGCCGTATCCGGAGCGTTGCCGTCGCCCTGGCGGCGCTCCTCGGTGCCTCCGCGTGCACCTTTGACTACGGTCCGGCGCAGGTGGAGGATACCGCGCCGGGACCGGTCCCGCAGGTCGAACTTGTGGATGTGCAGATGGTCGTGGAACGGGACAATCGCCTGGAACTGACCGCCGGCCGCATCGCAAGCTACCCGGAGGAAGGGTACCAGGAGTTTACGGACCTTCGGTTCCGGGAGTTCGGTCCCGACGGAGACCTGCGCCTTGAGGGACAGGCCGACAGTGGTATCCTGTACCTGGACACGGAAAATGTCGAACTGCGCGGCACCGTTCGATTTTACAGCACCGTGGAGGAGGCAACGATCGAGAGCGAGTTTCTCTCCTGGAACGCCGACGCCCGGGTGCTCACCGCCCCCGGCGAACGCCCCGTGACGCTGGTTCGCGACGACGGGTCCCGTGTTGAGGGGCGTGGAATGACCGTCGACGGTCGTCGCAACAGCGTCACCTTCTCCGCCGGTGTCGAGGGTGTCTTCAACGACGGGACGGATCGGTGAAGGCGCGCGGCCCCGTTCTCGGACTTGCGCTGGCCTGCCTCGTTGCGGCCACCGCGGTGGCGGACACGTTCTCGTTCTCCGGGGACCGTACCGAGGTTGTTCTCGCCGAAGGGCGGGAGCGCACCCTCCTCGAGGGGAACGCGCGCGTGGTGAGCAACGACATCACCCTGGAGGCGGGCCAGATCGAGCTGTCGGGTACCGATTTCCGGTACGCCGAGATGCGCGGCGAGGTCCGGGTGACCGATTCCGTTCGCGATCTGGTCATCACCGCCGGTGACCTCTCCTTTGACCGGCAGACCGAGAACTCGCGCGCCCGGGGCGCGGTGATGGTGGAGGACAATGGCAACGATCTGCTGCTCAAGGGCGGCTACCTCGAGACCCGGAACGGCGGCGACCTTCTCTTCGTGCAGGTCGCGGTGCGGGTGCTCCGAGACGACCTCACGGCCCGGGCGCAGTTTCTTCGCTACCGTCGCGAGGACGAAGTCCTCGAATTGAGCGGCTTTCCGGTGGTGTTCTGGAAGGGGGATGAGTACCGTGCGAGTCGCATCATCCTGAATCTGGATACCGAGGAAATCGAACTGCAGGGACGCGTGGAGGGGGCGATCGAGGTACAGGACGATCAGGCGGCACAGAACGATCAGACGGAACAGGACAGTCAGGGCCAGGCGGCGCCCGCCGGGGACGCGCAATGAGTGACCGACCGGATGCCGCCACGTTGCGCGTCGAGGGACTCCGCAAACGATTCGGCCGCAAGGACGTCGTCTGTGGCGTTGATTTTTCCATGCGCAGCGGACAGGTGGTCAGTCTTCTCGGTCCCAACGGTGCCGGCAAAACGACGCTCTTCTACATGATCGTGGGGTTCATTACACCCACCGCGGGCCATGTCTATCTCAACGACCGGGAGATCGGTCGGTTGCCGATGTATCGGCGCGCACGGATGGGGATATCGTACCTCCCGCAGGAACCATCGGTGTTCCGCAAGCTCACGGTGGAACAGAACCTCGCCGCCGTGCTGGAGCAGCGACGGGATCTCTCCCGCGGTGAGAAGCAGGGCCGCGTGGACCGGCTTCTGGACGAACTGGGGATCGACGGTCTTCGCCGACAGCGCGCCTACACGCTGTCCGGGGGGGAACGCCGCCGGACAGAGATCGCCCGGGCACTGGCGATCGAGCCGCGGTTTCTCCTGCTCGACGAACCGTTTGCCGGAATCGACCCCCGGGCTCGCTACGAGATCAAGACGATCGTTGCGCATCTCGCGGACCGTGGAATCGGTGTCCTCGTGACCGATCACAACGAGCGCGACACCCTCGCCATCTCCGGTTATTCCTACCTGATTCACCAGGGTGAGATCGTGGTGGCCGGTACCCGCGAGGAGATTACCGCCAACGAAACCGCCCGCCGGATCTATCTCGGCGAAGACTACGAACGCTGATCGCGCAGCCCATCACCCAAATTGACAAAGCCCGGGGGCTCTCCCATTATGAAAGGTATGCAGTACCAACGGCCTGCACTGGTCCAGCGTCAGGAACTGCGGATGACGCCGCAGCTCCTTCAAAGCATTCAGATTATGACGCTTCCCCTGCAGGATCTGCAGCTTCGGATTCAGGAGGAACTCGAAGCCAATCCCGCCCTCGAGCTCACCCGCGAGCGCCCCACGGTGTCCCTCGACAGCGAACGTGAACGGGCCGCGGGCAACGAAAGCGACGAATACTTCGAGAACTCATCCGACCCGGGATTCACCTCCGGCGGTCGTTTCGAGGGCGACGAGAACAGCAAGCGCATGTTCATGGAGAACGCGCTCTCGCGGCCCGAATCGCTGCAGGAGCACCTGCTGTGGCAGCTGCGGCTGCAGCCTATCAGCGAGGCGGAGTTCGATCTGGGAGAACTGCTGATCCGAAATCTGGACGAGAACGGGTTCCATCGGGAGGATCCCTTCACCCTTGTCGACAGCACCCGCCACGACACCGTGCAGCGAATGATGGAGATGATACGCACGTTCGAACCGGTCGGCTGCTGCACCGCGGACTACCAGGAGGCACTCATCGTCCAGGTGGGCGAACTCGTGGACCCGCCGCCGGGGATTCGAGACATCATCCGCGAGTACCTCCCGCAGCTGGAGAAAGGGAAGTACCGGGAGATCGCCAGGGCGCTCTCGATCACCGAAGAGGATGCCGCCGAGGCGCTGGAGGTTCTTCGGGGACTCAACCCGTTTCCGGGGCGCATGTTTTCCAGCGACGAGTCCCGCTACGTCATTCCGGACCTCATTCTGCGGAAGCGGGAAGGGCAGTTCGTCCTGGTCCTCAACGACGAGGAGGTCCCCGTTCTGCGTGTCAACCGAACGTTCTCGCGGCTTGCCGAGGGCGAAGACAAGGAGACACGGCAGTTTGCCGGTCAGCGGGTTCGCGACGCGCGATGGTTTATCCACAGTGTTGACCAGCGCAATCAGACCCTCCTGAAGGTGGCCCGGGCGATTCTGGACTTCCAGCGCGACTTTTTCGTCAAGGGCAAGAAGTACCTCGTGCCGTTGACACTCAAGGATATCGCCGCGGAGGTCGATGTCAGCGAGGCAACGGTGTCCCGCGTGACCAATGGGAAGTATCTTCAGACAGAGTGGGGTATTTTCGAGTTGAAGCACTTCTTCTCGAACAGCGTTGCAGGCACCGGTGCCGGCGGTTCGCGATACAGCAAGGAGGGAGTCAAAGAGATCGTGCGGGAGATCCTCGAGAGCGAGAGTGAGTCCGGCAAGCACCTCTCCGACCAGAAGATCTCCGATCTGCTCGCACAGCGTGGCATCAAGATCGCGCGCCGCACTGTGGCGAAATACCGCAAGGAACTCAAGATCGACTCGTCCTACGAGCGATGATCCGGACCCATATGGGAGGCACTGCAATGAACATGACGATCAAATCGGTACACTTCGACGCTGACGATCTGACCAAGGAACTGATCGAGACGCGCACAGAGAAGCTGGAGTTTGCCGCCGACAAGATCGAGGACCTCGACTTCACCCTCACCAAAGAGAAGGATCACAGCTACCTCGTGGAGGCCAAAATCCATTTCCGATGGGGCCAGCACGATATCGTCAAGAATGGCGGGTACGAGCTGCCCAAAGCGATCAACGAGCTCATCGACAAGGTCGACCAGAAAGTCCGCAAGGAAGTGGACAAAATTCAGGACCACAAGAACTGACGATGGAAGAACAGTTCACCGTACTCGATCTCCTGGACCTCGATCTCAAGGAGCACAACGACCTGGGACTCACCTGCGTGGGCGGGCGTCAGGGCCTGCTGCGGGCGATCACCACCCCGGACCTCAACCGTCCGGGGCTGGCGCTCAACGGGTTCTTCGACAATTTCGGGTCCGACCGACTGCAGATCTTCGGGCGCGGTGAACACGCCTTCGTCGACAAGCTTACGCGGGAAGGCGTCCTGGACAACATCCAGGAGCTGTTCAGCCGCGACATTCCCGCGTGCATATTCACCCACGGGCTCGCGCCGCCGGCCGAGTTTCAGTCGATCGCCGACGAGGCAGGGTGTCCGATTCTCCAGACCGAACTGGTGACGAGCGAGTTCGTCATGCGCCTCATTCGGGCGCTGGGCAACGTGTTCGCCGCCCGGGAGACGATCCACGCCACGCTCGTGGAAGTCTTCGGGATCGGCGTGCTCATTCTCGGTGACAGCGGGGTCGGCAAAAGCGAAACCGCCCTGGAACTGATCGAGCGCGGCCACCGCCTCGTCGCCGACGACGCCGTGGAGGTGCGGCGCGTCGCCGGAAACATCCTTCTCGGTCAGGGCGCCAATCCCGCGCTCGGTCATCACATGGAGATCCGCGGGCTGGGGATCATTAACATCACCCACCTCTTCGGCGTGGGGTCGATTCGCGATGACAAGCAGATCCAGTTGATCTGTCAGTTGGAAGTCTGGGATTCGCAGAAGGCGTACGACCGGATCGGTGCCGAGGAACGGACGCTGGAGATTCTCGGCGTGGCGACACCGTATCTGGAGATTCCGGTGAAGCCGGGGCGCAATATCCCGATCATCATTGAAACCGCGGCGATGAATGAACGATTGAAAAAAATGGGGTATTATAGTGCCCGCGAGTTCAACCAGAACATTATGAGATGGTTGGACAGCGAAAACGCCAGAAAGGCGTACTTGCAGAAAAAAGGCATTACGTGAGGATTGTAGATGATTGAGAAGGAGGTGACGGTCCGGAACCGCGCCGGCATACACGCCCGACCCGCAGCGTTGATCGTGCAGACCGCGTCGCAGTACGCAGCGCACATAGAGTTCAAGAAGGATCACGAGACGATCAACGCCAAGTCGATCATGGGCATCATTACGCTTGGTGCCAGCTACAACTCCTCGATCACGATAGCCGCGGATGGAGAGGATGAGGAGGAGGCGGTTGAAAGCCTCGTCCGCCTGTTCGAAAACCGCTTTGAAGAGGACTGAGCGCCCGGGAGCCTCCGGGTGAGGGTTCTTCGGAACGCGTCGGCTTCCCGGACGACGCTCGCCAGTCTCGGCGCCCTCTACGTCCTTGTCGTTGTTCTCACAGTTGTTCTCATTAACCGTATCCTCGTCGATCCGCTGGATTTTGACTTCGGCTTCGCCTGGGTCCTTGTGGCGCTGGGGATCCTGTTTCCCCTGGGACTGCTGGTGGCCGTGGGAATCAGCGTGGCGCGTCTGGTTCGGGACCGGCACCAGAACCGTCCCGGCAGCGGCTTCAAGACGCGACTGACGGGCTTTTTCGCCCTGGTCGTGTTTCTGGCGGCGGTGCCCCAGGGAATCGTCTCCGTCAGTTTTCTGTCCGCCGGGCTGGACATCCTCTTTCGCACCGACACCGCCCGGGCGATCCGCGACGGGCTGGGCATTACCCTGGATTACTACGAGAACGAGGTGCACGACCTGCGCGTGTTCGCCGCCGACGGGAGCCTGACGGAGATCCTCAACCGGAACCTGGATGAGGTGCTGTCGGAACCCACCGATGCGGGTTCCGGGGCGGCGCCGGCATCGGCGCCGGCATCGGCGCTGTGGAACGAGGTAAATCGGCGTATTCCCACGGCGGCAGCGATCCAGGTGTTCGACGCCGCCGGCGCGGAGCTCCTGTTTCGCGGAGCGCGGGTGTTCGCTCGCTCCGCCGCGCCGCCCCTCGGAGTTCCCGGTGACGAGCCCGCGGTGACCCGTTCGGCGATCGCCGGCGAAGCGGTCCTGCAGCTGGTGACGCCGGTGGGAATCGGCGCGGGGTCGCCCGAACCCGGCGGGGATGGAGCCGCCACCGCAGCGGCGACCGCGGTCGTCACCGCGCGGCTTCCGGCCGGCCTGGAAGAGACCGCCCGGCGACTCACCGACGCACAGGAGCTGTTCGCCCGGTTCTCCGGGGTCCGGTCAACGGTCCTCACGGTGCTCGCCGCGGTGTACGGGGTGTTCACGGCCCCGATACTCCTGCTGTCGATCATGGCGGGATTCTTCCTCTCCGACCGTATCATGCGGCCGATCGAATCGCTGGAGGACGCCACGCGCCGCGTTGCAGACGGTGACTACACCGTACGCATCCTGACACGGCCCGGCGACGATCTCGGCGTCCTGGTCGTCTCGTTCAACCGGATGGTGACCGAACTCGATCGCGCCCGTCGACGGATGGCGCAGGCGGAGAAAGTGCAGGCGTGGCAGGAGATCGCTCAACGGCTGGCACACGAGGTCAAGAACCCCCTGACGCCGATCAAACTCGCCGCCGAGCGCCTGCAGCGCCGCTACGTCGCCGGAGCGCCGGACTTCGGCGACGTGCTCTCCCGGACCGTTGACACGATCGTCCGGGAGGTCGACGCCCTGACCGCGCTCTTGAACGAGTTCAGATCCTTTTCGCGCATGCCGGAGCCGTCGGTTGCGGCGGTCGATCTCTCAGAGCTGTTTCGAGATATCGCTGCGGTGTATCGCGACAACCCCGAGGTCACGGTATCGACGGAGGGCGTTCCGGAGGGAACGACGGTGGAGGCCGACCGGGGACAGCTGCGGCAGGTATTCACGAACCTGATGACGAACTCCGTCGAGGCCGCCGCCGGTCGCGTCTACGTCGCGATTTCGGCGCACGTGATCCAGCGGGGGAGGGAGACGATCTGTCGCATACGCGTTGAGGACGACGGCCCGGGCATTCCGGAGGAGTTGCGCGATTCGCTCTTCGAGCCCTATGTGACGAGCAAGAACCGCGGTACCGGACTGGGCCTGGCGATCGTGGAACGTATTGTCTTTGACCACGACGGCCGCATATCCTTTGAGAGCGCGCCCGGCAGCGGGACAACGTTTGTAGTCGATCTTCCGGTGGAGCAGCCTCGATGACGATTCTGGTCGTAGATGACGAACAGGGCATTCGCGATGTTCTCGCAGACATACTCGGTGACGAGGGGTATCAGGTCCTCACCGCGGAGGATGGGCTGGTTGCCCTCGGACTGCTCGAGCGCGAGGTCGTCGACTGTATGCTCCTCGACGTATGGCTCCCCGGGCGCGGAGGGCTCGAGGTGCTTTCCGAGGTGCGCACAGCGTATCCCCGCATTCCGGTTGTCATGATCAGCGGCCACGGTACCATCGACGTGGCGGTGAAGGCGGTCAAGCACGGCGCCTTCGATTTTCTGGAGAAGCCGCTCAGCCTCGACCGAGTGACCACGGTCGTTCGAAACGCGCTGGAGCTGGAGGCGCTGCGACGCGAGAACGCCTCGCTTCGGGGGCAGGTACCGGCTCAGCAGCGACTCGTCGGACAGAGCGCGCCGATCGCCCGCATTCGTGAGATCGTCGCCCAGACCGCCGACAGCGATGCCCGGGTGCTGATTACGGGCGAAAACGGTACCGGCAAGGAGCTCGTGGCGCGGGAGATCCACGAGCGGAGCGGGCGACGCGATGGTCCCTTCGTGGCGGTGAACTGTGCGGCGATCCCGGAAACGCTTATCGAGAGCGAGCTGTTCGGGCACGAGAAGGGCGCGTTCACCGGGGCCGCCGGAGGGCGCAAGGGAAAATTCGAACTGGCGCACGGCGGGACGCTCTTCCTGGACGAAGTGGCGGACATGTCCCTGGGAGCGCAGGCCAAGGTGCTGCGGGCGATTCAGGAGATGCGCTTCGAACGGGTGGGTAGCGAGGCACCGATTTCCGTGGACGTCCGGGTGATCGCCGCAACCAATCGCGACCTGGATCGGGCGATTGCCGCCGGAGAGTTCCGGGAGGACCTGTTTTTCCGGCTCAACGTGGTGCCGATTCACATGCCCCCGCTCCGAGATCGGGTGGAGGACGTGCCACTCCTCCTCCGGGCCCTGGCGGAGACGGTCACATTCGGCGACGACGCGGTCGAGGCGCTGCAGGAATACGACTGGCCAGGCAACGTCAGAGAGTTGAAGAATTTCGTGGAGCGGGTTAGCATAATGTCCGATAGCGCTGCGATCTCGCGTGACGAGGTTCGCCGATTTCTCGGCACTCGTTCGGCTGCCGCCACGTCGTCACCCCTTGGCGATTACCTCTCCCTCGGGCTGTCCGATGCCCGGGACCGCTTTGAGCGGCAGTTCCTCGAGGCAAAGCTCCGCGAGTACGGGTTCAACATCTCGCGGACAGCCCAGGATCTGGGAATCTATCCCAGCAACTTGCACGCGAAGATTCGAAAATTCGGCATAGAGGTGGAGCGATGAGGCCGTTGACACGTCGACAGGAACAAGTTCTCGACTTTATCCGGGGGTTCATCGCGGGGAACAAGTATCCCCCCACCATTCGTGAGATTTCCGAACACTTCACGATCTCGGTGAAGGGTGCCTACGACCACGTAAAGGCGCTGGAAAAAAAGGAACGCATTCGCTGTGACACCAACCGGTCCCGGGCGATCGAGGTGCTGGGAGACGCCGGCAGCTACGAGGAGAGCGCCCTCGTGGAGGTGCCGTTACTCGGGACGGTGGCGGCGGGAACACCGCTCCTGGCGGAGGAGAATCACGACGGATTCGTGCCGGTCCCGAAAGCGATCCTCGGCCACAGCAAGCGCTACTTCGCGGTGCACGTCAACGGTGACAGCATGATCGGAGCCGGTATCATGGATGGGGATACCGCAATTATCTCCCAGCAACCGGTCGCAAATAACGGGGATATCGTGGTCGCCATGGTGGATGAGGCGGTTACCCTCAAACGCTTCTACCGCGAGCACAACCGCATCCAGCTCAAGTCGGAAAACCCGGCGTACCCACCGATCTATACCCGCGACGCCCGAATCCTCGGAAAGCTTGCCCACATCGTTCGCAGTTATGAGTAGTGCTCCGATCGTCCTGTTCCTCGGCCCGGAGGAAGGGGAAAAGCAGGCGGCGGTGGAGGAAATCCGTACCGCTATGCGGCAGCAGCACGGGGACGGCCTCGAGGAACACACGTTCTACGCGTTCGAAACTCCGGCGGACCAGGTGGTATCACTCCTGCAGAACGGATCGCTGTTCGGCTCAGCAACGCTTGTGCGGTATCGCGCGGTGGAGCACCTCAAGCGCAAGGACGAGTTGCAGGCGCTGGTGAGTTACGGTTCCGCTCCCACTGAGGGCTCGGTGCTCATTCTTGAAAGCGGCGAGGTCTCGGTTGCCAGAGGGCTGGAGCAGGTGGCGGGGGGACGCAACAAGCGCATCTTCTGGGAGATGTTCGACGACCAGAAGCAGGGATGGCTGCAGGGGTATTTCCGCCGACACAAGGTCGATATCGATCCGGAAGCCGTGGAGCTCATGCTCGAACTCGTGCAGAACAACACCATGGAGTTGCGGCAGGAGGCGGATCGGCTCATCGACTACGTCGGACATCGGATTACCGTCGACGACGTGGACCGCTACATTTACCACGCCCGCGAGGAGAACGTCTTCTCGCTCTTTGACGCGGTCATGGCGGAGGATCTCGACCACGCCCTGGATATCGCGGGCAAACTACTGGCCAGTACCGAAGCGATTCAGGTTGTCATCGGCCTGTCGTGGCAGTTGGATCGGCTCTATCATCTCCAGTCGCTGCGGGACGCCGGCGTTCCCGACAAGGGCGTTTTCGATGAGTTGCAGCGGCTGACCGGACAGCGGATCGGCAGCAAGCGCGTTCAGAAGAATCTGCTGGCGGCTACCCGTCGGTACGGGCCCCGGGAGTGTGCGGCGATCAAGGCGCTCACCGGAGAGGTGGATGCCCTGTTGCGGACCGTTCCGGCGCCGCTGCACCCTTCGATCCTGCAGCAGTACCTCTACGGGATCATCGTTCGCCGTGGCGCATGGCTTCCCACGGGGGCTCACCGCCAGGCTCACCCGTGGCGATACCCGTCACTCCTCGCCGTATAGTTCCCGTCTGACAAATCGCTGAATCTCATGAGCCTGATCCTCGCTGATGCCCGTGCTCTTGGCGATGATATCCACTGGCGTTTCTATCAGGCTGTCGAGTTCGGGGAACGCCCGCATGATGCGGGTTGCGCGCTTGGGCCCGATACCGGGAATCTGCTGCAGGACCGGCGTTACCACGTCGCGCTTCTGGAGTCCGGCGCGATAGGTTGTTGCGAACCGGTGGGATTCATCGCGAACGTGTTGGAGCACGCGCAGCGGCGGCGACGCCTCCGGAAGCAGCACCGGATCCGGCTGGTCGGGCAGGAACAGCTCTTCATTGCGTTTCGCCAGCCCGACAACGGGTATCGGCATGTCGAGGGCGGTGAGAATCTCGTGGGCGGCGTTCACCTGCCCCTTGCCCCCGTCTATCAGAATCAGGTCCGGCCGGGGCAGTTTCTCGTTTTTCACGCGGGTGTACCGTCGGGCGATCACCTCGCGCATCGACGCGAAGTCATCGATCTGACCGTCCTTCAGCGACCGGATGCGATAACGCTTGTACTGGCTCTTGTCGGGGACGCCGTTGGAAAAGCTGACGAGGCTCGCCACGGTGTTACGGCCCCCCACGTGAGCGATATCGAATCCCTCGATCCGCAGTGGCGGTCCCGGGAGCTCCAGCACCCGAGCGAGCTCCTCCAGTGCAGGCAGGTCCCCGCGTTCCCGGAGTTTCTTGTCCAGCTCCTGCCGCGCGTTTTCCGTGCACAGACGGAGGACTGACGCGTCGCGGGAGGTGGCCGGTGTACGGATCACCACCTCGGTTCCCAGTTCCTCCCGGAAGAACCGTTTCAGCGCCGACAGATCACCGAGGGACGCGGATGTGTACAGTTCCCGCGGCGGCTTGGAGGTGGACCCGTAGAACTGGAGGACGAACTCCAGAAGGTTTTCCTCGTCGTCTCCGGGAAGCTCGGCGTGAAACACGTTGCTTCCTACCAGCTTTCCGGCGCGCATCTGGAACACCACAAACGTCGACAGTTCGTCGCGGGCCGCGTAGCCGATATAGTCTCGAACCTCCGGGTCGAAATCGACGATTCGCTGCTCGATCTCAACCTGTTCAACAGCCTGCAGCGCGTCGCGGTACTCTGCGGCCTTCTCAAACTGGAGCTGCCCGCTCGCATCCGCCATGCGGTCGCGGAGTTCCGCCTTGAGCGTGTCCGTTTTCCCGGAGAGCAGGTCCCTGATGCGATCGATCCGCTGCATGTAGTCCTCGTGCGACGTCTTGCCGGCGCACACGGCGGCGCAGCGTCCGATGTGCCAGTAGAGGCAGGGGGTCTTCCGCGGTTTCAGTTTCGGCGTCCGACATCTGCGCAGCGGGTACAGGCGATCGATGAGGTCGAGGTAGGCTTCCAGCCGACCAACGCTCGGGAACGGACCGTAGTAGCTGGAACCGTCCTGTATGATTCGGCGGGTCCGGAACACCCGGGGGTACTCGTCGGCGGTGATCCTGATCACCGGGTACGTCTTTCCGTCTTTCAGGTTGATGTTGTACCGGGGGTTGTGGCGCTTGATGAGGTTGTTCTCGAGGAGCAGGGCCTCGTACTCGTTCCCCGTGAGGAGATAGTCGATCCGATGGACTCGCGACATGAGGACCGATGTCTTGATCGGAAGGTCCTTCCCGAAGTACGAGCGCACCCGCGATCGGAGGTTTTTGGCTTTTCCGACATACAGGACGGTATCTGTCTCGTCCTTCATGATATAGACGCCGGAGGATGTGGGAAATTCTCGAATCGTGGTTTTGAGTTCGTCCTGTGACATGCCGATGAAAACAATACGGAATTATGCAAACCTCGGCGATCTGTCACAAGCGAATCGCGCCGTGGGTCGCGGTGCTCCTTCTCTTCAGTCCGTTTCTTCATGCTCAGAGCCTGTCGGAATCGATCCGTCTCGGCGGGCGTTCCGGCTGGGACCACCTGCAGCTGCGGGAGAACGTGATGATGCTCGATGGATGGCAGGGCGGGGCCGACCTGGGACTTGCCGACTGGGGGGCTACGGTTGACCCTGACACGGACCTCCTGGCGTCCTTCGATTTCGGGGTCGACGATCAGACCGGACGGTACCGCGGATCCGGGACGGGAGTCCGGATTCTTTCCACGGAGCGGCGCTTCGGAGCGGCCGCCGCCGCCTTCGACGGAGAATCGGTACTCACCTATCACGCCGGTCCCGACGCCCTGCTGTCGCCGGACACGCAGCCCGGCGCGTTCACCATCGATCTGTGGCTCTATCCGCTCCGCGTGACCGAAGGGGCGACCGTTCTGCGATGGCGCGGTGCGCTGATCAACTCCGGATCACCCGTGCTGCAGGAACTGCGCCTGGAGATTCGCGACAACGGTATGGTGTGGACATTAAACAACCTCGTCGTTCGCGCCCACGCCGACGGCGCACGCACCTTTTCCAGCCAGCGGGTCGCCGCTCGTCGTGGACTGGTTCCGCGGCGATGGTCCCACCACCAGTTGCGCTACGACGGACGCACAGGCCAACTGAGCTACCGCGTCGACGGCGTGCCCGAGGCGATTACCTACCTCACCGACGACGGTCGTGAAGGAGCGGCTGCGGCAGGCATCTACTTCGGTGCCGACACCGGCGACGGACTCGTCCTCGGTGAACGCTTTCGCGGGTTTGTCGACGAGCTTCGCATTACCAGGGACGCGGATCGGGCGCCGCGGCCGGTGTCGTATTCCGGCGAGCCCGGACGCGCGTACACCGAGGCGCTGTACCTCGGTGAATCCGGAGCCCACGTTGAACGCATCGATGTTCGCACACAGACGCCGGGGCAGACCGCCGTCCGCTCGTGGTACCGTGTTGCCGATCTGGTCGTCAGCAACGCTGCCCGCGATGCCTTGCCCACGGACTGGCATCCCGTTCCCGCCGATGGGGTGCTGCCGATGGACGCCCGGGGCCGGTTCCTGCAGCTGCGCTTCGATCTTCTCGCCGACGCCGCCGGCCGACAGAGCCCCCGGGTACAGGAAGTTGTGGTGTCCTACCGACCGGAGATGCCGCCTCCGACGCCCCGGGGACTGTCGGGAACGTCAGTTGAGGACGGCGTACAGCTGTCGTGGGATCCGGTCCGAACGACGGACATCGCCGGGTACCGTGTGTACATCGGCGAACGACCCGGTCGGTACCTCGGAACCGACGGAGTCACCAGTCCGATCGACGTCGGAACCGACACCGGCGTCGTGATTGACGGGCTGCGGCCGGATCGTGCCTACGTGTTCTCCGTGGAGAGCTACGACCGGTACGGTGAATCGAGTGGGCTCGCCGCGGAGATCCAGGTCCGGGCAGGGGGAAACCAGCCATGAAACACCAGGAGCTACTGAACCGGGCGGTGAACGCCTTTCGCGTGAACGACTACGAGGTTGCGGAACGCCTGACCTCCCAGCTGCTGTCGGCGTTTCCCGACCTGGCGGCCGGTCACATTCTGCTCGGCACGATCTATGGACGCCAGAAACGCTACGCCCCGGCGATCGAGGAGTTCGAGCATGCGATCGCCCTGGAACCCCGGAACGCCGAGGCACTGAACAATCTCGCCGTCATCTACCGACAGACCGGCGAGACGGAAAAGGCGCTGGAAATGGTGGAGCGGGCGGTCCAGCGCGACGGATCGAACGCCGAGATCCTGTACAACCTCGGGAACATCCACAAGGACCTCGGGAACTACGACGAGGCGATCGCAGCCTACGAACGCGCCACGGCGGCGGACCCGTCGCTCGCGGTTGCCCACAACAACCTCGGGACGCTCTACGACGCCCAGGGGCGGCACGAGGAGGCGATCGCCGCCTACCAGAACGGCCTCAAACACGACAGCAACCATCCGACTCTCAACTACAACCTGGGCAACAGCTATCAGGCCCTTGGCAGGTATTCGGAGGCCCGGGAAAGCTACGAGGCCGCCCGTCGCAGCCGCCCGGGATGGACCGACGCACTCAACAACCTCGGTATCGTTCAGGAGCGCATGGACGACTTCGACCACGCGCAGGAAACGTTCCGGGAGTTGCTGGAGATCGATCCCGACAACTACACCGCCCGGAACAATCTCGGCACCGTTCTGGCCCGCGCCGGGAGGATAGACGACGCGATCCGGGAGTTTCAGGCGGCGCTGGACGCCTCGCCGCGCTACGCCAGGGCCGCCACAAACCTGGGGCAGATCGCGGAGCAGGGAAGTGACGCCGGCGAGTCGCGACGCATTCTGCAGCGCATGCTCGACCAGGACCCCGAAAACACGCGATTGCGGAAAAGCCTGGCATCGGTGTTCACCCGGTCCGGAATGCACGAACAGGCGGCACGGGAGTGGCAGCGGATCTCCGAGTCCGACCCCGCCGACAGCGCCGCCCTCAAGGAACTTGGACTGTCGCAGTACCGCGCGGGACACCACGACGCCGGTGAGGAAACGCTCAGCCGGTACGCCGGCTCCGAACCGGGTGACACCGGGTATCTTTCCGACGTTGCCGGAATCCTGCACCGCGACGGTCTTACCGAGGAAGCACTGGACATGGCGGAACGGGCCGTTCGGGCGGATCGCAGCGACATGGCGGGGCTCCTGAGGAAGGCCGAAATCCTCGCCGACCTCGGCCGCGGCGAGGAAGCGCGCAGTTCGCTGGATGATGCCGCCGCGATCGACGAGGACGCCCCCGACCTTCTCACGTCACGCGCCCGCGTCAACCGGGCGCTCGGCGACCGATCCGGTGCCCTCGAAGCGGCCGATGAACTCGTGTCGCTGCAGGGCGGCCGGGGCAACTCAGACGATCTGAGCAGTCTCAACGAGAGCCTGGAACTCTATGAGCAAATGGTGAACGACTGGGAGGCGGAGAACGCCGACCGCTGGCAGCGAAACCTCGACAAGCTCGGCCGCCTGGCCCGCAGCGGACGGAACGAGGAGGTCGTTCCCGACATGGAGACGAGCGAGGCGGAAGGCCTCGACGAAGAGTCCATTCCGATCCTGAACTTTGCCGGGGGGTCCGCCGGCAGCGAGGGCGAGGAGGAGCTCGAGGAACCGGAGGACGAGCTGGACGAGCTCGAGGACGAGTACTACATGACGTCCATGCCCGGAGCCGGCGGCGGGAACGGCGCCGGTGGTGGCAACGGTTCGGGCGACGGGAACGGCTCAGGTGACGGCGGCGGGACCGGCGTGGGTGGCGTGGGTGGCGACGATGCCGCCGGCGGTCAGGCGGAACCCGACGACGAAGACGGCGCCCCCGATTTTCGTGAGCTCGCTGAGGACGACGCGGAGATGCCGTTTCCTCCCGCCGACGAGGACGAACTTCTCAATGGCGCCGCCGACGAAGAGCCCGTCCCGGAGGACGACACCCCCTCCGAACAGCCGGAATCCCGCCCGCGGCCGATCCCGGTCCCGCCTCCACCAGCGCCGGAGCCTGAGGGCGAGTCAGAGCCCGAGCCCGAACCGGAGATGGAATCTGAGGGCGAACCCGTGCCTGAAGCCGGGGCGGACTCCGAGCAAGAGCCGGAACCCGAGGGCGAGTTGGGGATCGAGCCTGAACCGGAGGTAGAACCCGAGCCGGACTCGGTACCGGAAACTGAGCCGGGGATGGAACCCGAGGGCGAGCCGGGGAGCGAGCCGGAGCCTGGTGCTGGGGCGGACTCCGAGCAAGAGCCGGGACCCGAGGACGAGTTAGGGCTCGAGCCGGAGCTGGAACCCGAGGGCGAGCCTGAACCTGAGCCGGAGCTCGAGCCTGAACCCGAGGACGAACCTGATCCGGAGCTCGAGTCCGAGCTCGAGCCGGAGCCCGAACCCGGGTCGGACTCGGTACTGGAAACTGAGCCGGGGATGGAACCTGAGGACGAGTTGGGGAGCGAACCCGCGCCTGGTGCTGGGGCGGACTCCGAGCCCGAGCTGGAACCCGAGGGCGAGTCTGAACCTGAACCGGAGCCGGAGTTCGAGCCTGAACCTGGACCGGAGTCCGAGCTAGAACCGGAGCCCGAGCCCGAGCTGGAACCCGAGGGCGAGCCTGAACCTGAGCCCGAGCCACAGCCCGAGCCCGAGCTGGAAC
>MDTD01148728.1_pt1 | contig 59526 bp, 39 predicted proteins | sample 811221 | NCBI WGS metagenome assembly MDTD01 (sample SAMN05326646, study PRJNA326480) | marine metagenome | isolation source: seawater | place: Pacific Ocean: South West | collected 2011
ACACCTCGCTGGAGCAGGAGGTCGGTCTCGTCACTGACCCCTTCAACCAAGACCTTCATGGTTCTTCCGACCATGTCGGAGTGTAGATCGGCCGAAATTCCCTTTTGGAGTTCCATCAGACGATGCAACCGATCTTGCTTGAGAAGTCCGAGAATGTGGTCGGCTCGGCGTGCTGAGTGAGTACCATCCTCGCGTGAGTACTTAAATACACCCACTCGTTCAAAGCGTGATTCTTCAACGAAGTCGTAGAGACGTTTGAAGTCATCATCCGTCTCGCCGGGATGTCCAACGATGAAGGTCGTTCGAAAGACTAAATTTTCGATACGATCCCGCATGCGCTTCACCAAGTTTCGAGTATCAGCTTCGGAAAACCGCCTACGCATGACAGTCAGCATGTTGTCCGAGATATGCTGAAGCGGCATATCCACATAGCTAGCAATCCGATCCTCGCGGGCAATAATATCGATAAGATCGTCCGTAAAATTATGCGGGTAACAGTAGAGTAGCCTGATCCATTCGATGCCATCGATAGTGACTAAGCGCTCTAAGAGTTGGGCGAGTTCAGTACCGTTCTTAAGGTCATGGCCATAGTGCGTCAGGTCCTGGGCGATAAGATTAATTTCCCTTACGCCCGAAGCGGCTAGCTGACGAACTTCCGCCTCAACATCCGCAATGATTCGACTCTTCTGGCCACCTCTTAAGCGCGGAATGATGCAAAAGCTGCAACGTTGGCTGCAACCCTCAGCGATTTTCACGTAGGAGGTCCAACTCTGAGTCGTTTGGATACGAGGACTCAATGCACCGTAATTGTATCCGGGCTTTCCAACGAAGGACTGTGGGCCCTTGGAAGTCTTGCCTTGCTCCAAGACTTCACCAATGCGCCAATGGTCCCCTGTACCTAGGAATAGGTCGACTTCCGGAATCTCGGCTCGGAGTTCATCTTCGTAACGCTGAACCAAACAGCCGGATACAACGAGCTTCTTATCCTTTCCGGACTCCGTCTTTTCCTGAGCCAGGTCAAGAATCGTATCGACCGACTCCTCTCGCGCCTCCTCAATGAAGGAGCACGTATTGACCACAAGCACGTCGGCTTCTTCCTTGGTCTCGACGACTTCATAATCACGCTGGCCCAACTCGCCGAGCATAATCTCGGAGTCAACCCGATTCTTCGGGCAGCCGAGTGAGACAAAAAACACCTTGGAAGAGGTCATGACTTCCTACTTGATTCGATTAAGGCTTGAGACCGTCGGACGGTCTGGGACGAGCAAGGTCTTCGACCCTCACTCCTGCCGGTGGCTTGAATGAAAAGGCTTTGGGATTGAGTTCCTTGTACGTCACCTTGTCAAAAGTGACTCGACTTACATTATCGAGGGGATCGACAAGTTCAGTACTCTTGATATCAGAGGTCTCCCGATCCACGAAGAGTCGGATCAGCTTATAATTGGACTGGCTTACCTTTGGTTTAAGAATTAAGGCTGCTAAATCGTCCTTCCCGTCACCCAAGGTGACATTGAAGTCTTTTCGCAAATCTCCCTGTCCGAAGAGAAACTTGAGCGCCTGATAAAGCTCACTCTCTTTGACACGCATACGATATGCCAGCTTATCCTCGGGCTGATAGCTCCAAAGGATCTCACCGTCGGAGATGTAGTAGACCTTCTCGGGAGACGTGTAATCCCAACGCATCATACCAGGGCGTTTGAAGAAAACCTTTCCCTTGTTCGTGCGTGGACGTGGCAAGTGTTTACGAGTCACGGTTTGCGTAAAACGAGCCGTAAAATCAGAGACCTTGGCGTATCGCTTCTGAACACCGTCGACAATGACATCGACGGAGGATCCCTTCGGCTGCTCTGGGGCTGGCTGACCCACAAACAAACCAACTAGAAGTGCGGCAAACATTGAATTCATGAGGTCGTTCCGTGCTCTGGAGGGGCCGCGAACTATCACGGTCCCCTGCGTGAAGTCAAAGGATGGTGGGCGAATGCGTTGCCCTCTCCTTGCTCCGACGCAACTCTGCAAAGAAAATTCAAGGGGGATGACCCGGAACCAATCTTGCCCACAAGCCAGGCAATGCTACTTTAGGCTCATGAGTCTCACCGCAACAATTCATCGCGTTGATACACGTGATGGCTGGAAGATCGCACTGCATCATTACGGTCACCAGCCAAGAAGCAAGGCCAAAGACACGATCATTCTGTGCCATGGTCTCAGCGTAAACCGATACAATGTCGATGCACCAGGCGATCTCTCGTTCGCGAAATATCTCCATAGTCACGGATGGGATGTCTGGGTCTTGGAACTACGAGGAGCAGGCCGTTCCTCCAAACCCAAACCATGGAACCGACTGCGCTACAACTGGAACCTCGACGACTACATTCTTCACGACGTCCCCGCGGCGATTCGTTTCGTTCAGGAACGTTCGGGTCGCGACCAAGTTCATTGGATGGGTCATAGCCTCGGGGGTATGCTGGCTTACGCATTCATGTGCACCCAAGGAAGCGATTGGGCCAAGAGTATTGTGACTGTTGGTAGTCCCTCAATGCGAGCCGTTCGCAATCCCTTTCTCGACCAACTCTCGCCGCTCAAACGAGTGATTTCTCTCTTTTCCCGTACACCACACGCTTCCCTTGCTCCATTTGCCGCGCCCTTGGTCGCGCTCTCGGCTCCCTGGACAGCTCGACTCGTTTTGAATCCCGACAATATGCGGCGTCAGGACATCTCCCGACTTGTTCGACTCACAGCCGAAAACATACCTACTACGCTGATCAAGCAACTTTGGGATTGGTATGACGATGCTGCAATGCCAAATCATTACGGCTTTCTGAGCTACACAGAGCACCTCGACCGAATCACTGCACCACTTTATGTCGTCGCTGGAACGGATGATAGACTCACGCCTCCCCAGGATTGCCGTATCGTCTACGAGGAAGCATCTAGCGAGGACAAGAAATACGACTGTTTCGGAATAGAAACAGGATGTCGTCACGACTACGGACATATCGACCTGGTGCTTGGCCGTTATGCTCGAGAGGAAGTCTGGCCACACATACTGACCTGGTTGAACACGCGCGCAAGTCACTAGGAACCGCCACGCACAATCCAGAGATAAAGGCTCTTCCTAGAGAAAACCAAGTAACTCGTCGTTTCGTTTTCTTGGCGCATGTGATAGGAGGCGGGGGCGCTCCGCGCGGTCGGAGCAAATCACAGCTAACGAATCATAAAGGAAAGCACCCCGATGGCTTCAAAGAAAAGTTCAGGCTTTAGCCTGGAGAAGCTCGTTCTCTTCGTCTTTATTGGCGGACTGATCGGATTCTTCGTAGGCCGAGCCACGGCGCCAAAATCAGAGGTGGCCGCAAGCGAAAAAGCCGCTCCGGTCGCAGTTGCGGACGTCGGCCAGGTACCCGGTGATACGGGTAAAAAACTAGAGGCTATCGACTCGCCAACAAAGGGCGCAAAAGAGCCCTTGGTCGTCATTCACGAAGTGAGTGAATTCCAATGACCGTTCTGTGCGAAGGTCGGTCCGACCTTGAAAGAAATTCTCGATACATGGCCTAACGACGTACAAATCGTCTTTAAGCACCTGCCTCTACCCTTCCATAAGGACGCGAGATTGGCAGCAATTGCCGCGATGTCTGCGCACAAGCAAGGCAAGTTCTGGGAGTACCACGACCTACTCTTCCAGGACACGAAGAAGCTAAAGAAGCCCAACCTGGTGCAGTATGCCAAAGAGCTCGGGCTCGACATGGCCAAGTTCAAGCAAGGGTTGAGGGATCCAAAGCTCGCCTTGAAGGTCGATAATGACACCAAGGCCTGCCAGGTCGTGGGTAAGAACTCTAAGAACCAGCAAGGTAAGCCGCTTGGGGGAACTCCAGCGTTCTACATCAATGGTGTGCCGTTAAGTGGTGCGCAGCCCTTCGCTGAGTTCCAGAAGGTTATCGCAGACCAAATTTCTAAGGCGAAGAAGCTAGAGAAAGCAGGAACCAAGCGGGCTGACATTCCACGCAAGCTAGCCGAAAAATCGAAGAATGGAGGCGCCTACGTCGTTCGATACTTCTTCGACGAGATCGCGCTTACGACTGAGAGCGAAGGTCCTGGTCGATTTAAAGTGAAGGTCGATGACAAGCGGAACGCGTCACGCGGAAAGAGCGACAGTCCCCTGACGTTGGTCCACTTCACCGACTTCACCGATCCCAAGTCCAAGGATGCAACGGCAAATATCAAAGCGCTTGAAGCTGCTTACGCGGGCAAGATCCGTGTTGCTAACAAAGCGTACGTCAACTTGATTGATCCGACTGCGATGCTCGCTTCGGAGGCTGCCCTGGCCGCGAAAGCTCAAGGCAAGTACTGGGAGATGCATGACAAGCTCTTTGCCGGACAAGGGGCCCACACGCGTGCAGACCTCGATCGCTACGCGTCGGAGATCGGTCTCGATGCAGCCACATTCGCTGCCGCACTCGATAAACGGACGTACAAGGCCGATGTCATACGTGATGTTCGTGACGCACTCGGTGTAGAAGCCACTACGAAGCCGCTTATCTTCATCAACGGAGCAAAGGTCGATGGCGCCGATCTGGACGACCTTAAGTGGTACGCCAAGACAGAACTTGCAGCGGCTGAGAAAGCGCTCAAGGGCGGAACAAAGGCTGCGGACCTCTACGCAAAGCTCACGAAAAAAGGAACCTACAAGCAGGCAACGTCGGGCAAAGCAAGCAACTTCAACCTAGAAGGGGCGGCGATGCTGGGTTCCGCTTCTGCCAAGATTAAGATCGTGGAGTTTTCCGACTTCCAATGCCCGTACTGCTCCACGGTGGGTGAACCACTGAAGAAGTTGGTCAAAAAGTACCCGAATCAGGTGATGGTGGCGTTCAAGCACTTCCCCTTGAGCTTCCACAAAGAGGCAAAGATGTGCTCCCAAGCAGCCCTTGCCGCAGGAAAGCAGGGTAAGTTCTGGGAGATGCACGATCGTATCTTTGCGCTTATTCAGAACCGCATACCTAAAGACCAAAAAGCGAAGGTCTACCCGGAAAAGGTCCAAGGTTTTGCCAAGGACCTCGGACTGGATATGGATAAATTCAATGCGGACATGAACAGCGCAGCGATCAAGAAGCAAGTCGAAGACGATATGGCCGAGGGTAGCCGTAAAGGTGTCCGAGGAACTCCTTCGATTTTCATCAACGGCCAGAAGCTCGATATGCAATCAGCTAAGCCTGATACGTTGGAGCCCTTCTTGGTCGCTGATTTCGGACTGCTCGTTAATTAGAGGGAACCATGGAATCGTTACGCGCCAAAATCGAGGCAGTCTGGAACGACCGCTCTCTTCTGAAGACCCCTGGTTATCCAGAAGCCGTCAAGGAAGTGGTTCGACTCCTCGACGTTGGAGAGTTGCGCGTTGCATCTCCTCCGAGTGACGAGGGAGGCGCATGGTCGGTTCACGCCTGGGTTAAACAGGCTGTTTTACTCTTCTTCGGTGTGTCGGGCATGGAAACCATTGAGGTTGGCCCATTCGAGTACCACGACAAAGTACCGTTGAAGACCGGGTACAAGGAAGCCGGGGTACGTGTTGTACCGCCGGCAACCGTCCGGCACGGTGCTCACGTCGAGGCTGGCGCCATTTTGATGCCAAGCTACATCAATATCGGCGCGTATGTAGCCACAGGCACCATGGTCGACACCTGGGCCACGGTGGGCTCCTGCGCTCAAATTGGGCGAGATGTCCACCTATCCGGTGGTGTGGGTATCGGCGGTGTATTGGAGCCCCCTGGGGCGACTCCTGTGATCATCGAAGATGGGGCGTTTGTAGGCAGTCGTGCCATTGTCGTCGAAGGCGTTCGGGTTGGAACGGAGGCGGTCCTAGGTGCAGGTGTCGTGCTTACGGCCTCAACCCGTATCATCGACGTTTCCGGCTCGGAAGAAGTGGTGTATCGAGGTGAAGTTCCGCCCCGTTCGGTCGTAATTCCTGGCTCCATCCCCAAGAGCTTTCCCGCCGGTACTTACAACGTTCCTGCAGCCCTTATTATCGGACAACGGAAACCTTCCACAGATCGAAAAGTGAGTCTTAACGACGCACTTCGCGAGTTTAATGTTAGCGTATAGGCCTCATGGACGACGCACTTAAACAAAGCATTATCGATACCACCATGGCGCTTGTGAGCATTCCAAGTGTCATCGGTGATGAAAAGGCCATATGTGACTACGTGGAAGAACGTCTTCTCAAGCGTTTTTCCCGGGATGAGATAATCCGCCATTCGCACAGCCTCTTGGTAGAACCTGGGCCTCGAGATCCCTCAAAACCGACCATCGGTCTCGTGGGACATCTCGATACGGTACCTGACCGTCAGGACGGACCTGTGCGTATCGAGAACAACCGGATCATCGGATGTGGTGTCAGCGATATGAAGGCTGGCGTCGCCCTGAAAATTGAGCTTCTCGAGCGACTTGACCTGGAAAATCTTGGCGTGAACCTAACGGTTGTCTTCTATGAACGTGAAGAAGGCGCCTATGTAGACAACGGTCTGCACCCGCTCCTGGAAAACTACCCGTCGCTTCAAGACATTGACTTGGCCTTCTGCCTGGAGCCGTCGAACAACAAGCTTCAAATGGGAAGCCTTGGAGGAATCCATGCAACGCTAAAGTTCGACGGTCGTCGCGCGCATTCTGCGCGACCTTGGCAAGGGGAGAATGCGATACACAAAGCCGGTCCGGTCTTGAACGACCTACTCGCCCTAGAGCCCAAGAAAGTGGTTCTGGGCGGCCTTAGCTTTCACGAGGTCATGAATGTGACCATGGTGGAGGGTTTCGGCACGAGAAACGCGATCCCAGATCAGTTGAGCCTGAACGTGAACTACCGTTTTGCACCGGGAAAACCGATCGAGACCGCCCAAGCGGAGCTCGAAGAGTTCATCGACGGTCGCTGCGAGATCATCTACACAGATTTGAGTCCCTCCGGTCCTGTCTGCATGGATAATCCCTTCCTCAAGCCAGTGCTGGACCTCGATGGAATCGTGGTCGAACCCAAACAAGCATGGACGGATGTCGCGAGGCTGGCCCTATTTGGAATCCAAGCGGCAAACTGGGGCCCCGGAGAGAGTGCGCAGGCTCACCAAGTGAACGAGTCCTGTGACATCGATCTCATTCTCGATGGCTATGAACTGTTCCACCGAGCTCTCACTCAGATGGGATCTGAGTCCTAACGACAGTTAGCGAGCCCTCTAAACGTGCGTGAGCATTGACGACTTTGTTGTTGATGACTAGTGTTTAAGACGCTGGGAGTTGTATGACCTTGAAGCCCCTCCGTCTATTCATCGCGTTGGCCGTGCTGTGTTCCGTTGCGGTAACAGCAAACGCTGAAGTGTATAACGACGAATTGGTGTGCCGTGCGCCAACCGATAAGCTGAGCCCGACGGAGTATTTGCGCGCGCTTAGCCTCGACCTCACTGGAAACCTCCCAACATCGAGCGAGTTAGAGGCTGTCCGAAATGAAGGTGTGGTTCCAGATGCGTTGATTGAGGAATATCTCGCGTCCGATGAATTTGCTGACATGGCCGTTCGATTCCACAAAGCGCTTTTGTGGCCGAATCTTGAAAGTGTGCGCCTGGTAGCTCGAAACTCAGAGCTACGAAAAGAAAACAAAACCGGAATCTATTACCGATATTACGCCGCCAATCGATACCGAGGGGATCGAGTTCCGTGTCGAAATGAAGAGGAACCCGACCAGACGCTGCAAACAATCGTCAAGCTTCCTATGGAAGACGGCACCATGCGTGAGGGCTACGTCTGGCGGGAGGCCTACTGGAATCCCGGCGAGCTCATCAAGGTCTGTGCGTACGACGCTCAAGAGATGGAAGCGTCGGAGAATGGCACGCTTTGTCAGTCCAAATCAGGTCCATCGCGGGACGACTGTGGATGCGGTCCGAATCTCATTTGGTGTGTTTATAAGAACGAGGAGCTCTTTCGCGATGCGTTGGAGCATGACCTAGACCATCGAGTCAGGGAGATAATCAAGGGAGATCGTCCCTACTTGGACCTATTAACGAATACCTCGATGTTCGTGAATGGACCACTCGTTCACTACTTCCGCTACATTGGTGAAGCCAACGGCAGCTTCCCCATCATTCCTTTCGCAGTATCCAAGCTCGCCCTACCGGATTTGGACTACCACGATATCAACACCTATATCCCAGTCGCGCTCCCGAACTACCATTCGGGCGTACTGACAAGTCCGGCATTTCTTCTCCGCTTTCAGACCGATCGCTCTAGAGCCAATCAGTTCTGGACGAAGTTTATCTGTGAGCCCTTCCAGCCGCCCCCAGGTGGACTGCCAGAGGCTGACGATGCGGAAGCGCTAGATCCGGACCTACAAAGCCGTAGCGGCTGTAAGTTCTGCCACGCGATCCTAGAACCCGGTGCTGCCTATTGGGGACGCTGGCCAGAATCGAGCGTCGGCTACTTAGGACAGCAGGATTACCCTGGTTACGATCCAGAATGCGCCAAATGCGCCGTGGAGGGCGGCTGTTCTAATGTTTGCAAAGAGCGGTACATCGTCAATGCCGTCGCGACGAAAGAGAAGGCATATTACGGGTGGCTCAAGTCGTATCTTTTCATCCACCAAGACCACATGGCCAACGTCGAAGAGGGTCCCTCCCTCTTGGTAAAACGAATGGCGCAGGACGAGCGACTCCCGAATTGCATGGCTCAACGTGCCGTACAATGGCTCTGGGGCAGAAACATCGCGGAAGGCGAAGAGGACGTTCTTAACGACTTCGCACTCGGCTTTATGATGGATGGCTACAGCTTCAAAAGTCTCATCAAAGCGGTCGTAACGAGCGACACCTACCGGAGGGTCCGATGATTCGCTTGGCGTTAATCGCTCTCCTTCTCGGCGTCGCTATGAATGGCTGCGCGCCCGACGCCTCGGTGGGGGATCCTTCCGAACCGAACGCCCCGTCGACGACGGACCCAACGACACCAGAGCCAAATGATCAACCGCCTGAAGACCTCGTGCCAAGCCAGCCTGACGCTGTGCCTGTGGGTGTCCACGGCGTTGGTGAAAGCGATCTCATTCCTGCGCCTGCCGAACAGGCTCATATTCGTCCTCGCAAGCGAATGACCGTGGATCAGCTAGACCTTGCCCTACGGACCGCAACGAATGGCATTGGCTGGGATAAGAGTGGACAGAGCGAGTTAGAGCGTCTCGCCGAGACGCTAGGTCGACCCGATTATCGGCAAGTTGTCCAAGAAGACCTGACACCCTCAGCCGTTTTTCTGAAGTTCCTAGACGACGGTGCCCGTGTCGTTTGTTCAGAACTCGTCGAACGAGAACTTACAGAGCCGATAGAGAAACGGATCCTGATGAGTAAGGTTAGCTTCGACGACACAATGGATAGCCAACCCGAAAAGATCGAGGCCAACCTGCAAGCATTGCTGCTTCGGTTTCACGGCATCGACGCTCCCGCCGGTTCTGCGCAACTTGAAACTTGGCGCTGGCTTCACAAGTCCGTTGTTCACATAACGAAAGACCCCGTTAAGGCGTGGCGTGCCGTATGCGTTGCCCTTATCAACCATCCCAACTTCTACAGTTTCTAGTCATGACGAAGTATCGACCAACCAGACGTGATTTCCTCCTCGGGAGCCTCGCCACCGGCGTGAGCCTGGGTACCATGGGCGGCTTAGAACCGCTCATGCAGCTGGCCCGTGGTGCGCAAGGACCTGGCCTACTCGGTGACGATCGATACTACATCTTCTGCTACTTTCCTGGCGGCTGGGACATCTTGCTGTCACTCGATCCCCGGGATCCTGCGGTCTTCACTGAGGATAAGAAAAATCAAACGCGTATCGTCCCTGGATACGAACGGCTCGACACGACGGACCTCACGATCCCGGTCTACAACGAATACATGATGGGCGGCTCGATGACAGCACTTGGTGCGTACCTCGGGGAACTAGCTACGGAAGAGAAATACCGAAATCAGATGTCCATTGTCCGAGGTCTCAACATGGAAACCCTGTCCCACGCGACAGGCCGGCGACGATTCTCGACAGGTAAGCCACCAGCTGGGGTCCAGGCGCGCGGTTCATCGGCCTCGACGTGGCTCGCCTCGAATTTCGGAAAGCAGAATCTAATCCCCAATCTTGCGGTTCGAGTTGAAACCTTCAACCAAGACCAACCGACCTTTGCGAGCGCCATGGGCTTCTCCTCCGTATCGGATATGCTCCAAGCCCTCCGCCCTAATGATGCAGCCCTAGATGGTAATGTCCAACTGCAAGTGGACGAACTCATTGCTCACGCAGCGAATTGTGAGTCTGGACTCCGTTCCGAATTTGTTCAGAAGGCACATGCTGGACGCGTGAAAGCGATCGAGATGGTTTCAAGCGGTCTAGAGTCTAAGTTCGACTTCCTCGCCAAGACCGACGAAATGGCAAAACTCCGAGACCGATTTGGATTTGCCCAAAGCTCAAATGGATTGAACAGCGCGCAAGCGCGAGCAGCGCTCGCGGCCAGGGCGATTACCAGCGGTGTCAGCCGTTCTGTCAGTGTCGCCGTCGCGGGGGGCGGTCTCGATACGCACTTCGACAACTGGGAAACTGCGCAGGGCCCAAATCAACGTGCTGGATTCAACGCCATCGCACGGATTATCGACGAGCTCTCCGAAACTCCTCATCCAGACGGGAAGAGTAGCTGGATGGACCACACGAACATTGTGGCCTTCTCCGAATTTTCTCGAACTCCCATGATCAATCAACGTGGTGGACGAGATCACTGGCTTGGTAATGCCTGTATGGTGCTCGGTGCCGATATCAAGGGTGGGCAAATTATTGGAGCCTCCTCCGACACCGGCATGGAACCCGTCACCAGCAATCTCCAAACAGGAAAAGCCGAAGCTGGAGCCACCGTGCTTAAACCTGAGCATGTGATTCAGACGCTCTTCCATGGAGCCGGTTTGACGGATGATCCCGCCGATTTACGCTGTGATCCGATTACTGCTCTACTGAAGTAGTCAACCTCACTACTTCAGTGGAACAACGTAGACGGTGCCATCATCGACCGCGTCTGCGGAATCAAAGGCTGTTCCATACCAAGCACCGATCACTAACGTTGGAATGCCTTTGATAAGCCCCGCGTCGAAGAACTCTCCGAAGCGAGATTTCGGGCGTAATGTTTCACCGCCGACGGCAGCAACAAGCTCAAACGTTCCGTCCTGATAGGACCAAACGCGAACGTCACCGACCCGGTTAGGCCCTGGGTTATTACCGTTATAGGCCCCTACAGCAATTCCGGGCTGACTCCCGTCAAGGGCAGGAACGAACTTCACGGAGCTACCGAACCAAGACATATACGTCCCAGAGTTTGTCTCATTGGTACCATGAATGACCTGAATTTCTTCGTTGGTTGGAGCAAAGGGGTAGATGGTTGGATTCTTCGGTAGGTCTCCTGTGATCGTTATATCCGGCTCCAGGGATGCGAGGTAAGCGCCAGTAAGAACAAATACGGCGCCAACCCGCGAACCTCCCTGACGATAATCCGGTGCTCCCACGAGTAGGTCGGGTAGCCCATCTCCATCCAAATCATGACCTCCATCAAGGGCCCATCCCGCTCGCGAATTTGTCTCCCCTGGCACGAGTGTGATGACTCTTGGATAAGGCGAATTGCACGAAGGCCCCCAGCCATAAATGACCCGAACACTTCCCTGGTTGGATTTCCCATCGAGGTCTTCCTGGTCCGCGCCAATCGCAATATCGTCGCAATCGTCATTATCCAGCGCACCGAGCACCGCGAGACCACGCCCCATTTGGTCGCCTGACTTCAGACCGATAAAGTGGCCATAAGTCTCACAGACGATGGTCGTCTTACCCGGTGTATCCGGTCCGCCTCGGTAAATCGCGACACCACCTGCGCTGGACAGGTTGTCCGGCCCACGAAATCCCCGACTTCCCAGGGCAATATCGTCGTATCCATCCCCGTCGATATCAAATCCACCCATCATCTGATCGGGGTCTCGATTCGCTTCGGGCCCAAAAAAGATGAATGAAGGCTCCTCGCTGGTGTAGCCCGCGCCTGGTCCCCCTTGAAATACGTAGGTCGCGCCAACCGAACTTTTCTTATTCTCACATTCTGGAGGCGACTCATAACTCCCGGAGTTGTAGTTCTTGGGCTGCGATGTCTCGCGTGCATGAAAGGCAAAATCCTTAAGACCGTCTCCGTCCACATCGCCCACTTGAGCGACAACGCGACCAACCTCGATACCATTTGCGGTCTGCCCAAAGCCGGACAGACTTCCAAACACATCCGGTGATACGCCCGACTCAACCCCTTGATAGATGTGCACCTGTCCGAACTCGATTCCCTTGCCTTTGGGAGCCGCGCCAGGCGCGCCAACAAGGACGTCCTCGTAACCATCGTTGGTGATGTCTTCGATGATGGCCACACTGCGGCCGTTTTGATCATTCGACATGGCATTCGGCATCGCGAGGAGTTCCAAGGAACCCTCCTCTGAGGTTGCTGCCTCATACAAGGAAACCTCCAGGTCAAAGCTCATGTCACCCCCGGCATTTCCCGCCTGCTTCATCATCACAGCAATGATGTTTTGTCCCTCGACGAACGGACCTCCACCCTCATCAGACGGGGAAAAACGGACCAAACTGTTCTCCGATTGAGACGCTGCCTTTGCATCGTGAGTCAGTCCTTCCTCACCCTCCTTGAGATTTTGGACGTGAACCAACTGTCCGTTGACCCATAAAGCAAACCCATCGTCATAACGGACAATGAACTCAGAAAAGCTCTCCGGCTTAGCGATTTCAACCGACCTTCGGAAGTAGACTGTTTTTGCATCTTTGTTGGTTATCGTCGCTTCATCATCATCTCCAAAGCCTAATTGTGCAGGTCCCGTAGCCCATTCGGAATCGTCGAAGTCAATCTCTATCCACGAGGGATCGGGTTCGAGGCCGTCATCAAGGTAGTTCCAATCACTTCCCCATGGAATTGCGGCCGTGTCACGTCCCCATGCCATGTAAAATCGCGGGACATTGGTTCCTTCCTCATCTGTGTTGAAGGCGATGGCTCCGAGTTCGCTTGCACCATCACCATCCAAGTCACCGATCGCACCTACGGCTACACCAAAGAGGTCGTTCGACTTTCCACCAGCGACTTTGCGGGTCGGCACCGTCTCTGGCATCTCAGCCATGTTCCCTCGATAAACGTTCAGAGTCCCAGTGTTGCCGGAATGACCAAGAGCCTCATCGGCTCCAGCTCCGGCAATGATGTCAACGACACCATCCCCGGTAACGTCTGCAACACTGACGCTATAGCCAAGGCGATCTCCGCCGTTATCTCCAGTGACAACCCAATCAGAGGTGTCCGCGGAAAGAAAATCTTCGGAGGGCTCTAGACTGATGCCGGCATCACCTCTGAAGATGCGGATTGCGCCGGTATTACTTGTACCTTCGTGGTCATGATCGCGCTGGCAGGAAATGAGATCGGAAAGTTGGTCTTGATCGACATCGGCCATCGCGACGCAGTAGGAGAAATAGCTTTCAGTATCCTCTTCGCTGGTTCCTGCCCAAGCTCGGATAGGTTGTGATGTAAGGCCTTTTGCGGTTCCACCAAAGAGCAGAATTGCCCCCGAATTATCCTTTCCATCATGTGCATAGGCTCGGCTGCCCATTGCCAAATCACAGAGACCATCCCCGTTGAAGTCTCCTGATGCCAGTGCTTGGCCGAAATAAAGACTAGCCTTGGGGATCCAGCCCTGCCCCTGATCTGGAATCACACCGTAAATCTCTTGCGACGCGATTTCCTCGATTCCGTCCTCTCCGCCTCGGAAGATGAACACTCCTCCTTGGTCGTTTTCGACGGGTTTAATCGACTCATCCTCGGCTAAATCGGCGCTCACGGCTAAGTCAACGAAACCGTCCCCATCGAAGTCACAGGTGGTGATTCCGGAACCAAAACGCTCGTTGCCCTCCGTTCCTGTCCATATCCGTTGCGGGGTGTCCTCGAAAAATCCCCCACTAACTCCGAGGTATAGGTACACAGCACCAAACCGGTCACCTGCCAAGGAGTCCTCGGGCGATGCAACCAGAAGGTCTTTCTCTCCATCCCCGTTTATGTCGGCCACGTGTGCAAAACGACCGTAATACGTCGAGCGTGTACCGGACGTTCCCCACCACACGGGGGTCTTTTCCAAACCGTTCACCGTCCCCTTGAACACAGCTACAGCCCCCGAACGATATCCACCGAGGTTGCTTCGGTCGTGGGTCATGACGGCGTCATCAATCCCGTCTCCATCGAGGTCGCCAGGACCCATGACATGCGCCCATCCACCGGAGTTGGCTAAGGTTCCAGGCAGGTTTAAGCTCGATAGCGTCGTCACCTCAACCTGGGTCTGCAAGAACCCATCAGTGCCTTTCCCAACACAGGACACATGCTTGTCTGTCACTGAAACGAGCGACGTGCCTGCTTCGGACGCAATAAGTGTATCCACGTCCACAATGACGGAATCATCAGAACTCACCACGGTATAGTGACCACTCCCCCCAACCACAGGCAATCGGTGCTCGCTTCCGACGGGAATGAAGAGTTTGGAGGGCGCAGCCTTCAAGTCACTCGCAGGGTCGATGATGATCACGGCATCGTTTGTCTGGTCCGTCTTAAGATCACGAACACGTACAATATCGCTTCCCGATACGTCTCCTGCGACGTAGAGACCCGATTCATCGATTGTTCCCATGGGCGTTCCACTGACAATCTCGAATGAGAAGTCTCCGGAGCCGAACTGAACGTCAAATTGTAAACATGCGTTGGGAGGGATGGAAGCCTGCTCCGGGGTAAGTGCTGGATCATCGACAACCTGAACCCCCAGGGTCGCCTCCCCTACGCACTCCGTGTCCTCAAGAAGAATCGTGTCGGTAACCGAACCAGTACCGCCGGCTAAGTAAGAGCCAGTAAGTAAGTTGACGACGGCTCCAGATTCGTTCTCAAGGAGTGTAAAACGATAATTGCCACTTCCACCGGTCGCCAGCAGTTGGAGATAGCCGAACTGAGATACGACAGGATTGGCCGGGCCAAGCGATAGCGGTGGCTCGCATGCTTGTTCCGCATCAGGGCCGTTACCGTCCAACGGCTCATTCGAGTCCTCCAAATCAACATCGAGTTCCTGCGCATCACTCAGTGAACCATCGGACACGCTGGCATCGTCTGAATGCGCATCACCGGTATCGGTCGATTTAGCATCGCTGTTCTCAGCAACATCAGCAGGAGACGCAGATTGCTCCGTTCCTGAGCCACACCCCAGAGCCGAACTAAGGGTTAGCACCCAGAAGAGGCCCAGAGCTAAAATCCGTCTATTCATCTCGCTAACGATCCCTTTCACCACGCCGTTTCCCCTGCAACAATCAAGAATGTACAGGTTTTTTACCGTTTATCGAAGCCTGCCTGCCTCAAAGCATTGAGAAGAAAAACAGTGTTCAAGAACAGGTGTTTACGCAGAAATGAACAGAAAAAACCTGTTCAAAACGACCGAAAACCGCTTCGGTTCTGAAAAATGAACAGATTTAATCTTGCATTAACCTGTTCAAAACTCTACAACCTCTTGCGTGGGAAGAGACGACCCTTCCTGTTCAAACAACAACACGACTATGGAGACCCCCTAATGAAGACGTTTAGCATGAGGCTTTTGGCCTTGGGACTCGTTTGCACGCTCGGATTTACACCGGCTTGCGGCGACGACCACGATGATCATAACCACGGTACAGACACCGTCACGCAGACAGACACCACAACACCTGACGACACGGTCGCGCCGGAAGACACGGCAACGCCAGAAGACACTGGCCCCGCGGGTCCAGGCAACCTTGCTGAGGTCGCAACGGAAGCGGGTAACTTCACGACGCTTCTCGCGGCCGTGGAAGCAGCTGGCTTGAGTGGCGTGGTAGCAACCCAGGGACCGTTCACCGTTCTCGCTCCTACAGACGACGCGTTCGCGAAGTTGCCTGAAGGAACGGTTGAGGACCTCCTCAAAGAAGAGAACAAGGACATGCTCACCGCAATCCTGACCTACCATGTCATCAATGGCGAGGTAACAAGCGATGAAGTGGTCGAGCTGACGGAGGCGGAAGCGCTTTCGGGTCAAAAGATTGCAATCGAAGTTGTCGACGGCAAAGTTGTATTCAACGGCTCCGCGACTGTGACGACCGCTGACATTCCAGCATCCAACGGGGTGATCCACGTCATCGATACGGTTTTGATGCCACCCACACCTGAGGTCGGCAACATCGCAGAAGTTGCGACTGACGCAGGCGTCTTCGAGACACTCCTCGCCGCAGTAACTGCCGCAGACCTGGGTGACACGCTCGCAAACGGTGGTCCTTTCACGGTGCTTGCACCAACGGACGATGCCTTCGCAGCACTGCCAGAAGGCACGGTTGACGACCTCTTAAAGGAAGAGAACAAGGACACGCTCGTTGCCATTCTCAAGTACCACCTAATCGACGGCGCGGTTGAGAGCGACACAGTCGTGACCCTCGACGAAGCGGCCACCCTTCAAGGTGAAGCAGTCAGCATCGAGGTAGTCGACGGCAAGGTCGTACTAAACGGCTCGGCGACTGTGACGACTGCAGACGTTCCAGCCTCCAACGGCGTAATTCACATCATCGACGCTGTGCTTATGCCACCAAGCATGACGGAGCCGGAGCTCGGAAACATCGCAGAAGTCGCAACAGAGAACGGCAGCTTCACAACGCTCTTGGCAGCCGTCGACGCAGCAGGCCTCACGGACACACTCGCCACAGGCGGACCGTTCACAGTGCTTGCTCCAACGGATGATGCCTTCGCAGCACTTCCCGCCGCGCTCGTGGATTCCCTTCTCACTCCCGAGATGAAGGACACGCTCACGTCCATTCTCACCTACCACCTCATCCAAGGCGAAGTTAAGTCGGACGTGGTCGTCACGCTGACAGAAGCTGACACGGTTCAAGGTGAGAAAATCACGATTGAAGTCGTAGACGGTAAGGTCGTGATTAATGGCTCTGCAACCGTAGTTATCACCGACGTACCCGCCTCAAACGGCGTGATTCATGTCATCGACGCGGTCATCGTACCGCCGTCAGTCGAACTCTAGTTCGATACAGATAGCGATATCGGATGCGGTCATTGACCGTTTGCGACGGAGCCCGGGCGATAACTCGCCCGGGCTCTTTTTGTTTGAAGATGACGTTTCGAAGTTTCTAGCGGTTATAGGCGGCGAGGGCCTCTCGCAAGATCCTCATCGATCGCTCAAGCAACTCCGTTTCGAGAACATAGGCAATTCGAACTTCGTTCCGACCAAGGCCTGGTGTCTTATAAAAACCTGCGGCAGGCGCGACCATGAGCGTCTCTCCCTCGAGGGAGAAGTCCGTTAGGAGCCATTTAGCGAAATCTTCGGCATCATCGACGGGCAATTGCGGGATGGTGTAAAACGCCCCCTCAGGCTTTGCGGAGCAAACACCAGGGATATCGTTGAGAGCTGCAAACACGAGATCGCGCCGCTCTCGATACTGAGCAATCATATCGTCAATGTACTGAGCAGGAAGAGCATGAGCTGCGGTCGCAATATGCTGTTCAATCTTCGGCGATGATAGACGTGCTTGGCCCAACTTGAGTGCAGCTTCGCCAATCTCGGTATTGCGTGTCACAAGAGCTCCTAAGCGAGCTCCACACATACTGAAGCGCTTGGAGATGCTATCCACCACGATGACGCGATCATCCAAACCCTCTAACTCAAGAACGGAATAAAGATGGTTGGGTGCGGGATCAAAGACAAACTCCCGGTACACCTCGTCAACGATGAACCAAAAATCGTTCTCTTTAACGATGCCAACGATGCGGTCAATCTCCTCCCGTGTGTATACCGTACCGGTCGGATTAGAAGGATGGCACAGTAATACACCTGCGGTTCGAGGAGTAATCAATGCTCTGATGGCATCATCACTAGGCAGGTGAAAGCCAGTATCAATACTCGTCGTAATCGGGACGATGGTGACACCAACGGCATGTGCCATGGTGTTGTAGTTCGTGTAGAAAGGCTCTGGCACGAGAATTTCATCACCGGGATTAAAGGCTGCCAGAAAGGCGAATAGAATGGCTTCGCTGCCTCCGGTTGTGATGGTGATTCCACCAGCAGGGATGTCCAATCCGATCCCCCGGTAGTAGTCGTGAACCGACTCGAGATATCCGGGGTCGCCTTGGGATTGTGCGTAGGCGATCACGTCCGGCTCATAGCCGCGTAGAGCATCAAGCACGGGCTTTGGGGTAGGAATGTCAGGCTGCCCAATGTTCAAGTGATGGACGTGGGTTCCACGCTCCTTGGCACCGACGGCAAACGGCATCAACTTACGAATGGGCGATGCCGCGAGTCCTGAAGCACGGGTTGAAAGACGTTTCATGTCGCTTCCCCTTGGTGTTGAGTTGGCGAAGTTCTTAGCCCGGACAAACCAGTGTTTCAACCGCAGATTCAATCCACCGAAACTTTGGTCCTCGACACAGGGAATGGCTTTGCTACGCTCTGTGTCCTAAGAAGGTATTTATGCGTGCACTCACTATCTTGGCTCGAGCCAGCCTCTCTCTCATTCTTTGTTGGAGTGCTGTGGGCTGTCATGCTGAGTCCGACAATGATGTCAGCTCCGGGGCTAGCAGCACTCGCAAGGAAGCACCTCGCGGAGCCCATGTAGAGAAGGACAGAGCTAGCAACACGAACGTAGGCGTCTCCTTGCGTCAACGGATCGATGCCATCACGCTCTGGCCAGAAATCGACCGTGCCAGCCTGCTCCCCCTACTGAGCGTGGGTACCACGTTCAGAGAGATTGGCTCATCTTCCCCACCACTACGCGGTAAAGCCGAGATACTCAATGCGCTGAAGACACTACAAGACGAAGCTAATCCTTGGCGCGTCGCTGCCTCCCGGGGCACACATACAGCCTCTCGAATCGCTGTCGAAATCGAGCTTCTGCGCTGTCAGGATGCTTCAAACAAGAGCTGTTCCGAGCGACGCTCTGCACTTATCTTCGCGAGCCTCGAGGGGAACATCATCAAGGATGTGCTTCTCTTTCAAAATAGGACCTGGCAACCCAATTCCAAGAGGGATGAGGCCCGGCGACCGGTTCGCTGGATCGGAGGAAGGGCAAATCCGAATCTAGAGAAAGCATTTGGCAAGGTATGGTCGGGCGAACTCGAAAGTCTCCTTGGCGACCCCTTTCACTTTACAGACAAAGCCACAGGACGAGAAATTCGCGGGAAAGCAGCCTTCATCGCCCATCGAGCACGTTTCGCTGAATTTTTCCCGGACGGTGAGTGCCTTCCTCAAGAAATTCATTCTGCGGGAGACATCGTCATCGCACTCTCACGCTGTGAAGGCCTATTCAAGCGAAACGTACGCGGAGAGGGTCGAAAGGTAACTGTACACATCGCCGATGTTGCGAGATTTCACGGCTCTAAGTTGGTTGAACTGCATAGTTACTCCAATCACGCTGAAGCAACGTCACAACTTGGAATCTCGTCAGAAAAACGGGCGATACGTCAGTCCGAGTAGAGGGAGTTTTTCTTGAGTTCGCCGTCTCCCTCAGGTAGCTGCCTGCCATGCACTGGTTAATCGCACTCTCGATGTTCATGACAGTTCCCTCAGCGCCCAAGAAAAAGCGCTGGATCCGTCACAAAGATTGCGTTCACCAGTTGAGTGCCCAACCACTGTTTAAGGTACGCAATCCTAAGCGAACGTATGGTACCCCTAGTACCATCGAAGCCCTTACGTCTGCCGCAAAGCGGTTTTCGAAACGCGTTCCTAATAGCGTCGTAAGAGTCGGGGATATGAGTTGGTACGGCGGCGGTAAGATGCGTCCGCATGCCTCCCACCGTAAGGGCAACGATGTGGACTTGGGTTATTTTCGAAAAGCTGATGCACAGGTTCCCTACTTCTTCTTCCACACCAACCACAAGACCGTCGATGCAGACCGAACGTGGCCACTTGTTGAGGAGCTGCTACGTACCGAGCGAGTTGAGTTCATCTTTATGGCTCGCGATATTCAGAGTGCGCTCTACAAGAAGGCGAAGAAAGCGGGCTACTCGAAGAACCAACTTTCTAGGATCTTTCAGTATCCGCGGATGAGTTGGAAGCGCACAGGAATCATTCGCTGGGCAAAAGGCCATGACACTCACTTTCACGTCCGCTTCTACGCACCTGGTCGGCGAGCCTCCAAGTCGCTCTTCGACTGAAGCTCTTCGCGTATAGACTGTTCGATGAGAGGGCCGTGGTCCGGTGTTAAGGCATACACCGTTACGTCCAGCGATCCATCTGAGGCGACATCGACCTGAGGCTCCCGCTTCAGGGACGTCCAATGGTCATTTAAGGCCGAGCGCCACACGGTCTGTTTAGCCTCCATCGGCGGGACAAGAGATGACAACTCAATCCTAAAGCTATGTCGGGCGAGGCCATCAACTTTTGGAAGTCGACGAATCGACTGCTTCGAAATGCGGCTGTACGGAACAACGATCTCGTCTCCGGACGACGATATAACCTCAAGGACACGGAAGCCCATGTGCTTCACTCGGCCTTCAATCCCGTCGAGACGGACATGATCTCCCGCACGACAGACTTTCCCCGCCTTTAGGAATATTCCTGCCATGAAATCACGAATTGCAAACCAAGAGACCCACACAACTCCTGCCAAAATAATCGTCAAAACGAGTGGCGAGTAATCCGGGTGGTCCTTGAATACCAGTGGAATTGCCGACAGGACGTAGAGCAGTCCCACCAAAATTTCAACGGTCGGCATCATCCGTATGAGGGAGGCCCGCCGAGCCTTTCTCATCGGCGCTAATTTGATGAGATATCGAACGAAGCGGAAGAGACCAAAGAGCAAGATTGCCAAGAGTAGAAAGAGCACGGCTCCAAATGCGGAGACTTCGAATTGAGTGGGGACGGTTTCCATCATGGCAGCAGCCCCCTTTCGTCCAGATAGTTTATGACCATGTGGGCCACATAACGGTTCAACTCAAGAACACCTGCGCTACTCTCCGTCACGATTCCCATACGAATTAGCGTGTTGATTGATACGGCCAGTGAGGGTTCTGAAGCAGAGGTGATGGTAAGCAAGCGCTCACGAGTCAATCGTTTATGGAGGACGAACTGAACCAAGAGGGCCAGCCACTCCATACGAAGTTCATCAAATAGATCGGTGTTGGCAGTCTTCGGAATCCGAAGTGCCAGTGTCGAGCCCTTCACACTTTCCGTATGACTTACCCAAGCCTGTAGGGCTACGCCAACATTGCCTTGTGAGTGGTCGAACGCGCCCGTGAAAATCCGCGCTAGAGCCCATTCTGAGAGTTGTTCCTCTGTCTTATTGTCGACTCTGAAACGATGTCCGGTCGATCGGTGCCGAAGCAGAATCACGTTCTTCAGTTCCTCGGCCGATAATGGACCGCAACTTACGACGCTCAAGGCATGGTCAGCCAAAGGTAGTAGCTTAGAAATGAACCGAAATGCAGAGGTGTTTATGTTGATCATGAAGAGGGTTCGATGCCCGTAGTCTTCAATGAGGCGAAGGACCAACTCGATGACGTCCAATCCATCGTTATGCCGCCCCCACCAAAGCTCAAGATCGTGCAAAATGATGACACTATTCTCTTTCACGGACTGAAAGATATCCGTCAGTTCTCCCTGCACCTGCAGTGAGTCCCTCAGCGCCTGCTTGAATCGCTCAATTTCCAGGCTTCCAGAGCGGGGCGGAAACACATTGTAGGTGCGTGTCTTGTCGAACATTTTCTGCGAAAGGAAACGGCAATAAGCCGACTTCCCAGACATGCTCGGCCCTGTCACCACCAACGCACCACGGTAGCCTTCGCGATTGTTTTGAATCGCACGCATTCCTTGTTCAATCTCGTCCGTACGCCCGACCCAAAAGTCGGAACTAACCGTGGAGCGTCCCAAGAAAAGCTGCCTGTAGTAGAAGGGTAAGCCTTCACGAACCTCCGGGCGCGGTGCATGAGCATGCGTATGGTTAAGCATTCTATCGACAACGGTCTCTGCCGCAGGCCGCTTTTCGGTTAGCTTCCAAGCTGCCAACATGGCACTTCGGCGTCGATAGCGAAGGTGGGTGAACGCATGCCTTACGCCTTGATGGGTCGCCGAGAAAACCCGGCCGAACGTTGGGAAAATTTGAACACCTTTACGAGAAACCGTCGGCCGATGAATCTCACGCAAAATGGCGTAGCTATTAGTTCGCTCCTGAACTCGCTCCAGCTGCAACCTAAGATTAGGAGCCAGATTATTCGCCAAGTTACGCAATTCACCATGACACGAGGTGCAACGTTCCAACCCACTGGAGATCACCGGTCCGAGGATCTCCGCCATGCCCTCATCTTCAACCCCTTCAAAATCCCCTAGATTGAACGCGATTAAACGCAACACTTCGGCAACAACCGATTGACTCGACTGGTCGGTCTGTTCGATCTCGTTCAAAATCTCCTGAAGCCCACCGAGAAGTTCCTTCTCGACTAAGGCCTCAACCATCCTTCGTAGGGGGATTTCAACAGGGCTCGTCTCGGCGAAGGGTTCGCTTTCAAGTGAGCCAACACTCTCATCGTCAATGACTTCCATGGTCTCTGGAAGCTCTCCGATAGCGGCGTGTACCTCGCGAAGAAGTTCATCAAATACCGTTCTCGCCTCAAAGGATTGCCGTTGTTCTCGGTAGAACCGGAGCTCCTTGGCCTTATCTTCAGTAGGCGAGTTGTTCAAATCTTTCAGACTACCAATAAATTGCTCAAAGGGTGCCAACACGTTGTTCTGAAGCTGTAGACTTAGACTCGCCTCGGTGCGCTGAACAATGGTCCACAAGCGCGCATGCATGGCGACCATCTGCAGCTCTAGTTCGGTTCTCTTGCAAAGCAATCGTTTTGACACTGAAAGCAAAGCCGGCGCGTCGAGAAGTTGTCGACGCAATGCGATGGATTCGGTCTTGGCGTGACGCGTCTTTCGAACAGACGAGATCACGCGAAGGTCTTCTAAATCGCTTGAGAAGCGCTGCACGAGTCGATGGGAACCTGTCATCAGCGACTGCCGATGCATTGCGAGATGGTCTCGACTCGACTGAATGAGAGCGAGAAACTCCTCGCTCAATGATTCCCTCTCCGAGGCGATAGAGTCCGCAGTAATTTCTTCAGCCCCATCAACGCGTTTTTCCAGCCTGGCGAGCGCATGGTGAGTGGCTTGCAGGAGGCGTCTGACGTCATTGGCAATATCAATACCTCTGGAGGCAGATTCTGCGAGCACTCCGTTCACGATACCGAACGACTCCTCCTCAAAATAGTAGGTCGAGAGGTCGCCCATGGGGACATCCACGCGGATCGTATCTCCTTGAAGGAACGCAGCTAACCGCTTTCGACGCTTGAAGCGCCGTAGGTGCACAGGATCCGCCCTGTTTGGTTCAAACTTGGATTGAGGCAATGTGATGGCTCGAATTCCCTGAAATTGCCCAGCATGTTCTTTCGTCACCTGAAAGAACATGCTGATTGCCTCGTTTAGAATGGAGGTCTGTTCTTGCAACTCATCGCTTTCGAATCTTTGTAGCAATTGTCGACTCTGATAGAGAAAGCTCGAACGCGCTCGGGCGACCAGCTTTCTCTGTCGCCGTCTACTCGCACCCTCCATCGCCTTCTCTAGGTGCCCAAATGCCCGAGTCAGCGCTCCCTCAATCTCTGTCACAAGCGTTATCTCAACGGCTGTATGAGGCTTGAGGAAACGTTCATGCAGGTCATTAAAGAGAGCCCTATGACACTGGGCAAAATTGCGCACGTCGGACACGAGTGAAGGAGCTGCAGGAAGCTGAATCGGCTCCTCTTCCGTTGCCGTCTCGACGACCTGCGGTTCGCCTCCGAGATTGGCCATATGACGAAGCTCATCGAAGAGAGGTTCAAAGTTCTTCGCACTTCGATAGGCGACAAGCATGTTAACCGCGCCATCAAGCTCCTTAAGTTCATCGAAAGTCGCTTCACTTTGCCGCTGTTCGGCCTCAGGAAGGCCCAAGAACGTGAGGGCGGTCTCGGTGGATTCTTGCCGTACCAACTCCACAAATGGGCGATCGTGCAGTTCAGAGTCAATGAACTTAACGTCTGCACTGATTCGTGTCTCGTCCATCAACTTGGAGAGTCGCTTTTGCATGCCGTCTACACGAGAGGCATCGTTATGCACAATGATGAAGCGAAGACGTGTATCTCGCCAATGGCTCGTCCCTTGAAGAAACCTTGCCAATGTGAGCGCAAAACGAATTCGTCCCGCCTGGGGTCTCCACCATATATCGATTCGTTCTGGCCGTTCTTCATTCGGTTTTTCTGAACCACGCCAGAATAGGGCGTTGAACTCTGCCTTTTCGACACATCGGAGGAAACCATCGAAGGCTTCCTCCGAGCCACGGCGTTTAGCGAGTGGGACGAGAACGGTATTAGGCTCGATCCCTGAGAACCCGTGGTATCGACAGATGGCCTCCATTGTTTCGAAAGGTTCGTCACATGGTGTTAATCGGTGGAACACTCCCAACGAGGGCTCATGCTCCTCGACTCGGTGATGTTTACGGTCTTGAACGAGTTCGAAGTCCGTAAGAACTCCTCCGGCTCCTACCAATGCAGCACCAAAGTCAACAAGCTCTTGGCGTTTAGGCTCGTTTCTGCTGCTAAAGGAAAGAATGTTTGGACGCCAATGCCGCTGTTGCTGAGCCCCTCGGCTAAGACGCTGCAATCCCGAACGGACCAAAGACGACCATACACCCTGCCACGTGTCTCCACTTTCCAACTGCAATTGCCGGCGTTTGATAATCACGAAGATCCCGGCCAAGAGCGAGATCGCCGCAATCATGGCCAGGAAGTCCAACTGCACCATGATCAATAAGCACGTAATCGTTCCTACAACTGGCACCAAGGTTGGAATCTTAAAATCGGGGCGAAAATCAGGATTCGCCCATGACTCGATGGCACAACTCAGATTTAGAAAGCCATACGTTGTGATGAAGAACATCGATACAATGGCAGCAATTGCATCGAGTTCACCGATCAAAATCCCGATTTCGGCAATGCCAAACGTGAGTATCAATGGGTTACGCGGTTCATTCGATCGTCCATGCCCCTTCGCAAATACTTTGGGCGTAATTCGGTCTACGGATGTCGCTTGGAGAATACGAGGTGCACCCAAAATACTCCCTAGGGCACTTGATAGAGTCGCTCCCCATATCCCCGCAACAACGAAGGGTGCGTATAGGGACATATCCAAAAGGATAGAGGGATTTCCAATAAGCTGATTGCGGTCGACTCGGAAGGCAAAGAACGCAGCCAAGGCCAGGTAGATAAGGAGTCCCACACCGATGGCCAGAATTGTCCCCTGGGGTAAGGCTTTCTTTGGGTCACGGAGATCGCCGCTCATGTTGACGCCCGCAGTAAAGCCGGTCACCGCCGGAAAGAAAATGCCAAAGAGCACAGCCACGGACACGTCCGACTCAAGCTCGGGCTGCATCGCGGGCTCCGACGGCACCAGGGAGGTGTCTCCACCCAATATGGAGACCAGCGACAACACGATGAAAACCATAATGACGTATTGGATCTTGATGGCGAAGGCCGTGCTAATCAACGTCACCACCGTCACCAAGACGAGCGTGATAGAGCCGCAGACTCGAATATTCTCGCGAGAGGGTTCCATGTCGAAGAACGATAAAAAGCTCTCACTGAAGCCGATGATATAAAGGCTGACGCTAAATGAGAGCCCGACGAATAGTGCGATCCCGAGCGTTCCCCCAATGGGTAGCCCCAAACTTCTACTCACGATGTAGTAAGGACCGCCCGCGCGTACCCGCTTGTCCGTCGCAATGGACGCCACACTGAGTCCGGTGGTCACAGAAATAAGATGAGCGACAAGGATAATTCCAATCGCCATCAAAAGCCCTGCATTGCCCACAATCCAGGGCAAACGCAAATACATGATAACGCCAAGAATGGTCAGGATCGACGGCGTGAAAACGCCCCCAAACGTCCCGAATTTATTGCCTTGGTTCATGCTAGGCCGAGTCCCCCGTGCTTGGCACTATCATCCGCCTTCGCTGGAAATCATGTTCAAATAGGAACGAATAATAACGCGGAACAAACACAGACGCTATCTGTCTCGAAGTTCGAGAAACTGAATCAACCGACGCGCAGCAGCAGACAGAAAGTTTCGAGCCATTTCAAAGTTATCTTCGAGCACATCGGGAAGGATTTCACGATCCGCGCGCAACGCCACTAAATCGGTCTCCGCCACCGCAGTATTCCAACGGGGAACGCGAGCAAGTGCACCGAAAAAACCTGGCATGCTGGGAGCGCTGAACCAAAGGGTTCCCGGTTCTCCGTCACGGCTGCATCTGGCGGTTCCATGAACCATATGCAGATAGTGAAAACAATCCTCACCCTGACGCCACAACACCTCACCTTTGGGGATATAGATCTGATCGAGTAGCTTCGCGTACTGCGCCACAGCATCCAAGCTGCCCCGACGAAAAGCCGGGACCTGGCGAATGACTAGAATGCGCTCGACCACATCGAGGTCTCTCTGAAGAGACGGCAGACTCATCGGCATAGGTCTGTCTGTCAGTGGAATCTTGAGATCCAACTGAAGGCCAAGAAACGTATCGATGGTCTCCTGCGCAATAAACTCGATGAAGCTGCCTAGGATAGAATAATGCTCTTCAAACAAGTCGCGCATATGGTGCTGGTGAAGTTCCAAGACCAGTGTATCTTCCTGAGCCCTCACACTGCGTTTGGCGTGAACATTGCTCAGCATCGCCAGGCTACCGATACCAATACGTCGCTCGCTTGAAGCAATCCGACGACCGTCTTCGAGAATCTCAACGCGCCCTTGAACCACCACATGAGTGACTTCTACAGGCTCCCCCTGTCGTAAAAGCATTTCACCTTGTCGAAACACACGCTCAGAAGCTTGACTTGCAACAACAGCAAGGTCTTCCTCGGGCAGTTGCGCAAGCGCCGGTAGTGAACGTAGAACGAGCATGCGCTCAACGAGTCCGAGGGTATTTCCATACGCCGAAATCATACGGACTCTCCTTCCAAGAGTACGTCGGCTTCCAGCTTTTCAAGCGCGTGCCGCACGACATCCTGAGCGGCGCTTGAGTCTGCAAAGCTAAGTTCGAGTAAGACATCGCGAAACTCACCCAAACCGAGTTCACCAATGTGATAGGCGCCCACGGCACAAAGTGATTCCGAGTTAGAGGTTAGAATCGCCATAAGAATTTGGCTGTAAGACTGATCCTCAAACTCCACTCCTTGCGGTGCATAACTTAACCGTTCAGAACGCTCATCGCGTGTTGAGACTGGACGGACAAGGCCAAGCACCATTTCTCTAACCGGGGAGCGAAGAAGATTTTCAAGAAGCTCCAAGCTGCTGGCTACGTCGTCTTCATCACGAGACAACAACCCACGCTTTATTCGGGCGAAGTCTTCATCGGAATAGATGAGGTCTAGGTGGCGAAAGAGACGGTCCTGAGCATGTTCATACTTATCAAAAATGAGTGTGGATAGCAGTTCATGGCCGGGTGTAATGCGAGATGGCTCCTCCTCCCCTCCCTCTTCAAGCGCCCATGTCCAATTCAGAAGAATATAGGCCGCTCTGAGCGTTCTCTGCGTCGATTCCGCCAGCTTTGCTTCATCGAACTCCAACTCTGGGTTGACCCGTCGCATCTGCGCCAATGCTCGCAGGATCTTGAATCTGATCATCCCGCTTTCTTGAACGAGAAGATTTTCAATCAAAGCATCGGACACTTCCGGGGTGGCCCAAAGTGTCAGCGCAAAGGGGATATTCACGCGAATTCCAAAATCGACAGAATCATCCGCAAGCGCTTCCGTTAGCGCATAGGCACACTGAGGACCGATTGCGGCTAACGCCCCTCTCGCAGGCGTTCTTGCCTCGCGATAAGTCAGCATCCCAATCAGTGGATGAATGAAGGAGAAGCGCGGAAACACACTCATCGCACGGGCCGCTGCTGCCAATACAGATGGGTCATTGTCCTGGCCCAGGGTTAGAAGCAACCCCTCATGGAGGTCATCAAAGTCGTTCTGGTACTCAATGGCCCGAGCTAAAGCAATCCGAGAAGCCGTATCTCCCTGATGGACCAACTCTCGAACCTGAGATTGTGCTTCTTGGCCTAACGCATCGGATCGCCCTACCAATCCTACCAGTGCCGTTCCTCGAACAAGCGGAGCATCATCGCGCAAAGCAGCCTTGCTGATCGCATCGGTTGGTCGTCCCCTCAGAACAGCAGCTCGAATTGCGGGATCTGGGTGGTCGAGCAACTTGTTCGCGATAGGAATAAAGTCGGTCCTTCCCGCGGTGGTAAAGACCTCTAACGCTCGCAGCACAACCTCCCGAGAGGGATGGTGAAGAATCAGGGCTGGTATGAGATGGGAACGCTCGGAATTAGCGAGCATATCGAGCGCTGCAAGCACTTCATTGTTATCCGGACTGTTGAGCGAGGCCATCAAGGCTTCGAGTGCTTCTAAGTCAATCCGGGGCAAGACTACGCGAGGTGCAATACTGCCCCGTCTAAGGGTTGCCCGGAAAAGTTCCAGATAGTGCGGGCGCAATCCACGTGCCATCGCGATCCAAAACACACCGGCCCCAATTACAATGACCGCCAAGGTTCGGTCGTCTCCGCCCAACGCGGTCACGCCGAGGATCAAGAGAGACCCCAGGGCCTGGGCCAGCCGTTGACCAAAAATGTCGATTAAACGTTTCGCATAGGGTCGAAGTTGCTCCGTAACTGGCACGTAGAGCACTTCATTCGCTGTCCGGTGCAACGTGTGCTTGAGGCTTCCCTCTGCACCCTTTAGCGCCAATGCGGCCGTAAGACCCATACCGATCACGAGAAAGCCTGACCCGACCACGAGAAGGATCGGTAAAATCCATAACGAGCGCTGCACGCCCAGAACTTGTAGAGCTACACCGGTGAGTAGAACTTGAGCGAGAAGACCAAGAATATTCAATGCGGTGTAAAGGAGCGCGAAGAATGTTGGTAGTTCCTCTGGTGGTACATGCAGCGCAACTTGGGCTTTGAACACGTAGTCAACGAGTGTGAATGTGATCGTGCTAACACTTGCGAGCACGGCCATTCGGCTCATGTATGGATGGTTTAGGACCAAGCGCATCGCCGCGGTACTCTTTATGCCGACGCTCCGGCTTTCCCAATGAAGACCTGTGCCCCTTACCAACAAAGGTCCTGTGGCTGTTAGGGCAAAGCATAAGGCAGCAGCAAGGAGCATCTCTCGAACACCAATCGTGGTCGCAAGGAGTGCCGCAAGTCCCGCACCCGCAATTGCTCCGAGAACAGAACCCACCGCGATGATGCTGAACAAGCGCTTCGCCTGCTCGATACTGAAAATGCGTCCAAGAACCAGCCAAAACTGCCCAATTGATACGGAGATGAAGAAGCCAGACCAAACGTAGAGGGCGTAGAACATCCAAGACTGAGGCGTGTCGGCTATGACGTAGAAGATGAGTGTTACGACCGCTGCAAACCACAGCCATGCTACGAGGCCACGACGTCCAGGGTTCCCATGGTCCCTCAAGATGACGACCCCGGCCAACATGGCGGTCGCTAGATAAACCCAAGGCAGGTGATCGACGGGCAGATTCCCGATGAAGTACGCATCCCGCGCCGTTTCGAGAATGGTATGGCCAGCTAGGATACCAAAAAGGGTCAAAAACGTCGCCAAGACGGCTCGTCTCTCCTTCTTCTTGATGTCCATCATTGCCGCGACCATTGAATGCTCTCAGATGAATTGGAACTTTCTATGCTGCTCTTTCTTTTTTGAATGTTGCGCCCGGACGCGTCAAAGCGCATGTTTTTCGTGAACGCAACGCTTTTCGAATCGGTGTCATCTGTCCATCTAACAAAGCGCGACCTATAGCATTTGATCCCGCCGATCCGTATGGTAAGAGCGAACGCGTGATTCACAAAAGCGATGAGCCATTGACTACGTTCAGCCCTAATTCATTCCGCCCCACCCTCTTGGGACTTCTCCTGCTCACTCAACCGTTCCCCGGCTGTACCGTCGTGCAGGATTACGGAGAGGACTACCTTGAATGGCGTGACCTCGGTACCGACACGAATATTCAGCCGGCCGATGATACAGGCAGCCAGACCGACGCGACCACAGACACATCAGAGTTTGTAGACGCTTTGCTTGCGGATACAAGCGACACGCTGAGTCCAAATCAGCCTGATGGCTCCCTGGTTGACATCGATGATACCCAGGTGCCTGCTGATACAGGCAACAACGTGAAGAACGATGCGGCAGCCGGCTCGTTGGTCTGGAGCAAAGATGCTCTTTTTGATGTCCGCGGATACATCCGTTTGATTGAATTCCATGACCTGGTTCAAGGCAGCAAGTGGCAAACCGCGGCTCACGAAGTTCGCGTTAGAATCCACCCACAAATACCATCGAATAAGCTCGGTTTGGTTGAAGAAAGTGGCGCCTGCAAACTTTATCTGTTGGATCAAGTAGCATGCCCTCCTCCCTGTCTGAACACGGTGACGAACGGACTGAACATTGGACAAATATCCATTGGCGGATTGTCCTCAGTGGCCGCAGATAAACTTACCCTCGCCTACGGACAGGATGGGGAGTACAGCGTTCAGGGAAATCCGGTAAAGGGCGCCAATCTCTTCGAGCCTGAAGACACCATCGTTGTTCAAATCGAAGGAAGCGCCGATCTCGAATCCCTCGATCTTTTCGTCAAAGGTGTCTCGGACATGACGCACAATAACTCCCAAGTTGTAACACTCAACGATGCTGAGGATTACGTCTTTAGCTGGGAACCCACGGGTAAAGATGAGGTGGTTGAACTCGTCCTAAAGACGGGCCCATGGATCGCCAACCAAGTGCCTGAAGGGATTATCACTTGCGCTGCTGACGACGCAGACGGCTCTATCACGATACCGGCCCAGTTGATTCAAAAGTACCCCTATTTCGATGGCCTGAGTAATGATCAGCACCCATCGATGGTGAGGCGAGTTAGCCGAAACGTCATCGAAACAGAGGAAGGCCCACTCGATGTCTCCGTGATAAGTGAGAGCTTTCTTCGGACGGTTCACTAAACCCGGTTACTCGAGTCGAGAATGGCACCACGCTGTTCCGCCGCGGCCATCACGAACGACGATCCAAAGGTCCACTGGCTCGGCAGGATCTTCGGTAAAGTCCCATCGTACCTCGGACCGTCCCTCCGACTTGGTGATACGCTCTGCAAACGAGCCATGGGTGCTAAAGTAGGAGTAAAAAAGGCTTTCCTGGGTATCGTAGAGCCCAAAAGGCTGATCGATATCCGTCGTCCCGCCGAGCACCTGGTACTCGGGAGGGTTCTCAGGAATATTGAGCGGACGAATGACCATCGACACCCCTTCTAGGCCTGCAGACGTCGTGAGACAGCTCCCCAAATCCGCAACAGTACCCGTTTCGGTCTCCGAATCACCGGAATCCGCCTCCCTCATCTCAAAGGCAAGATTCTCCGGATTCGAATTTGGCTCAGGCGATAAAGACACATTGATTCGTTTGAAGGCATCTACGACCTGGTCTCCCGAACGTACCCGAAGACCGATGGTGTAATTTACGCCTGCGATCATCCTCACTGCATCGAGGACCAACGTAGGCAACCCCTCAGCCCCGAAGCCATAGTAGCCCGAGATACTCGCGTCGCTCAGGATATCCTCGGGGATCGTAACCTTTGCCGTCACCTTGCCGCCCAGGTCTTGAACCAGTTCAGGCGCAACGAGTTCTAAATCGTGACAGGTACCTGGACTATCGAGCTCGTATGCTCCACCACCGCTCGCTGCCGTGCCAGATCCGCCACCAAATGAGCCGCGGCCTTGTTCTCTGAGAGGGCATGCCTTCCACTCGTAGGTGATATCCGCATCGTCGACCGTCACCACAAGTGCACTGAGTTCGACCGTCTCGCCGGGCACGACCTCTGGACGGTCAGCCCCAATCGCAAGGACTCTCAATTTGTCGATGCGTGTGGGATTGGGAAAATCCGGAGTGCATCCACATACAAGAGATGCAGCCGTCAACCATAGTATCGCTCGAGTCTGCATCTAAAATACCGCCCTGAAACCAAGGGTTGGCAAGAAAGGAAAGGATGCGCCAGGCCCTTGTTGCGAATAATCATAAGAGTACGCAATCGATTCCGGATTCGACGCATTGTAAACATTCTGAATGTCTAAGAAGGCCTCCAACATCCACGTATCGAAGCGCCAGCGCTTATCGAATCGAACATCTAACCGGTGAAAGACTGGTAGGCTGGACTCGGTCTCTGCATAAATGGGGATGTAACGATCGGTATCGGCATCATAACGAGAGCCGATGATTGGGTAGTAAGGGATGCCAGTCGACAATGTAAATCGAGCGCCAAGTGAGAATTCGTAGGGCAGCCTGACGGTTGCAGCCAGATTGAGCACGTGACTTTGGTCGTTGGTGAAACGCACCCAGTCGTCCGGGGGATACTTACGTTCGGATCGAGACATCGTATAGCTTAGCCAGCCGTAGAAACGGCCACCGAACTTCTTTCGGACCAGGAGCTCCATACCGAATGCTCGTCCCGAAACGTCTGGGGTCCAAAGCGTACGTTGAAGCCCCCCGTCGCTTGTATCGAATTCCGCACTGGGGCGAACGATGTTGGACATGTCGTTATAGAAGCCCTCGAGGCTTATCTCCCACCCTTTGGCCGGTTGCCACTCAAAACCAAAGCTTCCCTGAAGCCCCCTCAACGGCGGAATGTTGGGATCGCCCACTGGTTCGAAGCTTTGTGCGGGATTTGGGGGCTGATGGGCAATCCCTCCCATCGCCTTGATGGTCCACCGCTTGATGAACTCCCACCGGACACTAAGGCGTGGGTCGAACGTCAGATGGAATACTCCTCCATAATTCTCAAGATTCAGACGCATTCCTGGCAGCAAGCGAAGGCCATCGACGACTTCCCAATCGGCCGATAAATACGGAGCAAGTGAAAGATATGGCCCATCGACATTCAGCACATTCGTAATGGGGCTGAAACTTGGCGGTCTCGGGTCTCCCAAGGGAGGCAAGATGGGGATGGTCAGGTCCGAATCAAATACCGAGTAGAGTCCATCAAACCCAGCCTCTAAAAAGAAGGTTTTGCTGGGTTTGTATTCAAGCCAGGATCGCAACTGCGTTATCCACCCTGTCAGGGAAATATCGAGGTCATCGATATCCTCTGCTGTTCGGAAGTTCGACGTGTAGTCGTACTCAAGGATGGCCGAGTTTTTGAACTTTAAGTCCTTGGAAATACGCCAGTCGACTGCCCCTAGAACTCGATGGAAACCTAACACCAGCCCCGAAGACGAGGATCCATCATCGCTGGACGCCTCGGTGTCGGATGAAAAACGATCTTCGCTTCCCAGGAGCACCAGGCGCGCTTGAACCGAGGGGCTGAATTCATAATTGAGACGCAACTGGTAGTCGGTAAAGCCGATATTTATGTTCGGCTGAAAGAGCGGTAACAGGGCCTCATAGTAGGATTGGCGAGCCGAGACCGTGACCTGTCCCTTATCGTCGTCGAAGGGTGTTGAGAAGAGGACGGATGCCTTCACAACGTCGACTTCGAGGTCCAAATGCCAACGGTCTTTCGGTGGATCCTTTGTCTCGATCGCGATGGCACCTGTTGCGAAGCGCCCATACTTCGCCGGATAGCCGCCCGGGTAGAAGCTAATGCTACCCACCAGCTCAGGATGAATCACGCCTGGCCCACCCAAAAAGTGGTAGAGGACGAGTGCCGGGTGGCCGTCGATAAAGAACCCTGTGTTGTCGAAATTGGCACCACGAACCACGTAATAGCCCAGTCCAAAGGGGGAACGACTTACGCCTGGCAGGGTCTGTACGACCCGTGTTGGATCTCCCAAAGTTCCAGGGGTCTGCGTTAGTTCCTCCTCCACCAGTTTGATTTCGGCCGCTGCCGCTTTTCGCTCTTCATCGATGACAACCGTGCGATTAGATGCGAAGGCGTTGGGGGCGAGATACACAGTTTTTCCCAGGACAACATCCTCTCCCTTAGGAACCGGCACTGGGCGAACCGAGCGTTTTGCACCGCCATGCCCAGGTGTCACCACTTCCAGTGTCTGTTTCCCCGGGGAAAGACCGTCGAAGGAAAAGATGCCGTCGCGATTCGTGACAGTCTGTTTCTCGCGCTTAAAGCGACGATCTCGAATGATCACCATGACACCCGCCAATGGTGTCCGCGTTCCTTTCTCAACGATCTTGCCCGCATAGTGAAAACCAGGCGACCGCTCAGCGGGTCGGCGCCCCATCCTTGGTGGGCCACGCAGAAGGCCTCGCCGGGCCCCTCGAACTGTTCGCGAGTTAACAGGCACCTTAACAACAAGGCGGATGGCAATCGCTTTGCCCTTTTGCTGAGCAGGCTTGTACTTAAACGCGAGAGCAGCACGTTCGACTGCAGCATCGTAGGGCGCTCCCAAGCCCTTCTTTAGTTCTGCCTTCGTCACGGCACCGGTCGCGTCGATATGCAGAATCAGTTCGACTGTTCCAGAGACTAGAGGAGTGCCAGATGGCAGTTTGATCTTCTCAAAAGTCTCCAGTTTGGGTGCCTGAATCTCTGCTGCGTGCGCTGAAAAGAGCGGGCAGAGAAGTAGAAAGAAACTCAGGCATGCAGTGCGAAGGATCCGAAACATGGCAAGAGAGTATAGAAAGCGAACTGTGCGGGCAATATTGCCCCTGACTAAGGACGAGACAACCTACAAAGTCAGCGCCGTAATTGGACCCGTTTGCGCAAAGATTCTTTAAGAGTCACGCAGTTTTATCCAAAATAATCTTGAAACCCAGGCTAAAGATTCGTATACGCCCTGCCGCTCAATGGTACGATCACACTGACGACCTTCGACACTCGAGGGGAAAAGGAAAAAAACATGCAACGCAAACTTTGGCTTACATTGCTCGTAGCCAGCTTCGCCCTCGCCGTAAGCGCGTGCGGTGATGCAGCCACGACCGATACCGATACGACAGCGAATACCGATGCAATGCCGGTAGACGATACAACGCCTGTCGAAGACACAACGCCCGTTGAAGACACAACACCCGTTGAAGACACAACACCTGTTGAAGACACAACACCCGTTGAAGACACAACACCTGTTGAAGACACAACACCTGTTGAAGACACAACACCTGTTGAAGACACAACACCTGTTGAAGACACAACACCCGTTGAAGACACAACACCTGCTGAAGACTGCAACACAATTGCCGATCTCAAAGCCCAAGCAGAGGGACCTGCGGACGTTCTTCTTTGCAACGTTGCTGTAACCTACGTCTACGAGTCTGGATTCTTCATCCAAGGTTCGGCTGACAGTGCCGCAATTGGCGTTTACGTCGGTGGCTCGCTCACGGATGAGGGTAACTGGCCCTACGAAGCACCCGTTGCCGGAGATCTCTTGAACCTCCAAGTAACCGAATATGGAAGCTACAACGGTCTCCAGCAGATCACAGCATCCCTTGCTCCAGAAAAAGTTGGAACCGCTGACATCTCTGCCTTCGCCTTAGACCTATCTGAAGGCACGGTACCTAGCGAAGATATCGAATCTCGTTTGGTCACCATTACTGGCGCGAAGGTCGATGATAAGAACGGAAAGGTTCTCAGCATTTCCTACGGAACCGCTACCGACGTTCCTTTCTATGTCATTAACGGCAAAGACCTTTGCCGAAACGCAACGTTCGATCTCACTCACGGTATCGTGACGGAGTATAACGAGACACATCAGATCAAGACGTTCGATGCGACGGTTGATGTCACAAACATCGATGACTCCGGATGCGCTGACAACGATTCGAACTGGGATTTTGAGGACTGGACATTGACCGATCCTCCACTCGGATTCGAAAAGACTGATTACGCCGACGGATTCACAGTAACCCAGGACACAGAAGCGTTCTATGGTGGAGCGTCCTCGGCCAAAATCATGCTGATGACGGAGAAAACGGCCGAACTAGCACAGAGCTGGTACATGCCAGTCACCGCCGGCACGAACTACACACTCAGCGTGTGGGCTTGGGAAAACGACCCCAATCTTCGAGCGCGTCTCGTACTCGAGTTCTTCGACGGAGCCCAAAAGGTCGACGCCGGTGACAACGTTTCCAAGTACTCCGACTACACGACTGACAACGCTGAATGGCAGGCAATGTCGGTCACAATCACGGCCCCCGAAGGAGCTACTCAATTGCGAGGCTTCATCCGGTTCTACGACCAGAACGACTTCGATCCTGCAGTAGGCGCCGCCATGCACATCGACGACTGGAGCGTATCGATGAACTAGGCAGATCTGAGATCTGACGAAACGAAGCGTCCCCTGCTTACAGGGGGCGCTTTTTTTATGAATATCGGTCGTCGTCCCAGGGACGAGCAGTGTTCGAGTATCCTCGCTCCTCCCAGTACCCCAGCCTATCTGCGGTGAGGAATTCGATCGCAGATATCCATTTGGCCCCCTTCCAGGCGTAGAGCTGAGGGGTAATCATGCGCACCGGCCCACCGTGCTCGCGACTTAGCGGCTCACCGTCCGCCTGAGTCACCAGCAACACGTCGGGCTTCAGCGCCTCTTCCAGGGAAAGGTTCGTTGTGTAGCCATCCGAAGCATGAATGAATACATGAGTGGCATCATCATGAGGCTCAACCAAAGCCGCGATGTCCAAGAAGCGGACTCCAACCCAGCGGATGCCCAGCTTGGACCAAGTGGTAACGCAATGAAAATCCGAAACGTCCTCGATCTGTTCCAGTTCCATAAAGCGCGCCCAGTCTAATTCGCTCTCGACCTCGCAAGCGCCATATACCTTCAGTCGCCACTCGCTTGGCGATATCTCGGGATGAATTCCTAAATCGAGCACGGGCCATTTCCGACTTTCAGTCTGGCCGATCGGCAAACTCGGGTATCCGTGAGCATTGAGCTTACCGCTTCCCTGGGGCTGCCCATCAGATTTAGGCGACTCCGCCTTGCCCGCGAGGAACCGCTCTCGCAAGCGCAATCGTGATCTCATGATGCGTTCTAACCGGCTATCGTCGCTCATGGCCCTGTTGGCCTCCTGCATGTTGTGGCTGAGTGGGAGATTGCCAGGCTCACGGAATGGGGTCCAGACCGGGAGTACGAACATATGTCCTGGCGTTGTGATTTTGGCAGCAATATGAGAAGAGGAAGAGACTGTGTTCCTCTCTTAGGTAAACGTCGAGGCTTTCTTCGCCATGCATCTCCTGTGCGTTGTCAATGGTCAAACGGTGACCGCTCCCATCGATGAACAACACCCTCAGGTGGTCGTTGGTCGACACCGCGATTGCGACATGGTCGTTAAGAGCCCTCGTATTAGTAGGCGCCACTGTCAAATCAAGTGGACTCCGGACGGAATTGCCATCAAGGACTTGGGTAGCAGTGGTGGTACGCATGTGGGCGATCGCAAGATCGGTCGCGCACGAATCAAACCGGGTGACCGTATCCGCTTGGCAGACATCACACTCGAGCTTCGAGACGGCCCTGCCCCCACAATAGATGTGCAGGAAGCACCTACGGATGCGATTGTTGGCGCCCCTGCGAAACAGTCGAGTCCGGGTTCGAGCGAATGGGAACTCCATTATGCAAACGAAGACGGAGAGCAGCAGGTTGCAACGCTTCGCTCAGGCTCCAGCCCACTCATTCTTGGGCGAAAAGCGGATTGTGACATTCGGCTCGTAAATCCGACAGTCGGAAGGCACCATTGCAAAGTCAGCGTGGAGAACAACGAGCTTGTTGCGAAGGACCTCGACAGCAGTAACGGTACATTCATTAATGGCGAGAAGATTCGGCGCGGAAAGCTCACAGACGGCGACGTACTTGAATGTGGGACTGCAGAAGTTACGATTAAGGCTCTCGTTGGAGCGGTCGATTCGGACGATAGCGATGCCGCAGATGCAGGTGACACCTGGTCAGATGAAGCGCTTGAAGAGGATATGGGCCCACCCAACTGGTTCCTTGTCTTCACCGACGACGATGGGCGCGTGACGACAGTCGAAATGGCGATGAAACTACGGGTCTTGGCCATGGGTGAAGACAGTTCATGTGAAATCTGCGTGAAAGACCGCGGCATGGAAGGTGAGCATATTGAGATGACGTGGGAGTACGGTGTGCTCGTTGTACGAGATTTGGGCACGTCCACGGGCACGATTCTAAATGGGCGTACGATCGACGAGGTCGTTCTACGAAACGGCGATGTGATCACCTGTGGTGATTTTCAGGTACATGTCGTCCGTGGCTCGTCAGGGGAAGTCGCGCGCGCATCAACCGGCACGCGTAGCAATGATGCCGACTTTTGGGCTCCCATTCTCAAACGCCACGAAGACGGTCTATCAATGACCTACATCGACACAGATCCCTACGATGAGACACGTAAACGCGAATTGACCATCTGGGGGGACGGAGAGGCGAGTCTTGAGGTCATTATGCGAGGCGAAAAGGAAAGCATGGATGCCCGTGTATCCGGACCGCTGTTGGACGCTCTATTCGATGCCATGGTCAGAGCCGGCTTTCCAGATGTAGCGAGCACGAAACTCGACGAGGACGAAGAACCCGCCGAACTCGAAGTCTACCTTGACTCAGAGGCTTCGAATGTCACGCTGAGTCGACGCGTATTGGAACGCTCCTCGGTGTACAAGGAAGTCGCACACATTCTAGATGCAGTACTTTCGCAGATACGAGGCTGACACGTCGTCCAAGTTATTGTTCTAGTACCTCAAAGCGAATGCCGACCGCATTCAAACGCTCGATCAACGCTTCCCCCAGCGCCGCTGCAGGCGTTGTTACGCCACCAGCCATGGGTAACTCATCCCGGGACGTTGCCATGAGAATAGCGGCCTCAGCCACCATCTTGCTGGTTTCGTCGTAGCCTGGATCTTTTCCGCTTACACGCGTCACTACGCGTGAACTTTCGGTCGTTCCCAGGAATGTTAAAGAGAAGTGATTCTTGGCCCGTTCAGCTTCATCAGGCCCATCGCCGCTTGGAAGGCGCTTCAAAAGCCACTCGCGAGTCATGGAGGTCTTCGCAAGCGCTCCCCACACGGCCATTGAACAGCCCAACGAGACTAAGCGAAGAAGAGAACGCTTACCGAAGAACTGGCCATACCGAAAATCCGGTCCGTAATCGCCTCGAGTCGACATACTGCGTTTGACCATCCAAGGATCGATCACAGGCATCGGAACAACCCAGGCACCGCTTGTCGCGTCCTTGTGCAGACCTTTGGGGAAGGCGGAGGTTTTTTTCCCTTTTCCGTTCGACCCCCGCTTCTTGATCGGTCCCTGTCCCCGCTGAGAAGCAATAGAATCGATGGCTGACGCCCACGTTCCCCCACTGGGTCGAAAACGCCCCTCGACGATCCCTTTAACTGTCTTCGATTCCTCACGCGGCAGTTGTAAGACTGTATAAAGCGCACCAAGATCGGCAGGAATGGAGTCAAATCCGCAGCAATTCAGCATCAAGACTCCCTTATCTTTCGCCTCCTGATCAAAGCGGCGAAGCATTTTGATGACAAATTCGGGTTCTCCCGTGATGTCCAAGTAATCCGTTTTTGCCTCCAGGCATGCCTTGACGCAGGCTTCGCCGTATTGGTTGTAAGGACCAACTGTCGTGAGTACGACTCTCCCTTGTCTTGCCATGCTTACCATCGAATCAGCATCGCTAAGCTGCGCCGCGATCAACCCAACTTTTGGCGTATGGAGTGTCCGACGCAGGGCTTCCAGCTTTCCAGGGTTTCGACCCGCGAGCGCGAATGTAAAACCCGCTTCAGAAGCTCTGAGGTCTAATGCTTTGGCAACTAGGCGACCGGTGAAGCCGGTAGCCCCAAATAAGACGATATCGAATTCACGTTGACTCATGCCTGTTTTCTACCGCTGCTGCAGACGCTTGTCGACCGGTTCCTTGAGAAGGTTCCTCCTGGTTCTGGCGTGCTTTTGTTCGTCCGCAAGGCATGTTAAGTGGTTGAGCATGAACCGATTTACGCTTTTCACTTTCATCATTCCTCTTATCGCTGGTTGCGCCACTGCCCAAAACACCAAGAAGACGCAGTGGGATCCAGCAGAGATCTTGGACACAATCGAAGCCAAGGCCAATGCAAGCCTGGAGAACACAGCACCGGTCCAAGAAGGAACCGTCGTTCTCAAGGGGGCCACCGTCATGACGGCAAACGGCACGATCCATAAGCCGGGTTACGTCGTATTCACCGACGGGCGAATCGTTGCTGTCGCGCAGGGAGAACCTGAGGACGTTCCTGGTGCGCAAGTACACGACGTGAAGGGCTCGTTCATCACCCCGGGTATTGTGGATACACACAGCCATTTGGGCGTGTATCCCGCTCCTTATGCAAAAGCACATTCCGACGGCAATGAAATGAGTGCACCAACGACGCCTGGTGTCTGGGCAGAACACTCATTCTGGCCTCAAGATCCTGGCATCGAAAAGGCTGTGATGGGCGGCGTTACGACGATCATGGCACTACCAGGTTCTGCCAACCTAGTCGGTGGGCGTGGTGTGACGCTCCATATGGTGCCACACCAAGGTAGCCGAGCGATGCGTTTTCCCGGAGCTCCCACCGGTGTCAAAATGGCGTGCGGTGAAAACCCCAAGAGAGTCTACGGCGGAAAAGGCCGATCACCATCCACTCGTATGGCTAATGTACGTGGCTATCGTAAGGTCTTCGTTCAGGCACAGAAGCATCTTGAGACCATGAAGAAAAAAGGTCCTGAGGCACCCAGAGACGTGGAAATGGAAACACTGGTCGGGATTCTCCTCGGCAAATTTCTACCTCAAGTCCACTGCTATCGTGCCGATGACATGCTCTCATTCCTACAAGTTGCGGACGAGTTCGGATTCAGTGTGCGGTCCTTCCACCACGGCCTTGAGGCCTATAAGATCCGCGACATTTTGGCCAAAAAGGATGTGTCGGTCTCCACCTGGGCAGACTGGTGGGGCTTCAAGATGGAAGCGTACGATGGTATTCCTGAAAATGCGGCACTGCTCAGTAAATCGGGTGGCAAACCTGTGATTCACTCAGATTCATCGCGTGGTATCCAGCGCCTCAATCAAGAAGCGGGCAAAGCGTACTACGCAGGTCGTCACGCGAAGATTGAGCTTACGGAAAACGAAGCGCTGCGATGGATCACGTACAATGCAGCGTGGACTCTTGGTATCGAAAAGGAAGTCGGAACTCTGGAGCCGGGTAAGCGGGCTGACATTGTCGTCTGGAACAAACACCCCTTCTCCGTTTACTCAAGCGCTCAGTTGGTCTTCGTCGATGGCATCGTTCGATACGACGCCGCCAAGAAGTCTGCTCCGTGGAGTGACTTTATGCTCGGTCAAGAGGAGGCTAAATAATGCGGATTCTCAGCCTTACACTTACTTTCGCCGTAGGCGCTCTCTTTGTCGGCTCCGTGAGCCCAGCACACGCCAAAACCTCCTGTTCGGCAATTGTTGGCGCCAAAGTTGTCTTGCCTGGCGGTAGTTTCAAAACAGTCGACGTCGTCATAGAAGGCAACAAAATTGCGGCGATTGGAAGTCCTGTGCCGAAAGCATGTCATACGACCGACGGCAAGGGTAAGACGCTTACTCCAGGCTTTATCGAGACTCAATCCAGCCTTGGCCTGGTTGAGGTGAGCCTAGAGGAAACATCGGTAGACACCTCTTTGACGGATAAGCATTCAAGCCCGAAACCAATCCGGGCTTCATTCCAGGTGTTTGAGGGATACAACCCCAGTTCAACCTTGATCCCGATAGCACGACGGGCCGGCATTACGTCCTCGGTACTCCTTCCACGCGGGGGGACCATCAGTGGTCAAGCTGCTTGGGTCGATTTAAGCGGCACGACCCAACGGGATGCTATTCGCTCTGAAGCCATTGCCATGGTTGCTCATATCGGGCAAAGCGGCGCATCGCGCGCTGCTTCCCTCCATCGATTGCGAGCGCTCTTTGAAGAAGCCCGAACCTTTCAGAACTCGTCTAAAGACTGGAAGAAAAACAAGACGCGCCCTTTCCATCACGTCCACGAACTAAAGGCGATTCTTCCTGTTCTAAAGGGTTCTCTGCCGCTGCTGGTCAGTGCCCACCGCGCTTCGGATATTGAACGAGCGATTGCCTTAGCTGAATCTTTCGGCATCCGGCTCATCATCTCGGGTGGTGCCGAGGCCTGGAAGCTCGGACGAGTCCTCGCGGAGAAGAAGATCCCTGTCATTGTCGATCCCGAGTCCAACGGACCCGGCTCATTCGACCAAATACACGGACGGAGCAATAACGCGGCACTTCTCGAAGCAGCCGGTGTTCCTCTCATCATTTCCAGCTTCTCAAGCCACAACGCCCGGAAGCTTGCACAGATGGCAGGGACATCAGTGAGGGAAGGACTGCCTTACAGGGCTGCGCTGAAAGCGATTACGGAGACCCCCGCAAACGTGTTCGGTCTCGATGGACTAGGAAAAATTGAGATTGGAGCCCGCGCCAATCTGGTCCTGTGGACCGGCGACCCGCTGGAACTAAGCTCTATTCCCACGCATGCATGGATCGGTGGACAGCCACAGTCGCTGATCTCACGGCAGTCTAAACTTCGAGATCGCTACATGACCTTACCGGTCCAACGTTAAGCCTAGCCCACCTGTTCGTGAGCAGGTGCCAATTGGTTCATAAAGCGAGCCATCTCGATATCGAGCTTACTCAATCCACCCGCGTCGTGCGTTGAAAGCGTGACATCAACGCGATTGTAAACATTGGTCCACTCAGGATGGTGTCCGTGCGTCTCGGCATACAGAGCAACGCGATTCATGAATCCAAACGCTGCGTTAAAATCACTGAAGACGAAGCGTCTTGCAATGGCGTCTCGCCCTTCCACGAGTTGCCAACCCTCAAGTCCGCCAAGATGCGTCATACGCTCTTGCGTAGTTAACCGTGTCGTCATGATACCCCCCACATTTCGACATAAGGGGGATTAACATGTTCCGTACCTTGCTGGTAGAATCTCGTGTCGTAGCATTGTAAGCGAAAGGTCCTAAATTCAGGAGACAGACCCCATTGATGAACCCCAAAGAAGGTGCAAAGTTAGTAACCGGACTTGTAACCTCCATACTCATGGTCGTACTCAGTAACGCCGATGTAAGGGCAGAATCGAGCCATGGTGAGGACGCTATTCGCTGTTCCATCCATGCACCTGCCGGAGTTGCCGCAACAGCACTTACAGATCCCAAAACGGGCTTTTGCAATGGGTTCACCACAAGCCGCGACGGAAAGCTCGTTGCCGAGGTACGTGGCGACTTCCTTGGCTCAGGCGTCATTCTGATCTCCAAGGATGGTGAGCGAGCTGTCTTCGTCCAATCGTGGTTCTACGGTAGCTTCCGGGGCAACGGGCGATTCGTTTCGTCGGGCCTGCATTACGACCAGATCCCTCTCACGAATGACGGCCTTGTCTTCTTCTTCCGAGGAAAGAAGACGGCATCTTACACCATTGAAGAACTCGTTCATCGCCCCAATATGGTCAAGGTCGGTCCCCGTCACGTCCATTGGCTCGACCCTAGCACCGACCTTTTCCGTGCCCCGCTCGGTAACGCGTTGGAACTGAAGACTATGTCACTACGAAAGCTTTCATTTGATACAAAGACAGGGCGCCAACTCAGTGCGATGGATACGGAAGAGTGGCTAAGGTGCACACATATCGCATACGGGGAGGTCCACTTCGATGGTCGACCGGCAATGGATCCCGTGTACAGCGTCAAGGGGACATTACCCGACACGGTAATCTTTAAAATCCCCGCAGGTCTCTCAGTCAGGCCCGGATACCAGGCTCGTTGCTTCAAGCAGGGCCGGACGGGTTGGATTGCTGGACCTCGGCTTTTCGACCTAAACGGAATCAGCGTCGCCCCCAACGCTCGCAATGAACGACGATTTCACTGCACTCAGGACGCGGACTGCATCCTTCATTGTGATGCTGGAGCGGTTAACCGAGTATGGTACGAGGAGAGTCGGCGGAGCTTGGGTCACTGTCGTGAAGCATGTGATTCCGAAGGACGCGAAGTACGCTGCGAACGACGAAGTTGTGTCGCACGGAATTCTGACGGTTCCCTCAGCGATTCTTGCAGCCGGAGACGGTGAATGACACGCATTCTCACCACGCTCGCCATCGCTACATTTGTCACATCCACGGCCTATGCCGGAACCCCCTCACCGGCTAAGACCTACGCTAAGGCGAAAACCGAATGCGGTGGAGGGAATATGGATGCCTGCGCGTTTCTGGGAGTGCATTATCAGAACGGTAAGGGAGTCGAACAAAACATCACAGAGGCTCAGCGGCTTTTCGAACTCGCATGCAATGGCGGAAGCCAGATCGGGTGCACGGACTTAGCGGCGCATCACCTCCAGGGAACACCGACAGAAAATAAGATCGAAACGGCGAACGGTCTCTACGAAGCTGCGTGTCAATCCGACGTTGGACGTGCATGCAGCGGCTTCGCATATAGTCTGATGACCCATACCGAGAATCCTTCAAGAGACGTAAAAGAGCGGGCTTTGAAGTTCGCTAAACGTGGATGCTACCTAGAGGATGGCTGGGGCTGCTACCTGCTGGGAACTCATGAGCTTGAGACAAAGAAGCGTAAGAAGAAAGCGAGGACTCTTTATAAGCAGAGTTGCAGTTTCGACCACGGACCGGGCTGTATCTTGCTGGGTCAACTATTGATTTCGGGAGAAGGCGGTAAGAAGGACCCAAAGAAAGGTGCGGAACTCTTTCACCGTGCGTGCGAGCTGGGTCAGCCGAGTGGGTGCGGCCACCTTGGACGCCTTCTTCAGTCGGGTTTGGGCGTTCCAACGTCTGCCAGCCAGGCGGCGAAACTTTTCAAAATCGCATGCGACGCGGGTGATCCTCGAAGCTGTGCGGACTTGGGCATGATGTGTGTTCGGGCGCAGGGGATTCCGCTGGATTACTCCTGCGCGAAGCGGCGCTTCAAGCAAGCCTGTGACCGGTCCTATGCACGTGGCTGTACCAACCTCGGTTTACTGCACCAGAAAGGACTCAAAGTTCGCAAAAACCCGAGAAAAGCACTCACTCTTTACGAACGCGCCTGTCGGCTGGGCGATGGCAAAGCATGCGCTTGGGTTGGTGTTCTATATCAGAGTGATTTCGCCACACTGCCGGCCAGTCAGAAAAAGGCAGAATCGGCACTCAGGAAAGGATGTAGCGCGGGGCACGCATTCGCGTGTGCCGCTCTTGAAGTCGGTGAGTAACGCAGCATTCACCACATTGTTGGATCCTGACGTGTCTTTAAGGCAAACTGTCTGGGTGGGATTCTTACGACCGAGGCTGGCCACCATGCCTGGCTTGAAAAATACAAGACTCCATCGTTGGGTATGCCTTTTCTTGCTGCTCTTCATCGCGCCATTGGGCGCTTGCGATGAAGTTATCATCTACAAGGATTACCCGGTCGTTTATGATGACCCCTTCGGGGACGATCTTATCGTCGGTGATCCTGCGATATTTCCAGGTACGAATCACGAGCAACTCTTCGAGGAGCTTAACGATGGGGATGATTGCCACATCATCTACGGTTTTCAGGGTGGCATCTGGGTACACCTATCAATCCGGGTAACGGGCATGCCCAGTTCCGGGACGGTGTTTGCTTCCTTGGGCACAGACGTCGGCGAGATTCAGTACGACCTGAAGTTGATGCGTACCGCGGAGGGCTTCCTTGAAGCTTATGATATCCCAATTCCGATCAATGCAGACGAAGAAACCATCGAGGCCTTGTACGGCAGCGAAGCGACCCTAACCGTGCGCTTCACCACAGAGGCTGGTGAAATCGAGGCTGTCCGCAATGTGATCTTAGAGGAGGGCTAGTGATGGCACCTCGATGGATCGCACTACTGCTTGCACTCCTCACACTTGGGGCCTGTGTTGACGAAACCATCGTGTTGGTTGAACGGTCGAGTTGCCTTTCCTGCCACCGCCCACTTAAGCCAGACGGAACCCCGCACGGGATCGAAGAAGCCCATCCGCCTGTCGATGGTGAACCGTTGAGCTGCGTTGACTGCCACGGCGGCGATCCGACGGCTCGCACCCAAAGTGAAGCTCACGTACTCCCAGGGCCAAATGCGTCTCCGTACATCAAAAACCTGACAATTGGTGAGCTAGACCAGGTGGATCCAGACTACCTGCGCTTCGTGAATCCTGGGGATTACCGTGTGGCAGGGAAGTCGTGTGGCTCGGGAGCAGGAGCCGGTTGCCACCAGGAGATTCTGGACAGAATTCTTACGAACCAGATGTCCACCTTCTCGGGTGAGCTTGGTGTAGCTCGGTACCGTGCGGGCGAGCAAAGTAGCGGTGCCGGGACGAAAGCGGTGTATGACGTACGTGACGAGAGCTACGTATACGGAGAGATTCCAGGCACGGTCGGAGCACTCGAAAAGATGGAAGAGCCGATCATTTACGAGGATACAGACACGATCGGCCCCTATCAGGACCTCTATCTCACGAAGGCATGCATGCGCTGCCATACTTGGAGCTTCGGAGATAATAAGTTCGCTGGAGACTTCCGATCCAGTGGATGTACGGCTTGCCACATGAACTACGCCGACGATGGCTTGAGTCAGTCCGAAGACCCGACCATCGATAAAGAATTTCCCGCGCACCCGATTAAGCACGAGTTGACGACAGCAATAACGAGTGAAAACTGCGGCCATTGCCACTATCGAGGTGGCCGTATCGGTCCCAACTACCAAGGATACCGGGAAAGTGGTGGCCCGGGCTTCAACCCTCCATACGCCGGTTTTCTCGGTAAGGCGCTCCACGGACACGATGCAAATTACTACATCACGGACGAGGACCTCACTAACTCGCACGACGAGACTCCACCGGATGTACACTACGAAGCGGGAATGGACTGCATTGATTGCCACACCGAAAAGGATGTTCACGGCGACGGTCACCTTTACGTGAACACAGAGATTGTGATCGAAATTGGGTGCGAGGACTGTCATGGGACCGCCGATGAATTAGCGACCATGACGACGCGGGCGGGTAACCGACTCAAACACATGTGGCAGGATGAAAACGGAGACTTTTGGCTTAAGACCAAGGTGAGCAACAAAACGCTCAAGGTCCCACAGATAAAGCCAGCTATCGAAAACGCCGATCCCGACTCATACCTGCACCACTCCATGGGCCGGGATGAAACAGGCTTCTCGCACATGGACAATATCGCCTGTCACACATGCCACAGTGCCTGGATGCCGAACTGTTACGGTTGCCATGTCGAGGTCGACATGCGCGGCATTCAACGCAGTCTTATCGACGGCGGGATGACCCCCGGTAAGATTAAGGGCGGTCGGAAATGGGTGTCGACAGACGACCTCATCCTCATGCTCGATACAAAAGGCCGGATTTCACCATCGATGCCGAGTGAACGGATGTTCTTCACGGCCATCAACGGGGCAGGTGAAAAACTCATCGACAACCAGGTTCGACGGGGTCCGAAAGGTGAGATCGGGTTTGGACACCGGACGTTTAATCCGCATACAATTCAGCGTTGGTCTCCGTTTATGCGCTGCGATCGGTGTCACTTAGTCGAGGGGACTCACGAGAATAAAGATCAAGTCAATCAGGTCATGGGCTTCGGAACGGACCGATACATCGAGACGGACGGCAATGGCAAACAGTACCGGCTCGACCAAATCGTAAGCGAGACCGATGAAATCATGGTTCTCGTCGGTCACGATGAGCCGAACGTCTCACGTCCTCTAACGCCGGAAATCATCGACCGTATGTTGTCGGTAGAGGTGCCGGGACTTGCCTGCCCGACGCCTGGCGATGTTGATGTTCCACTGAGCCTCATTCAAGACTCAATTTTCACACCCAGCTGTGCCACGAGTAAGTGCCACGACTCGGTGGAGCCTGCAGCGGGACTAGATTTGACCGCCGACGCAGCTAAGAATGGCCTTATCGGTGTCCCATCAGTGCTGGATCCAAGCATCATGCTCGTCGTGCCTGGCGAGCCCGAGAATAGTTTTCTCTACCAAAAAGTATTGGCTGGAGAGGATTTAAAAGGTACACCAATGCCTCCCGAAGGTGCGCTCCTTGAACCATGTCAAATCGACATGATCCGAGCCTGGATCGCAAACGGGGCTAAATAAAACGCTCCAAATAGGCTCAAAAGGTGAACACATGCGCTTGGTAACTTGCTTCGTAGCAGTCATTCTATCCTTCACCCTCGCTTGCGGCGAGGAGACACCTGGACCGGTACCAGTAGACACCGGCTCTGATGCTGGCCCTAGCACTGATTCAGGCCCTGGTGCTGATGTGGTCGAAACGGATGCTGGAGCAGACATCGAGGAAGACCCGGAGCCCACCTGTCCCGAACCCGGAAGCACAGAACGTCCTGCCGGCTTGGGCGAGGCCTTTGGGGTCATGGATGCTCAACGCAGGAAGCTCGTATTCTGGGGTGGAAACGCGGGAATACCAGTGAACTGCAATACAGCCACAGATCACATCGATACGCTTTGGGTTTACGACACAGTATGCGCAACGTTTGAGCGAATCGAAACAACCGGCGGACCTGGCCCACGAGCTCGAGGCATGGCCATCTACGACCCTGACCGCGATCAAATGGTCATCTTCGGTGGACGTTACCGTGGGACGCCTACGGGGCTATATACCGTTTACGACGAGGTCTGGGCACTGGACCTTGAAACCTACACTTGGACTCAAATTACCACCGAGGGACCGTCTCCCTCACCTCGTAGTAATCCTGCAGGTGCCTACAACCAACTCACGGGAGAATTGGTCGTATTTGGCGGAAACACGAGTAATGATGGTTTGAAATTTGGGCCGCTAAACGATGTTTGGGCCTTGGACCTCGACAATAACACGTGGAGACAAATTACGACTGCTGGCCCGAAACCCGAGCCTCGTCTCTTTCACTCCGCTTCAGTCGATAGTGAGGCCAACCTGCTCTACATCTACGGGGGCGGCGGGGCAAATGCCTGGATTGGACCCTTCTTGGGTGACCTTTGGGTCATGGATCTCACGAATGGGTCGTGGGAGGAGCTTCACTCTGGAGGAATAGGTGCTCCCATGGGCCGTATCTGGTCTACGACGGCCTGGGATAAAGTTGGAAAACGGCTTCTCATGTTCGGGGGCCATGATGATGGAATGCTCGGCAATACGAATGACACGTGGAGTTTCGACCCGAGTACGAATACATGGACATCCATCACAGAGCCTGAGGAGATCTATGCTCCCGCCAATGGGTTCTGTAATTTCCCGAAAGATTTCACATTCCCGAATCTCGATGCGCCTGAACGACGGAGCGGACAACTTGCGGGACTCGATGAAGTGCGAGGTGAGTGGGTCATTTTCGGTGGGAAAACCGACTGCGGTCTTATCGATGACGTCTGGCTTTTCGGTTTAGGCCAAGACTCGTGGGTGAAGCTCATGGGTGCATCGATGGGGGAAACCTGCAATCGAGGTGACCAACCCCAGCTTTGTGTGGCACTCTGTCAATAGAGCGCCGAGCGAACCGTTTGGTTCCGTACACAGGGGGAAAGCAAATGCGCACTATCGCCATCACAGCGATGCTTTTGTGCATGCTAAGCTGTAAATCTGAGGACACTCCAGTACCTCGAGATAGTTGCAGTGCTGAAGGCTGCGACAGCGCTAACGCAGATACAGAGCAACCAGCTAGGCTGGTGACCTACACGGAAGAACGCGAGAAGTGCTCACACTACACGCCAAATCGCATGGCTCTTTTTGGAGAATTCCACTCGCACACAGGGTTCTCGTTTGATGCGCGTTCGTACGACAATGTCCTTACTCCGGTAGACGCACTGGCCTTTGCCCGTGGAGAGGAAGTCCTACTTTCTCCCCTTGGACCCGACGGCAAAGGGACACGGCCCGTGTCCTTGGATCGCCCATTAGACTTTGCGGCTATCACCGACCATGGGGAATTCCTAGGCGAGATCTACCATTGCTCGACGCCTGGAGCTGCCGGATACGATTCGCCCAAGTGTGAGGCGTACCGCCAACCTGAGAGTCAAGGAGCCTTCGACTTTGGCGTTATGCTTGCTTTAGACGAGCCTGAACGCGACGAGGATTATTGTGGCGGCGATGTCGCAAACTGCATCGAAGCCGCCAAGATTCGTTGGAAGGCCATGCAGCAAGCCGCTGAAGAAGCATACGACCGCAGTTCCTCCTGTGGATTTACATCCTTTGTTGCCTACGAATACACCAATACGATCGCCGTTAGTAATCTTCACCGGAACGTTATTTTTCGAAATGCTCAGGTTCCAGACCTGCCGATCAGTCACTTTGAGGCTCCCAGCCCTTGGCTCCTTTGGAAAGCACTCGACTCGGAATGTAATCAGGCTGACACGGGGTGTGATGTCATTGTCCTACCGCACAATTCCAATCTCTCAAACGGCAACCTATTCTTTCCAGATTATCCCGGCGCAAAAAATCTGAATGAAGAACGTGAAATGGCCCAGCTTCGCGCTCGTATGGAACCAGTCGTCGAAATGTTTCAACACAAGGGTGATATGGAATGCAGAAACGATATGGCCTTCGTGAACGCCGATCATGATCCCTTTTGTGACTTCGAAAAAGTGCGGGAAACAATCGAAGACTGTGGGCAGGAACTTGGGACAGGCGGTATGCGCTTATGGGGATGTGTACATCGCCTCGACTACGTCAGGAATGTCCTAAAGCTAGGCCTTAAGGAAGGTGCTCGGCTCGGCGTGAATCCTTATGAACTCGGGTTTATTGGTTCAACAGATACCCACAACGGAACACCGGGTTATGTGGACGACCATGACTTCCAAGGTCATGTAGGCGCGGTCGATGATACCCCGGAAAAGCGACTGGGCTCAGGTACTGTGACCCATGACGGTGTGATCAATAACCCTGGTGGCCTAGCGGCCGTGTGGGCCGTCGAGAATTCGCGCGACGCAATTTTTGAAGCGGTGCGGCGCAAGGAAACATTCGCGACCTCTGGTCCCCGAATAAAGATTCGCCTCTTTGGAGGATGGGATTACGACGAAGCGATCTGTGGAAGTCCCGATTTGGCAGCCCAAGGCTACGCATCCGGTGTGCCGATGGGCGGACACCTCCCGGAGCCAGAACAAGCTGGTGCACCCGTGTTTGTAGCCCACGCAGAATGGGATGCAGGTACCCTCTCCCAGAGTGGAACCCCCCTTGAGCGACTTCAAATCATCAAGGGTTGGCTCGATGAGGATGGCGAATTGCGGGAGCGAGTGGTGCATGTCGCCGGTAACGAAACCACAGTGGCCAAGGTCGATACGTCGACCTGCGAACGTTCGGGTGAGGGCCATGAAACCCTCTGCGCGCGTTGGGTAGACCCTGACTTCGAACCTAGCGAACGAGCCTTCTATTATGCGCGCGCCATCGAAAACCCAACCTGTCGATGGTCGACCAAAAAATGCAATTCGCTCCCGCCTGATCAGCGTCCAGAGTCGTGTGAAGAGGCATTTCCGGCCAAGGTCGTTCAAGAACGAGCCTGGTCTTCAGCGATTTGGTACGTACCCAAGCAATGAGTAACGTGACCACCCGGAAACGTCTGAGTTGGCCTTAGAGGAGCAACGTGGCCGCAGCTGCAACCGCGAGGGGTACAGTGAAGTTGTCATCGAGCTTGTGCGAGTAAATTTCAGCCAGTGCACCGACTGTGCTGACTGCTACAGCCACTCCAAGCGCTTCAAGGGCCCCCATTCCCACCACGACAGCGAGGAATGCGAAGGAGAGTAGAGAGGCCGAACCGATGAATCCTAGCGTGCCCACCACACTCTTTTCTCGAAAGATTTTCCGCTTTCCCCACGTCTTTCCGACCAGTGACGCCACGGGATCTCCAATCGCCAGAACCAAGAGCCCTAACTCGATCGCATGCTGCGGAAAGAGAATCACACCCAGTAAAATAGCTACCGCGTACCAGGTTGCGGCCGGGACTTGATGGGATTCATGAGGTCTTGAAATTTTTCCAAGCAATGTATCAACGAGATGCTCGTTGAAACGTGTCGACATTCGGCGGGCGACTTCGAGGAGAATGAAAAGCCCCAAAAAGGTTGAGCATGCGATGATGGCGCCGGTGCGATCGAGCCATAATTCGTAACATGTCACCCCGGTAAGCCCCATGCACACGTGGAACACATTGCGATATAGGTTTCTCGGCTTGAGGTGCTCAAAATGTACACCCTCGGGAAGGCTTGGTCGCTTCTCCTTCACTTGAGCAACCAGCGCTTCGTAGCTCACACCCAACTGCTTCCAACGCGAGCGAACACGCTCAAGTCGGGGATGCCGATCATTCAGTTCATCTCGAAATTCTTTCAGGCTCTGAACGACCTCATCGATTGTCTGCTCCATCCGCTCGCCAGCGCGTTCTCGAGCATCCGAAAAACGCTGTGAAAGCTGCTGTGCACGCGCTTGAAACTCGTCTCGAACATCGGTCACTGAGAGCTTCCGAAGCGACCGCTGCATCTCTTCACTCGCCTGAACCAGGCGGTAGAGTGATGATGTTAAGTCGATGATTTCCTCTGCCACGTTTTTCTCCCAGCGCTTTGTAGAGCCTTTCACAAGCCTCTGGCCGATACAAAGAAAAAGTCAGTAACGCAAGATTCATCTTGTCACCTAGTTCCCGGATTGGCCTAACATGCGCGTATCAGACTGATACCGTGCGGCCAAAGATACAGATGGGAGAACATAGGTTATGGGAGTCCTGCCACATGATGCGCTGGAGAGGCATGAAGATAACCTTTGGACGGTCGAAGGGAGTGTCCCTAAAAGCCCCCTGAGGCGACGTATGTCTGTTATCCGCATGAGCGATAATAGGCTTCTTTTTCATAGCCCCATGCTTCTTAACGAAGATGCCATGCAAACCATCGAATCCCTGGGAACTCCTGCCTTTGTCGTGATCCCCAATGGATACCATCGCATCGATGCAGCCAATTACGCAGCCCGTTATCCCGATGCCCAAATCATCGCTCCTAAAGCCTCCGAGAAACGAGTCTCTGAAGTGGTTCGGGTGGACGCTAACTACGACGCTATCCCGTCCGATCCCACCCTATCTGTCGAAACGCTAGAAGGGTGCAAAATTGGTGAAGGTGTCTTTGTTGTCTCCAGTCAAGGAGGCACCTCCTTGGTATTCAACGACATGGTCTTCAACGTTCGGTCCGTCGAGGGTGGGTTTGCCCGATTCATGCTGCGCATGGTGGGCTCACTCGGGGGGCCCAAAGTCACACGGGTTGGACGCACATTCATGGTGAACGACAAGAACGCGCTTGCGTCTCACTTCGCGAGACTCGCCATGCTTCCTAATCTCAAGAGACTGATTCCGGGCCATGGGGACATCGTGACGGACAACGTGGCCGACGCACTCAAATCCATTTCAGCGTCTCTCGGCTAAGCCCAAGGCCCTAGAGTCGGCTAAAACGAGACGTCACCACCGGCCGTCGCTGGGCCCGCATCTGCATTACTTCCGCTATCTTCCGATGATGTGACATCTTCGGCTTCGGGTTCCGTTTCGGGAATATTGCCATCGAGAAGATCTCCAACCCGGTACGCAATAAAGGTGTGTTCGATGCTCATCTTAAAGCTCGTACCAACCGGTCCAAACGCACAAGTCCCTGCGAAAAAGACAGCAGCATGTCCGGATCCGATACCATCGACCTTCTCGCCGGGAGCCCAGGTAATGACACCGCCTTCCTCAACCTCGTAGGTGTGGGTGAAGCGTCCTTCGATTTTGGATTCATCTAAAGTCTGACAGATGCCTTCTCCACCCAATCCAGCAGCACTCAAGACAAACGAGTCGTAATCATTGTGGTCCACAACGCCTTCATAGACATCTGGTCCGGTTGATCCCGAACCCGGATAAACTCGCAAGCCGTGAGAACCGAGTCGAACCGATGCGTCGCTTTGATCCACAGTAACTTCATCACCGAGAAGCTCTCGAGGACACACAACATCGGCACGACTACAAAACTCTCCAAGATTCAGCAAAAGCTGCTCACCCTCGTAAGTTCCGAATTCAATATAGCCTGCGTATTCGCTGGGTTTTGCAGCCCGAACGGTGTCACCGATATGGAGCTTGATCACGAACGTCTCATCGAAAACTGGAGCATAGACGCCTCGAACATCCTGCTCGACGTTCTCTGTGGTCTCTTCCGTGGAAGGGCAGCCTGCAAGCATGGCGCCCATCAAAACGCCTAGAATGGCGAGAGCAGATTGTAGGTGTGTGTTCATCGCGTCATTTACCCAAATATCTCTGTGTTGGGTTCTTCCCAACATAGTCAGTGTGCGTCGACTTACGAGTTGGGTCAATTCTGAGTGTGATCACCCTCAGACGTCGAGCAGTCGCTCGCCTTTAAACCGGGAGAGCGCCATGATGGTATGCTGTGGATTGACTCCCAACGTCGTAGGTATCGCAGACGCATCGGAGACGTAGAGCCCCTGGTATCCATGGACCTTTCCATCGGGATCACATACCGAACGATTTGGATCCGTACCCATGATACATCCACCGAAGAGGTGGGATAGAATCGCCGTGTAGCAACGAGGATCCAGTGGACCGTCCTTGATTTGATCGATCTCATCCGGCCCCAATCGGTAGGGAAGACCATAGATCGCCGGGATCACGGAACGGGCGCCGGCCTCTATGTGCATCTTCGCAATCAGATGTGCCGCGCTTCGGAGCTTTTCCATGTCTCCTCGCGTATGAGTGTATCGCACACTGGGCATACCGCCGAACCCTGATCGAACCCGGCCGACCGCTTCCGAACGGACAGCCATCACCCACATCGCTAGATGAGGAAACTCAGAGACGCGTTCGATCAATTGCGTTCCGGCGCCGCCAAGTCGGCTGGCCACCAATTCCAGAGGAATACTCAAAGTCTCAAGCTTGAATCCCTCGGACGCTCGCATCTTCATCGAGGACCAACCTTGAGTTGCACCGCTGCTCATGTGAACCGGCTCCTCATACGAGCCGAATATTCCAGTCCCGGGATGGGCACGGAAATAATGTCCAAGGGCTTTGGCTTTCACACCGCTACGCTGCAAAAGAGCCGGGCTATGCGTCGCCGATGCGGCTACGATAACCGCCTTCGACGCTCGCACCTGAAATGTGGCACCTTTTTTCCGAGTTCGTGGATGCACGAAATGTCCCGACACGCCTACGGCGCGCGCGCCTTTAAGCATCACTTTACGCACCGGCGCACACGAAAGTATGTCCCCTCCCATGTTGAGAACTGCGGGAATGTAGTTGAGATTTGTGCTTTGCTTTCGTCCTACCTTGCAGCCTTGAAGGCACTCACCACGTCCGATGCAGTCCTTCACGTTGCGATGCATGTCGTGGTCATGAATGCCTAGGGCTTCGGCTCCGCGCTGAGCGAGCATGTTGGATCTCCCACGAAACTCTCGTGGCACGGCCTGCACGAACAGATCCCTCTCGAGTCGATCCTGGTGACGCCAAATCTCCTCGGCCAGCCCATCTCCTCCGAATCCATGCTCTTCCTGCCAAAGTGGGAAGATATCCCCGGGAGTCCGAACCACAATGGCCGAGTTAATCACGGTGCCGCCACCCATCACGCGGGCCTGCACAACAGGCCACATCGCTCGTCCTCGGACGATGAGGGCTCCCCATTCATCCATCAAGTCTCGCATGGTTCCAACCATGGAGTGGGGATAGTGTTCAGGATCCAACCATGGACCTGCTTCCACGACGGTTACCTTTTCGCCACCCTCCGCCAAGGTGTGGGCAATGGTCGCTCCACCAGGTCCGCTACCGACCACGACATAGTCTGTCTCTAACTCGAGATGAGCACTCTGTCTCTCTCTGTACGCGTAGTGAGTCATTCGCCCTCCCTCCAACTCTTTGGATCGGGAGGAAGCGGCTCAAGGCCGAGCTCTCGTCGATTATCCGGATCCTTTGCCCAGCAAAGGCCAGCTATCATCTTCACCATGAAGGTGGATTGTCGGACGAGATAAAATGGATGGCTGGCCGCACGTTGCGCGTGTTTCTCCAACAGCATCTTGGGTAAAAAGAACGCGGGAAGCGGCAGAAAAATCGTCAGTATGGGAGACCATATAAAGACGAACGAGGTGGCGACGATACCGATACGGAAGATAAACGGGGAGTCGCGTCTGACTTCCCTCAAGAAGGGCTTGAGTCCTGTCTCGCCAACTCCCTTGAGGCGTCCGGTAGGCGGCATAACCGCCCGTAGCGCAAATCGTATAAACCAGCCCAAAGGCTTCTCCGCTATCAACGTGGTGTGTTATCCGTCTGTAGTGACGGGGCGTCGTTGGGGTAGCCTATCAGAAAGAGAACAGAGCCGATAGCGGCGGCACCTGTGACGGACTCTTTCATGGCGGAGTCACAGGTGACTTTCCGAGAGTCCTATGGTCAAATGAGCCCATCAGTATATCTATGCGCGGCGGATGGAGCGAACCACATTGGAAGATTCCTTGATAGGAACTCTCTTGGACAACAAGTACCGCATTGAGAAGGTACTTGGTCAGGGAGGTATGGCCAGAGTCTATCTGGCGACTCAAGAACCGCTGGGACGGCAGGTCGCTGTGAAGGTGTTGACCCACGTCTCACCGGATCCCAACGTGCGTGACATCGATGAGAAACGTTTCTTTCGGGAAGCCAGCCTTGCCAGCAAGCTAACACACCCCAATACGGTGATTATCCACGACTATGGAACGCTGGGTGGCGACAAGGGACTCTTCTTGGTCATGGAGTACCTGGACGGCACGTCGCTTGCGGGACTCTTAGGACGCGTAGGCTATTTGCGATGGGACGCGGCTTACCCAATCCTCAAACAAATTGCTGGCTCGTTAGAGGAAGCACACGGTAAGGGCTTGATTCACCGAGATCTGAAGCCGCTTAACATCATGGTATCGCAAAAAGTAGGAGCACCAGTCTTCGCAAAGGTGCTCGACTTCGGATTGGCGAAACCGATGAAGGAAAGTGCAGACGAACAGGTGACTGTTAAAGGAACCATTGTTGGCTCGCCGATATACATGTCACCCGAGCAAATATTCGACGAGGATGTCGACCACCGAAGCGACATCTACTCGCTCGGTGTCCTAGCCTTCGAGATGTTGACCGGACGCCCCCCTTTCATCTTGGAGAAAGAAGGGCATGTTCGTGAGCTTCTCAAACAGCATCTGACAGGCTCCGTACCCAAGATGCGCGATATCAATCCCAACGTGGACGTGCCCGCGGAAGTCGAATTAACCATTCGTCGGTGCCTAGCCAAGAAGAGCAGAGATCGCTTCGCATCGGTTCAAGCCTTGCTCGAAAGCCTTCGAGGGATCAAACAGAATGAGACATCGGGTTCAGGTTACGAGACCGCGGACTTCACTCATCACCATCTTCGCCCATCCCCGGCTGCTCCACACGTAGACACCATCGCCGAAAATAGCGTTGCATTGTCCACGACCCGTGTTGGCGCTGAGGACAACGTTGCCCAGCCCGAGGCATCACCAGCAACATGGACAACTCAACGAACGCTTCTTGTCCTCGCCGCTGTGCTCGCACTCGTACTCGGCCTGACGGTGTTTCTAAGCTCTGACAAGGACAATCCAAGCCAGGGTGTTGCGCTAGATCAACCCTCGCCAACAGAATCCACATCGAACCAGCAGGCCTCCGCCCCCACTCCGACCGAACCACCAAGCGAACCGGCACCGAGCGTCGACACGGCACCATCACCCACACCGATAGTTGCAAAAAAGACAGTGGTGAAAAGCCAACCAGCCATCGTCGAGCAAGCCGTGCGCGTGATGTTTACCAGTGAGCCCGCAGGAGCACAGGTCTTCCGAGACGACGCGCGCATCACCGACAAGGTGACACCCTTTGTCGAGGAGTTAAAGCAAGGAGAAGTGGCCGGTTCCTACACATTCACAAAGCGCGGATTTTTACCTGCAAAAGAGGTGGTTCCGGCGAGCTTCGACGGAGACGAGGTCTCCCTTCGAGCAAAACTCCAACGGATTCGAAAGGTAAGGAAGCGGAACCCGTCATCCAATCCGCTTCGCCGCCGGGAGCGGTAGTTCATGCGTACGCTCGCCCTGGTCGCATGTCTCGCCATGCTCGTAATTGGTAGTTCAAACGCTCAGGCGTCTGATGATTCCAATAAAACAGGTCGTGCGGATGAGGCTGAAGTGCAATTCCGCCTCGGTAATGATGCCTTGGACGCTCGCCGCTTTAATCAGGCGCTGTCCCACTTTTTTGCTTCTCATCGACTCGCACCGAATCGAAATGTCTTGGTCAATATTGCCTTGTGCTACCAGGGGCTGAAAGCTCATGTGGAAGCGTATCGATATTTTTCAGAGGCCATTCATGAGGGCATGACTCAGCAAGAGCGCAAGGCCATTGAACGAGCCCGACAGCAGGCGAAAAGACACATCGCTGTACTGGATATCACAAGCGACCCTCCCGGAGCCGAGATCTATCTAGGAAGAGAAGATCTTGGTATTCAGGGCACAACCCCACGAACCCTGGCAGTACCCCCTTCCTCTGGTGCTGAACCCCTCGTCGTTATCGTCAAATCGAAGTACTACAAAGCACATCGTCAGGAGCTCCGAACCTTGCGTGCAGGCGATCAGCGCCGACTTCACGTGACGCTGGAGAGCCTGATTGGTGAATTGAACCTCGAAGGAAGACCTGCAGATTTTGAGGTCGAGATCGATGGTAAAAAGCGTGGCAAGGCTAAAAATGGACAGCTCAAAATCAAGGTTGCAGCCGGCACACGTAATATTCGCTTTTTGGCATCGGGACACGTTCCATCGCCCGTGCGTCAAATAGACGTCGAACCAGCTACCCCCCAAACCCTCTCAGTAGCCCTTGAGTTTGCGTCCGGTGCCATCGTTGTCAATACGGATGAGCCAGATTCGCGGGTCTTCCTTGATGACGAACTCGTCGGGTTTGCACCGACGGTCATTGAACGCGTTTCAGCGGGTACCCACCAACTCGCCGTATGCAAACAGGGCTTTATCTGCGATCGGCAGAAAGTCACCTTGGAGCCAAATCAACGACTTCAGGTGGAAGCCAAACTCGACATAGAAGATACGGTTCAAGGGGTTTCCGGTGTACGTGAATCCGTATTGAGTGCGCCAGCCTCCGTGTCGCTTCTCACGGCACGCGAAATACAAGCCTTTGGCTACACGACGGTTGCAGATGCCCTGGTCGGTACGCGCGGCATGTACAACACCTATGACCTCACTTACAACGCACCGGGAGTTCGCGGCTATTCACCATTTGGCCAATATGGAAACCGAGTACAGGTTCTGCTAGACGGACATCGTATTAACGATGATTGGCTCGCCTCCAGTTTCCTGGGATTCGACCTCATGAGCAGCCTTCATGAAGTTGAAAAGATCGAGGTAATTCGAGGACCTGGCTCAGCCGTTTACGGGAGTGGAGCATTCT